>FWPV01014694.1_pt1 | contig 11421 bp, 4 predicted proteins | sample 2228371 | NCBI WGS metagenome assembly FWPV01 (sample SAMEA103939776, study PRJEB20133) | metagenome | reverse complement strand
CGCCGTCAAGGTCGTCTTCCCGTGGTCAATGTGCCCGATGGTCCCCACGTTCACATGGGGCTTCTTCCGCTCAAATACCTTCTTGGCCATCTTGGACTCCTTTCTCTATCTCTGCGACTTGTATTATCTCACCAGTATCCTATCGGCTGTTTCTTTGGATACTTCGGCATAATGGTCAAATTCCATCGTAAAAGTGCCGCGTCCTTGCGTCATGGACCGCAACTCGGTGGCATAGCCAAACATCTGGGCCAGGGGCACGAACACGCGAATCGCTTGCAAATCGCCTCGGCGTTCTATCCCTTCAATCTGCGCCTTCCGCTGATTCAGGTTGCCGATCACATCGCCCATGAACTCCTCGGGAGTTACCACCTCTACCTTCATCACCGGCTCCAGGATGATGGGGCCCGCCTTCTCTACCCCATCGCGCACGGCCATAGAAGCCGCCACCTGGAAGGCCAGTTCGGTGGACACATCCGGATCGTACGTTCCGTCCACCAGCGTGAACCTCACGTCCACCAGCGGATACCCCGCCAGAACGCCGCTCTCGGCCGCGTCGCGCACCCCGCGCTCCACCGCGGGGATGAACTCCTTCGGGATCGCGCCGAACTTGATCTTGCTTTCAAAGATCACGCCCTCGCCTTGGCCGGCCGGCTCAATTTCCAGCCACACATGCCCGTACTGACTCTTCGTCCCCACCTGGCGGATGAATTTGCCTTCCGAGCGAACCGTCCTGGTGATCGTCTCGCGGTAGGCCACCTGCGGACGACCCACTTTCGCCCCCACGTGGAACTCCCGCACCAGCCGGTCCACCAGCACTTCCAGGTGCAACTCGCCCATCCCCGAAATCAGCGTCTGGCCGGTGTTTTCGTCCACCTTGACCCTGAAAGTGGGGTCTTCATCGGCGAGGGCCTGGAGTGCCTGGCTCAGTTTCTCCTCGTCCGCTTTGGTCTTCGGCTCAATCGCCACCGAGATCACCGGCTCTGGGAACTTGATCTTCTCCAAGAGCAGCGGTGCGTGGAACGCGCACAGTGTATCTCCGGTGAAGGTCTCCTTGAGCCCCAACAGCCCGACGATGTCGCCCGCGTAGGCCTCTTGGAGGTCTTCGCGGCGATTAGCGTACATCCGCAGAACGCGCCCAACCCGCTCTTTGGCATTGCGGCTCGCGTTCCGCACCTGGGCGCCCACCGTGATCTTGCCCGAGTAGACCCTCACATACGCCAGCCGCCCTACATAAGGGTCGGTCGCGATCTTGAAGGCCAGGGCTGCCAGCGGCTCCTGCTCATCCGCTCGGCGCGAAACCGTCTCGCCGGAGCGCGGGTCCGCTCCCGTAACCGGCGGGATGTCAACCGGCGAAGGCAGGTACCAGACGATAGCGTCAAGAAGTGGCTGCACGCCTTTGTTCCGCAACGCCGCCCCGCACAGCACGGGGACGAGCGCGCCTTTTATCGTGGCCTGCCGCAGCGCCGCGCGGATTTCCTCAGGGCTGATCGCCTCGCCCTCCAGGTATTTGACCATGAGATGATCGTCGTGCTCCGCCGCCTGCTCCAGTAGAACCTCCCGATAATGCGCGGCTTCCTCTTTCAGGTCGTCCGGAATCTCCCGGCGGGCGGCTACCGTGCCCAGGTCATCCTCGTAGATGATGGCTTGATTCTCCACAAGATCCACCACGCCCACGAAGGTCTCGGACACGCCGATGGGAATCTGCACCGCCACGGGGTTCGCAGAAAGCCTGTCTCGGATCATCTCAATCGCATGCCAGAAATCGGCACCGATTCGGTCCATTTTGTTAATGAAACAGATACGGGGCACTTGATACCGGTCCGCCTGCCGCCAGACGGTTTCGGACTGCGGTTCCACCCCGCTCACGGCGTCAAACACGACGACGCCGCCATCCAGCACGCGGAGGCTCCGCTGCACCTCCGCGGTGAAATCAATGTGTCCGGGTGTATCAATGATGTTAATCTGGTGATTCAGCCAGTAACAGGTTACGGCTGCCGACTGGATGGTGATACCGCGCTCGCGCTCCTGCTGCATCCAGTCTGTAACGGTTGTCCCCTCGTCAACATTTCCCATCCGGTGCGTGCGCCCTGTGTAGAACAGGATGCGCTCGGTGGTCGTGGTCTTCCCAGCGTCAATGTGGGCGATGATGCCGATATTCCGAATTTGCGATAAAGGAACGTCCCTGGGCATATCACAACCACCTGGGTCTCGCGCCGTCGGTGGCCGAGGCTACCCTCCTACCAGCGGTAGTGCGCGAAGGCCCTGTTGGCCTCGGCCATCTTGTGGGTTTCCTCTTTCTTCTTGATCGTCGCGCCCTCGCCCTTGTAAGCATCCAGGATTTCCGCGGCGAGTTTCTCGGCCATGGAATGGCCCGACCGCTTGTGCGCCGCTTCCAGCAACCACCGCATTGCCAACGAAGGCCGCACGTGGTCCGGAATCTCCACCGGCACTTGGTAGGTGGCGCCGCCAACTCGGCGTGGCTTCACGTAGAGCACCGGCATCGCGTTGTTCAGCGCCTTCTCAAACACCTCTAGCGGATTCATATGGGTCCGCTCCTCAATGAGGTTGAAACTGTCGTAAACAATGCGCAGGGCCGTGCTCTTCTTCCCACGCCGCATCACGTGATTCACGAAGCGCCCGAGCAATTCGCTATTGTACCGAGGATCGGGCTCCACCGGCCGTCGCGCCGGACGATACCTTCTAGGCATTCCTCAAAACCCTCCGACTAGACTTCACGCTTCCGAATCGTCATCCCGATGAAACCAACAGGGAGATTCGGCGGTTCCTACGATTTGGCCTTAGGCCGCTTGGCTCCGTACTTGGAACGCCCCTTCTTGCGGCCCTCCACGCCGGTGGCATCCAGGGCGCCGCGCACAATGTGGTACCGAACGCCCGGCAAGTCCTTCACGCGGCCGCCTCGCACCAGAACCATGGAGTGCTCCTGCAGGGTGTGGCCTTCACCCGGGATATATGCCGTTACCTCAATTCCGTTGGTCAGGCGCACCCTTGCGATCTTGCGCAGGGCCGAGTTCGGCTTCTTGGGCGTCATCGTGCGCACCACGGTACAGACGCCGCGCTTCTGCGGTGAGCCTTTACCGCTGGTCATCTTGCGCTTCAGCGCGTTGTACGTGTACCGCAGCGCAGGAGCCTTGCTCTTCTTCGCCTTTTCCGTCCGCCCTTTTCTCACGAGTTGATTGATGGTCGGCAAGTTACAACCTCCCCGATTCTGTTTGACGCCTTACCCACATCGGCTTGATTTTGGACAAAACAACAGCCGCCTCACCTGACGTGGGCACGCGACCTGATAAATCAGGCCCAACTTATGGTGACGTGGCTGTTGCACCCAGGACCCAGCGCCGATCTCTTTTTCGCCCTTACGAGCGGATCACGCTATGTGGGCCCACGAACAACCAGTATAGCACACCTCTATCCATTAGTCAAATTCAGCATCGTCGTCATCGTCATCCACGTCCGCCGATGCGCCTCTCGCCTCCAACTCGCCCGCCACCGACGCCCCACCGAGTTCCAACTGCACCCGCTCCCGGAACAAGCGCCGAGGCGGACGGAACGCCGACCCCACCGGAATCAGTTTGCCGATGATGACGTTCTCCTTCAGGCCACGCAACTCATCCACCGCACCTTCAATCGCCGCCTCGGTCAGCACGCGCGTGGTCTCCTGGAACGAAGCCGCCGCCAGGAAACTCTCGGTGCTCAGCGCCGCCTTGGTTACGCCCAGCAGGGTCTGGACGCCTGTGGCCGGCCTTCCGCCCTGGGCGATCACCTCTTGGTTACGCCGCTCGAACTCAAACCGATCCACCATCTCGCCGGGCAGCATGTCCGTATCACCCGAACTGCGCACCCGAACCTTGCGCAACATCTGTCGGATGATGATTTCAATGTGCTTGTCGTGGATGTTCACGCCCTGGCTGCGATAGACCTTCTGCACCTCTTCCAGCAGGTACATCTCGGCCGCCTCGACCCCTTGAATCCGCAGCACTTCGCGTGGATTCTTCGCACCTTCGGTCAGTTGGTCGCCTGCCTTCACCTCCATGCCCTTCTCCACACGCAGGCGGGCGGCAGCGGGGACTTCGTATTCCCGCTCTTCCACATCCTCGCGCCGCACGATGGCCTTGTCCCCCTCGAAGAAGACTTGCCCGGGGATTCGGGCCACGACCGAACCTTCCGGCCCTTCGGCCAGCACAGCGCCCTCTTGAATCTGGTCCCCATCTTCTACTTTGCGCGAGGCGTTCTCCGGAATCGTGTATTCCTCGCTGACGACGCGGCTGGATGTGATCTTGATCTTGCGCTGGTCGCCCTGCCAGACGATATCCACTACGCCGTCTATTTCGGCGATGAGCGCCTCGCCTTTGGGCACGCGCGCCTCAAACAGTTCTTCCACGCGCGGCAGACCCTGCGTGATGTCCTCGGCGCCCGCGACGCCACCGGTGTGGAATGTGCGCAGCGTCAACTGAGTACCCGGCTCCCCGATGCTCTGCGCCGCGATGATGCCCACCGCCTCGCCCAGCGCCACCAGCCCTCCACGCGCCAGGTCGCGCCCATAGCACTTGCGGCACAGGCCAAACTCCGAACGGCACGTCAGCGGCGAACGCACGTACACGCGTGTAACGCCTGCCTTTGTCAGACTAGCCAGGGCCGCCTCATCAATCATCTCCCCAGCCTGCACCAGCACTTCGCCCGTCTTCGGGTGCGCGATCGGACTGGCGGCCACCCGGCCCAACACCCGATCCTTCAGTTCCATGCGCGGGTCAATCCGCTTCGTAGATTCCACATCTACCCAGATGCCGCTTCGTGTTCCGCAGTCCTCTTCCGTGATGATCACATCCTGGGCCACATCCACCAATCGGCGCGTCAGGTAGCCCGCGTCTGCCGTGCGCAGAGCGGTGTCGGCCAGACCTTTGCGCGCGCCGTGGGTGGAGATGAAGTACTCCAGTGCCGTCAGCCCCTCGCGGAAGTTGGAACGGATGGGCAGCGCAATGATGCGGCCCGACGGGTCGGCCATAAGCCCGCGCATCCCCGCCAACTGGCGGATCGGTTGAGCGCCGCCCTTGGTCGCCCCCGACATGGCCATCGCCCCAATGGGGCTAAGCGGATCCAGTGTCTTGCGCACCTCTTCGGTAATCTCGTCGGTCGCGCGCGTCCACAGATCCACGATCTTGCTGTACTGCTCCCCGTCGGTGATAAGCCCACGGCGATACTGCCGCTCAATCTCTTCCACTTCCTCGCTGGTCTGCTGGACAATGCGTTGCTTGGCTTCCGGGATGGCAATGTCGCTGATGGCGATGGTCGCGCCCGACTGGGTCGCATACCGGAACCCGATCTCCTTGATCCGGTCCACCAACTTGGCCGTTTGCTCGCGGCCCAGTTTCTGGTAGCAGAGGGCGACCACTTCCTTCAGTGCGCCCTTGTCCATCAGCCGATTCACGAAGCGGAGTTCCTTGGGCAGAATCTGATTGAACAGCACACGGCCGACGGTCGTCTCCAGCACCTTGGGCGTGGCCCCATCCCCGCGTACCATCACTTTGATGCGGGCCTGGAGATCCACGACGCCCAGGCTGTAGGCCAGTTCCACCTCGTCAAAGTCGGCAAACGCCTTGCCTTCGCCCTTTGCCCCCGGGCGTTCCAGCGTCAGATAGTAGCAACCGAGCACCATGTCCTTGGACGGGCCGACCACAGGCTCGCCGTTGGCGGGCAACAGAAGGTTGTTCGCCGACAGCATCAGCGTACGAGCCTCTTGCACCGCCGACTTGGACAGCGGCACGTGCACCGCCATCTGGTCGCCGTCAAAGTCCGCGTTGACCGCGGGGCAGACCAGCGGGTGAATCTGGATGGCGCTCCCCTCAATCAGCACCACCTCAAACGCCTGGATACCCAACCGATGCAGGGTCGGGGCACGGTTCAACAGGACGGGGCGCTCCTTGGTGATCTCCTCCAGCACGTCCCAAACCTCGGGGCTCAGCCGATCCACCAAGCGCTTTGCGCTCTTGATGTTGTGCGCAAAGTTGTACTCCACCAGTCGCCGCATCACGAAGGGGCGGAACAGTTCCAGCGCCATGCGCTTCGGCAGCCCGCACTGGTGCAACTGCAACTCTGGCCCCACGACGATCACCGACCGGCCCGAGTAGTCCACGCGCTTGCCCAGCAGGTTGCGACGGAATCGGCCCTGCTTTCCCTTGAGCATGTCGGACAGGGATTTGAGTTTGCGTTTGCCCGTGCGGGATATGGCGCGGCCTCGGCGACCGTTGTCCACCAGCGAGTCCACCGCTTCCTGCAGCATGCGCTTCTCGTTGCGCACGATCACATCGGGCGCACCCAGATCCAGCAGCCTCTGCAGGCGATTGTTGCGGTTGATAACACGGCGGTACAGGTCGTTCAGGTCGCTCGTGGCGAATCGCCCGCCGTCCAACTGCACCATGGGACGCAACTCGGGCGGGATGACCGGCAAGACCGTCAGGATCATCCATTCGGGCTTGTTGCCCGAGCGGCGGAAAGCCTCCACCAGTCGCAGGCGCTTGGCGGCCTTCCTGCGCTTCTGCTTGGATCGCGACGTGTTGAGTTCCACGCGCAGTTCCTGAGCCATCTTGTCCAGGTCCAACCCGCTGATAATTTCGCGGATGGCCTCGGCACCCATGCCCGCGCGGAACACGGCGCCCCATCGGTTCTTGAGATCGTAGTACTCCGTCTCGCTGATGAGTTGAAGGGGCTGGAGGCTCTTCAGTTCCTGAATCTCGCGGTCGTACTGCTCGCGCAGACCATCCATATCGCGGGCCAGTTTGGCCTGGATCGCCTCTATCTCCTGGGAAGCGGCATGCCGAACCTGATCCTTCTCAAGGGCCAGGGCGGCGGTCTTCTCCTCGCGGTCGCGCCGCAGGCGAGTTTCCAGGTTGCTCACCTCTCGCTGCAGCAGATCGTTGAGCCGCTTCAGGTGCTCTCGCGTCAGGATCTCGCCCTTCTCCGCGATGACGTGCTCGCCCAGGGCCAGCGTCTCCTTCACCTGCGAGTCCAGATGGGCCTCCAGATACTCCCGCAGACGGTTCGCTTCGGCCAGCAGGCCCTCGGACTGGCGCGAGAAGTTCTCCTCTATCTCCGTCTCAAATGCCTCTTGCTGAGAGGTCAGAGCTTCCAGCCGCTCGTCGCGCTGCGCTTCAAGGGCATCAATAGCCTCTTGGGCCTCGGCCTCCAGTTTCGCGATGCGCGCGGCTAAGTCTTTCTCCTTGCGCTGGATCGCCCGCTGGCGCGCCTCTTCGTCCACGCTGGTGATCACGTACTGGGCGAAGTAGAGGATGCGTTCCAGGTTGCGGGGCGACATGTTCAGGAGCAGCCCCAAACGGCTGGGCACGCCTTTCACATACCAAATGTGCGCCACGGGGGACGCCAGTTTGATGTGGCCCATGCGCTCGCGGCGCACCTTGGCCGGCGCCACTTCCACGCCGCACTTCTCGCACACGATGCCTTTGTAGCGAATCCGTTTGTACTTGCCGCAGGCGCATTCCCAGTCCCGCGTGGGGCCGAAGATGCGCTCGCAGAATAGCCCATCCCGTTCGGGCCGCAGCGTCCTGTAGTTGATCGTCTCCGGCTTCAGCACCTCGCCGTGCGACCAACTGAGAATCTCCTCCGGAGAAGCAAGTCCAATCCGTATGGCCGCAAAGTCGTTGACTTCCACTAGAATCCTCCCCTATCCCAGGCAGGCAGCGACAGCCCCCCGCCCAATCGCGGCAGGCGTTCCTCTGCCTCTTCTTTTCCAAACTGAATCATCTCGCCTTTCTCGTCCAGGACTTGCACCGAAAGCCCAAGGCTCTGGAGTTCTTTCACCAGGACGCGGAAGGACTCCGGCACGCCTGGCTCCATGATGGGCTCGCCCTTGACGATGGCTTCGTAGGTCTTCACGCGCCCGCTCACGTCGTCGGACTTGATGGTGAGCATTTCTTGCAGGGTGTGGGCGGCGCCGTAGGCCTCCAGTGCCCAAACCTCCATCTCGCCGAAACGCTGACCGCCGAACTGGGCCTTGCCGCCCAACGGCTGCTGCGTAACCAGCGAGTAGGGACCAGTGGAGCGGGCGTGGACTTTATCTTCCACCAGGTGGAGCAACTTCATCATGTTGATGACGCCCACCGTTACCGGCTGGTCGAAGGGCATACCGGTCTTACCGTCGTACAGGATCATCTTGCCCGATGTCGGCAACGGCAAGTTGCGCTCCCGGCTCACCTTGAGCGCGTGAGCGAACAAGTCCTCATCGGCGATGCGGTCCACATCTTCGCCCTGGTCTCGTAGCCACATGCGCAGGCACACAAGGCGCGCTGCCTCGTCGGCCGCCCTCTGCTCCGCCAGGGAGTACGAGGTGTCCTCAAATACGAGGATGCGGTCGGGGTCATAGCCTCGCTCGCGCAGCCATTCCCGCAGCGCGGCCCGACGTGCGTACTGTTGGTCATAGGCCAGCGCCTCGGGATCGTAGGGCTTCCCGTCCAGCCAGTCCGACAAGTACAGCCGCCGCACCTCGTCTTCGTCTTCCAATTCGTCCTCGGAATACCCTTGCTCTGCGACCCATCGCCAGGCCCGTTCGGTGATCTCGTCCCAAGCGCGGTCAATCATCCATGCGCGCGCCAACTCGGCGGCGATTTCGTCCTCATCGGCTCCGCCAAAGACCGGCGAGATCGCCCGGAAGCCCAAGCGGCTCGCGGCCCAGCCCAGATGCGTCTCCAAAATCTGGCCGATGTTCATGCGCGCGGGTACGCCCAGCGGGTTGAGGATGATTTCCACCGGCGTGCCATCGGCCAAGAAGGGCATATCCTCCACAGGAACAACCTTGGAGATGACGCCCTTGTTGCCGTGGCGACCGGCCATCTTGTCGCCTTCCATGATCTTGCGCAACTGGGCCACGCTGACCTGCACCAGCCGATCCACGCCGGCAGGCAAGTCCCGATGCTCCTCTCGGTCGAAGACCTTGACCTCCACCACCTTGCCGCGTTCGCCGTGGGGCAATCGCAGAGACGAGTCCTTGACCTCGCGTGCCTTCTCACCGAAAATGGCTCGCAGCAGTTTCTCCTCCGGCGTGAGGTCCTCCACGCCCTTCGGCGTGATTTTGCCCACGAGAATATCGCCAGGGCGCACCTCCGCGCCGATGCGGATAATGCCCTCCTGGTCCAGGTCTTTCAGTGCCTCTTCGCCCAGGTTGGGAATGTCGCGGGTGATCTCTTCTGGGCCGAGTTTCGTGTCGCGGGCCTCAATTTCGTGCTTCTCAATGTGCACCGACGAGAACTTATCGTCCCAGACCAGTTTCTCGGAGATGAGCACGGCGTCCTCGTAGTTGCCGCCCTCCCACGACATGAAGGCTACCAGCACGTTCTGGCCCAGCGCCAGTTCGCCGCCGTCGGTGGAGGAACTGTCCGCCAGCACGGTGCCCTTGGTAACGCGGTCGCCCTTGGAGACGCGCGGGCGCTGGTCAATGCACGTGCTCTGGTTGGAGCGCGCAAATCGCCGTAGGGGATACACGGTCAACTTGCCGTCATCACCGGCCACCACGATCTGGCGTCCCGTAACGGACACCACTTCGCCGTCGTGCTCCGCCAGCACCACCTGACCCGAATCCCATGCGGCCTGCGCCTCAATGCCGGTGCCCACGATGGGCGCTTCAGGCGCAATCAGGGGGACGGCCTGGCGCTGCATGTTGGATCCCATCAGAGCGCGGTTGGCATCATCATGCTCTAGGAACGGGATGAGGGCCGCCGAGACGCTCACGATCTGCTTCGGCGAAACGTCCATATAGTCCACGCGCAGCACCGAATCCATCAGGAATTGCTGGCTGCGCCGCACCGATACGCGGCTCTCCAGAAACTGGCCGTACTCGTCCAACTTGGCATTCGCCTGAGCGATGGTGTACCGATCCTCTTCATCGGCGCTCAGGTAAACGATCTCGTCGGTAACCGCCGGCACCACGTCAACCGTGTCCTTCCCCTCCAAGGGAAGGGCCGCAATGCGCTCGGCCAGTTCTTGGGTGATGAACGTGCCCGGCTGTGCGATCACCTCGCCGGTCTCGGGGTCGGTGATTTTCTCGCGTACCGTGTGATTGACGAGGCCCTCCACCGTGCGCGGCACCTGACGGATCACTTTACGGTAGGGCGTCTCAATGAACCCGAATTCATTGATGCGGGCGTAGGTAGCCAATGAACCGATGAGGCCGATGTTCGGACCTTCGGGTGTCTCAATGGGGCAGATACGACCGTAGTGGCTGTGGTGCACGTCACGCACGTCAAACCCGGCGCGCTCGCGACGCAGGCCCCCCGGCCCCAGCGCCGACAGGCGTCGCTTGTGAGTCAGTTCGGCCAGCGGGTTCGTCTGGTCCATGAACTGCGACAACTGGCTCCCGCCGAAGAACTCGCGAATGGCCGCCACAACCGGCCGGATGTTCACCAGGCTCACCGGGCTCATCTGCTCGGGGTCACGGATGCTCATGCGCTCACGCACCACCCGTTCCATGCGCAGCAGGCCGATTCGCAGTTGGTTCTGGATCAGTTCGCCCACCGTCTTGATACGGCGGTTGCCCAGATGGTCAATGTCATCCGGCGCCTCCGCACCGTTGTTGACCAAAATGATGCGCTCCACGACTTTGACCAGGTCCTCTTTGGTGAGCACCTGCACCGAAAGGGGGGTGTCCAGGCCCAGACGCTTGTTCAGTTTGTAGCGGCCCACTCGGCCCAGGTCGTAGCGGCGCGGGTTGAAGAACAGCGCGTCCAAGAAACTACGGGCGTTTTCCAGGGTCGGCGGGTCGCCGGGCCGCAGTTTCTTGTAGAACTCCAGCAGGGCCTGCTCCTCGCTCTTGGTGCTGTCGCGCTCAATCGTAGAGCGAATGTAAGGATGGGACGGGATGGTATCCACGGCGGTGAACAGCGCTTCCAATTCCTCATCCGTGCCGTAGCCCACAGCGCGAAGGAGCACCGTTACCGGCAGTTTGCGCTTCCGGTCCACCTTGACCGAAATCACATCCTTTTTGCTGGTTTCAAACTCCAACCATGCGCCGCGGTTAGGGATGAGTTTGGCGAAACACAGATCACGCCCTGTGGACGGCTCCTTCTCCAGCGTGAAATAGGCGCCAGGCGAGCGAATCAGCTGGCTCACCACCACACGCTCCGCGCCATTGATGATGAACGTGCCGTTCTCGGTCATCAGCGGGAAGTCGCCGAAGAAGACCTCTTGCTCCTGCACTTCGCCGGTATCCTTGTTCACGAGGCGCACCGTTACCCAGAGGGGCGCCGCCAGGGTCATGTCCCGCTCGCGGCACTCCTTCTCCGAGTACTTGGGCTCGTCAAAACGAAACCGGTCAAAGTGAAGTTCTATGTTCTTGTTGAAACTCTGGATCGGCGAAATCTCTTGGAAAAGCTCCCGCAGTCCCTCCGTCTTGAACATCAT
>FWPV01014693.1_pt1 | contig 11423 bp, 10 predicted proteins | sample 2228371 | NCBI WGS metagenome assembly FWPV01 (sample SAMEA103939776, study PRJEB20133) | metagenome | reverse complement strand
GGACGCACGATACTGAGCGATCCGGGCGCAAACGCAGCGCTTGCCATCGATCACGACTTGGTGCTGAGCCACGTGCGCCTAGGTCGGTCCTGGATTTGTGTCAGCACTGGCTCCTGTTCTCCCATTGAAAATCCTAGGTATCCTGTAGGGCTGCCTCACTCTCAGGCCGCACTCGCGGGTGCATTTGTGGAAACCACAAATGACTTCGTGTGGGCCGAGCCATATCCATCCGGTGGGATCAACGTGATCCGGTTCAGTCTGGACGCATTGACTTCACGAGACAAGCATTTCCTTCAACAGTCACGGATTGTCGTAAGTCAGTCTTTTCTTTATTCGCGCGTGAGCGACATTGAACCCATTGCAGGGCGCTATGTCCTCACCACCGACGTTCACAAAAACCACTTTGCGGTAAACGTTAGCACAGGTGAGAGAGAGCTTCTTGGAAGCGGTGAGGGCACCCCGCTTTTCATAACCTCGTCACTGGATGCCGCCTTAGACACAGCATTGGGGGGTACACGGAGGTGAGCGTTAAACATTTGCGAAGAGGTTCTTCGCCTCCCCTTTCTGCGTCGGCCTCCACGATGAAAAGCTCCTTACTCCGTGAAGTGGTTTCTTCGGTGAGTTTGGAAACCGTCTTCTCCAGGGGAACACCCGCGAAACCTCGCCTAGGCATAAGGGGTTACGACACAATGCGGTCCCGGGCGCCCTCGCAAGCGAAAATCCCCAGGGAGGAAAAATGAAGGCTTCTCGGGTTGCTGTAATGCTCTCCCTGGTGCAAGGATTGCTGTTGGTCCCGTGTGGGAAAGGCGAAATCGTCCTCAGCCGTTTACCTTGGACCGGTCGAACGTTTTCGGTGGCTGTGGCAGGAAACCACGCATACCTGGGTGCTCCTGGACACCTCGTTGTCATTGACATATCCGCGCCCACCCGTCCGGTGCCAGTGGCAAAAGCCGCCGTGCCTGCTGCAGTGGAAAACTTGTGCGTAAGAAACACGCTGGTTTTTGCTGCGGTTGGAAAGGCCGGTCTCTTGGTTTTTAAATCGACAAACGGAGCGCTAAAAGAGCTTGCGCATTATGAGGCCGGTCACCATGTCTGGGGTGTGACCTTGGGCAACAGGCATGCCTATTTAGCCGCCCATGACAGCGGCGTGCGGATCATCGACATCGCAAATCCAACGGCACCGAGGGAAGTCGGGTGGCTCGACACCCCTGGTTTGGCGTTGGCTGCAAGCGTTTCGGGTAAGTATCTTTATGTGGCCGACGGACTGGGCTTGCGGATAGTCACGTTGTCGCGGGGGACACGGCCGAAGGAAGTGGCCTTCGTGCCCACACCTGGCCCAGCACTTAAGGTTGCGGTTGCCAGGGGCTACGCCTTCGTCGCCACGTATGATTTCGGCGTCCGAATCATTGACGTCAGGGCCCCGGAATCACCCAAAGAGGCCGGCTTTTTCGATACACCGGGTCTGGCGTTAAGTGTTGCCGTCCGGGGGAGGTTTTTATATGTGGCGGACGGTCCGAGTGGCCTCCGAATCATTGACGTTGCCGACCGACGAACACCCAAAGAAGTCGGTTTCCTCCAAACTCCCGGCTTTGCAGAAGACGTGGCCCTAAGCGAAAACCTCGCGTTGGTGGCTGACACTGAAGATCTGCGCCTCATCGACATAACTGACCCCACAAACCCGCGCGAGCTGAGCGCCTTTGACCCCCGCCGTGAGATTGACACCCAGGCTTTTGCGGCACCTGTTGAATGGCCCACGACTGCGATCGGATCATGCTGTCCGAGCCACCAACTGGCCACCCGATGAGCCCCGTCGGCGCAAGAGGTACAACGGAGTGCTGTCTGTCGGGGTCCCGATAAACTGTCCCAACAAGGTTCTGAATCGATCGCTCTCTAAACCAAACCGGCTTTTGGACGCAAAGCCAGGCCGGAGTTGTCCAGGAAAGCCGGAGCTTTGATGCCTACGGGCAGCTGGCCTCGCAGGAGTTCAGAGTGAACGGCGCGCTCGTTTTTCGTATCACCTACGAGCGGGACAGTCTCGGGAGGATCACAAGAACACTCCAAAAAGGAGCCTCAGGAGCCAGAGAGCTTGGCACCCCTCATGCTCACTACGACTATGGGTTTCTTTCGTGATCTGGCTGACCTTTTTTCGCTTCCGCCTCCCCTCCCAGGTGAGGCTCATGGGTGAGAAGAACGGAACCCAAGAACGCTTCCACCGAGACTACGGCTTGGCCGCACGGACAAGCGCCCTGTCCCACAGAAACTCACTGAACGCTTACTTCACCAACAACGCCAAAATCGCCAAAAGAATCGTGAATTGCAGCCCCACCAACCACCAAATGCGCGTACCCAAGTCTTTAAAACGCTCTTCCCAAAACGCTTGCTGCTGGTTAAACCGCGCCTCCCAGCGGTCATCCAGGTGCTTGAGCTCGGCCCGAAGCCCGTTGACGTCATCTCGTAGCTCCGCAAAGCGCTTCTCCCAGCGCTCCTCCACACCATTCAGCCGGTTTTCCCACTTTTGATCCAAAAACTTCAGCTCATCTTCCACCCGACTTAACCGCTCGCCCACCTGGGAAAGCTGCTCCAGAAGCTGCTGGGAAAACCGCTCCTGGCTCTCCTTCCACCCCTCCAGGTGGGAAACCCGCTCCGCCAATTGCTCCAAGGTGATCGCCGCAACCATAAACCAAAACTAGCACACGGCACCGCCTCCAGGCAACTTCCCATGGCCAAAGGCCCCGGTAACCCCAGCCTCCGGAGCTGCCCTTCCGCCTTTCCACCATCCCGGGCGAATCGCCGGCCCGGACCCAAGAGTGAGCCGAGGGTCGAGCACGAAACCGGAGTCCTCGCACAGCTCTTCAGTTCGGAGCTCGTGGGGTTATCATGGAAATGCGGACAGGGTCATGGAGGTGAAGCCGAACGGCACCGTGATCACCGGCAGCTACGATGATCAGGACCGGCTCCTTCAGTACGGCGACTACACCTTCACTTACACGGCCAACGGGGAGCTCATCAGCAAGTGTCAGGGAAGCGTGTGTCAGTACTTCGACTACGATGTGTTTGGCAACCTTCGCCATGTGATCTTGGACAACGGCATCCAAATCGAGTACGTCATTGACGGGAGAAACCGCCGAATCGGCAAGAAAATCAACGGCACGTTGGTGCAGGGGTTCATCTATGACGATCAGCTGCGCATTGTGGCTGAACTCGATGGAAGCAATCAGGTGGTTTCCCGCTTCATTTACGCCGACCACATCAACGTGCCGGAGATCATCGAGAAAGGAGGGAGGACATATCGGGTTTTGCACGATCATTTGGGTTCACCCAGGTTTGTGGTTGACACGGCTTCCGGGGAAATCGCCCAAGAGCTCCACTACGACGCCTGGGGCAACATCACCTACGATTCCAACCCCGGCTTCCAGCCCTTCGGCTTCGCCGGCGGAATTTTCGACACCCACACCAAACTCCTCCGCTTCGGCGCCCGGGATTACGACCCGCACACTGGGAAATGGATGACCAAAGATCCGTTGCTTTTTTCCGACCTCTACTTATGCGGTGCCGCAAACGTTTTTGGTTATGGTTGCGCCGAGCCGGTGGGGAATATCGATCCTTCGGGAGCGTCGCTCGTTCCCATGGGTGGAGATTGCGCCGCCCTGGAGCCTATTCTCCAGCAAGCAATCGGCGACGCCTGTGGCCTGTTTGGGCGGCAAAAGTGCCGAGAAATGATAACAAGGCGGGGCCTTATGCCCTGCATCGAAGATATCTGTTCCCCCCACACACCGTGCCGCGCTGCGATTATGTGTCGCCCTCCGCGGGACCCGGATGCCTGCGGCAGCCATACCCCAATGCGTGGCCCGTGTAAATCCTTGATCCGGCTGAATCCGGAAAAGCACAAACAGCGGAGCCCAAACGGGTGCTGGTCTCGTTACGCTCCGTTTGCCGAAACGCTCTTCCACGAAATGCTCCACGAGTGCAGACAAGATCATGGACAGATGAGCGAAATCCTCCAGGCTTGCTATGGGAAGCCATGGTGAGGGTCCAACTTTTTGGCGTGTTAGCAGCGGCTCTTTTCACCGCCTCCTGCAATAGGTGGCCCGCGGATAACAGCGAAACCGTGACCATATTGGCCGCCGACCCCGAACATGAGGCAGCTTCAGTAGTGGTTGGTAATCGAACCTACGTTTTCCAAGATGATTGGTGCCGATGCCGCTGGGACCTCCACTTGTGGGCGAAGGGACGCCCCCTTTGCGTTTTCGGCAGGCTAGAGATCCCGCGGGTGTTCTTTGGGGGCAAAATAACCATCCTTGAAAGACGTGGGAGGGCTTGCGAGCCAGACGCTAATGACTTTTGGCAGGAGTCAAAAAACACAGTAATTATGAACTGCTTCCAAACGCAAGACCAACTACTTTTCTGGGCGGTCCTTTGTGCGCTCAGCAAAAAAGAGGTAGAGCCGAACAGTTATCGGCTCGTTAAGCAGGTGGCCTCGCTACCATCGGACCAGCCTGCCGTAACCCTCGCCGCTGCCTTGCTGACGGAATGGAGTCTCCCACTCAATAGCCCTGCGTTTTCAATCCCACGTCCTCTAGGTAGTATTCGTCACCATTATGAGGTCTGTGGGACGGAGTGGAAGCAAGCAAGCGAATCTCTGGTAATAGATGCTTCCGTTAGTGCAAAAGGAGCGGTGGATCAGGTCTTATTAGTACATCCAAGCCGCTCGGATTTGGTGAATCGCGCCGCCACCGAAGAGCTTCGAAACACTGTCTTCCGCCCTGCCGGGACATTCGAGGAGAACTCCGGGATTTTGCGCTTCCGCGAGAGCGGAGTTTTTCGCCTTACGGTGAGAGTTGAGTTTACAGGCGGGCCGTGTCCAACGCGCGACTGAACCTCGGTAACAGTGTGGAATCCGGACCGCGCAGCTTTCACGGTTCCGCGGCTCATCCCCTCCCGCTGAATGTAACAGCACGCTTATCCTTGCGCCGCCTGTCGTGCGCAATTGTTCGGAAGCCAGGATTGCCCAGAAGGGAATGCCGATGGTTTGGCGTGACGTCAGAGTGCGGAAATTTACGTTCCCGGCATCTCCCAAGACTGCGATCTCTGCCTCGCCCGTTCGCTTGCCGTTAGGAGGGGTCAAAAGCACTTCCGTCGTCTTTGTTACTCCGTGATGAGACCAGGTTATGATGGAAATGGGAACAGGGTCATGGAGGTGAAGCCCAACGGGATGGTGGTCACTGTGATCTACGACGATCAGGACCGTCTCCTTCAGTACGGCGACTACACCTTCAGCTACACGGCCAACGGGGAGCTCATCAGCAAGTGCCAGGGAATCGTTTGTCAGTACCTCGATTACGATGTTTGCGGCAACCTTCGCCATGTCATTTTGGACAACGGCATGGAAATCGAGTACGTCATTGACGGGAGAAACCGGAGAATCGGCAAGAAAATCAACGGCACGTTGGTGCAGGGGTTTGTGTACGACCAGCTGCGCATTGTGGCGGAGCTCGATGGTCAAAACCAGGTGGTGGCAAAGTTCACGTACGCCGACCAAATCAACGTGCCGGAGGTCATGGAGAAAGGAGGGAAAACCTATAGGCTTTTGCACGATCATTTGGGAAGCCCGCGTTTCGTCATTGACACCCAAACCGGCGAAGTAGCTCAAGAGCTGCACTACGACGCCTGGGGCAACGTGGTTTTTGATTCCAACCCCGGCTTCCAACCCTTCGGCTTTGCCGGCGGCCTCTACGATTCCCACACCAAACTCACCCGCTTCGGCGCCCGCGACTACGACCCGCAGGTGGGGAGGTGGACCGCGAAGGATCCGATTCTGTTTTGGGGAGGTGACCCCAATGTGCTTAACTATGCTCAGGGCGACCCCATCAATCTAGGCGACTTTTTGGGATTTTCTGCAGCTGACTGCGCGAAAATGGCGTATTGGTATACCAAGTGCGCGAAGGTCGCTCCGGACTGTGGTAACCGCTTTCGCAACTGGCAAAAGCGCTGCGCAAGCGGCGGGATAGAGCAAGACGACACGTGCATCAAAAAGTGGCAGGACCGCGGCCCCGATGACGCGCTTAAGCTTTGCTTAAGCCATCCGGAGTGTCAGAAATTCCTGGAGTACGCGGTAAAATGCAACGGCTGGCCGCCGGTTGGAACAGAACCACCACCGAATCCGCCCCTGCCGAGCAAGCCTAAGCCGAAGTATAAATTCCCACCATGGTTTCCCAACATCCCTGGAAAGCCTGGCCCACCACCTCCGCCGGCGCATTAAGACCGATGATAAAACCGAAAGATTTGCCCTTGGTTTTTAGGACGAGACTCAGCCTGGCCCTTGTTGAAACGTTCTCCGCCCTGGCTGGTCTATGGCTGGGATACGCCGTCCTCCACCTGGTGATTTCTCGGTTCCGCTTCTTTGAGCAATATGAAGTCCTTGAAAAGGCCAATACCTTTGCCTGGGCGAGTCTGCCTGATCTCCTTTCTATTCTTGTCAAACTAACTTCGGTTGGACCCATCGTTACCCTGCTCACCAGATCCAAAACCGCTGGCATCGCCGCCTTAGTTGGTATCCACGTAGTTTTCAAGCCTTGGAATTTAGGATCGGAAAACTCAAATTATCTGGCCTTTGGGATTCTTCTGATCCTCATTGCACTTGGGATAGGAACGTGTATCATGGCCGAGAGCCTAGAAGTAGCTTTAGTAGCCCGATGTCGGCTCCCCATGAGGCTAATAGACAACATCCATGTTGCGCTCATACTGGGTATCGGCTGTTATTTCGCCGACCTGTTCGCGCACATCCAGGAGGGGGCCCAGTCGTGGATTGGCAAACCTTTGGGGGTGAATGCTGTCTTCGCAAAGGTCGCATACACTTTCTTTGGTCGCACAGCAGCGAGCATTGTATGGGGCGATCCTGGTTTTGCGGCGGCGCTGTGGTGGTGGCCAGCGGCCATCATTGCTTTTCGCTTTTGGCTTCGCCGAAGACATTTTAACGTCGTTTGGTATCCATTTGCGTTTTTATTGATTGTGTGGGCTCTCTCAGTCGTGTTCGTTGGGAGATGGTCCATGCTTGGGTCAGGCCGCTTTGACCTTTCGCTACGCGCTGCGGAAGCGGTGCACACAATCGCTGAGGCGCTCCAAGGCCCATATGCCGCCTGGATAGACCCGGCTTTAACCGAGCTAGAACCCTGGTTGGCTATCCACCTCGGTTGGTTACTTCTCTTCGTGCTGGCGGCTTTCTGGCCCCAGAGAATATCTGGAGTAGGGGGCCGGACGGTCTTGCACACTACCCGCCATTCATGAGAATGGATGCAGTCCCCCCCCCCCGCAGTTGAAGTCTGTTCCTTGTATGGCGAAGAAGGCCCACGATTCGAGGCCAAGGCGTTCGTGTGCCTTGCACGCAAACAGCCTTCCGAGCGACAAACAACCGTGGGGCCAGAAACCACGTAACGAGGTCTCCGCGTTGCCACAGCAGTGTGGTATTATTCTCGGAGGCAACCGGAGCACGGAGGTGAGGCCCAACGGCACGGTGATCACCGCCAGCTACGACGATCAGGACCGGCTCCTTCAGTATGGCGACTACACCTTCACCTACACGGCCAACGGGGAGCTGATCAGCAAGTGCCAGGGAAGCGTGTGTCAGTACCTCGATTACGATGTGTTTGGCAACCTTCGCCATGTGATTTCGGACAACGGCATGGAAATCGAGTACGTGATTGACGGTCGAAACCGCCGAATTGGCAAGAAGATCAACGGCACGTTGGTGCAGGGCTTCATTTACGACGATCAGCTCCGCATCGTAGCGGAGCTGGATGGGAATAATCAGGTAGTTTCGCGGTTTATCTACGCCGACCACATCAACGTGCCGGAGGTTTTGGAGAAAGGAGGGAGAACGTATCGAATTTTGCACGATCATTTAGGCTCACCAAGACTCGTGATTGACACCCAAACCGGCGAAGTCGTGCAGGAAATGCAATACGACGCCTGGGGCAACATCACCTACGGTTCCAACCCCGGCTTCCAGCCCTTCGGTTTTGCCGGCGGCCTTTACGACACCCACACCAAGCTCCTCCGCTTCGGCGCCCGGGATTACGACCCGCAGGTGGGCAGGTGGACCGCGAAGGATCCGTTAGGGGCTGTTTCTGCCACCGGGCAGCTGTACCTCTATTGTTCGGCGGCGCCAACCTATCTCGCCGACCCTTCGCGGAAATGGAATCGGCCCGAGTGGATTCTAGGCGGCGGCTCGGTCGAGAACGACTGCTGCGAACCGGTGATAGTTTTTGCCATGGGACCACCTCCACACTGCGGGGTTGTTCCTCCAGGAGGACATTCGTCGGGCGGCATTGACTGGGACTTCGTTGTGCTACCTGACGGTACCGTATGGAAGATTGGCCCAGGGGAGTTGGATTTAGGTGGGGAGTGTCGGGAGTGTCGGCCCAAGTGGGGCCAGCTCTGGCATCGCCCAGCAAATCCCGGGGAAATCGCGGATCTCAAAGCCAAGTTTCCGAGTTTTCCGAAATGCCGAGGTCGTAGTCCGTCGGGAGCAGGACAATGACTCGCCTTGCGGACTGGGCCAACGCTCTTGCATTCTGGCTTTGCTTTTTTCCCGGGCCGCTTTTGCCCTATCTTCTGGTTTGGCTTTGCTCCCAGCGAAAGGTCCGTGTTCAGAAAATCCTTGCCGTCGGCTCGGTAATTGCTGTCATTTTTTTCGCCGCTCTCTTGGTCGTCCCGTATTACGCTTGCAGGTTCTACGACCCGAACGTAACCCCGTATGAGGCGGGACGGAATTGTTGGATTTTAAAGGTGCCGATAATCGAGGCATACGCGTACGTTTATAGCTATTACGAAACCGGATTCTGCTGGCTGATCCTCGCAACGCTGGCCGCCGCTTTTGGCGAATTTTCTGAAAGAGCCTGGGTGGATAGAGTCTTGCGGGGTGGAACAATCATTGTCGCTGGTTTTCTCCTCACGCTCGTACGCGCGTTGGACCACACCATTAACTCTTTTCTGGAATGAAACCATCGCTGACTGCAAGCCGAGGACAACCGGGTGGACAAGGGAAGGCGTATGCGTAAAGTTGGGATTTCCGCGGCTGGACGTTTGATCACCTCAGAAAAACCGAAAAGCGTGCTTCGGGGATTACCCGCTTCGAGTACGGCTATGACCCAGCAGGAAGGCTTGTCTCGGAAAGGAAGATCCTCCCCGATGGCTCTTCCCTTGTGACGCAGTGGGGTTATGATGGGAATGGGAACAGGGTGATGGAGGTGAAGCCCAACGGCACGGTGATCACCGGCAGCTACGACGATCAGGATCGCCTGCTGAGCTATGGCGACTACAGCTTCAGCTACACGGCCAACGGGGAGCTGATCAGCAAGTGCCAGGGAAGCGTGTGTCAGTACTTCGATTACGATGTGTTTGGCAACCTAAGGTATGTCATTTTGGACAACGGCATGGAAATCGAGTACGTGATTGACGGGAGAAACCGCAGAATCGGCAAGAAGATCAACGGCACGTTGGTGCAGGGCTTCATTTACGATGATCAGCTGCGCATTGTGGCGGAGTTGGACGGGAGCAATCAGATAGTTTCGCGGTTTATCTACGCCGATCAAATCAATGTGCCGGAGGTTTTGGAGAAAGGAGGGAGGACATATCGAATTCTGCACGATCATTTAGGCTCACCAAGATTCGTGATTGACACCCAAACCGGCGAACTCGTGCAGGAAATGCAATACGACGCCTGGGGCAACGTGGTGTTTGATTCCAACCCCGGCTTCCAACCCTTCGGCTTCGCCGGCGGAATTTACGACACCCACACCAAGCTCCTCCGCTTCGGCGCCCGCGACTACGATCCGCAGGTCGGGAGGTGGATGAGTAAGGATCCTCTGCTTTTCGGTGGTGCGGGTCCTAACTTGTTTTGCTACTCGCTCGCCGACCCTGTTAACCTCGTGGACAGCAATGGGCTTGCGTGCGGAAGCCCTTGCCCCGATTACCCACCGGGCTGCGGCGAACCCCCGCAAAAAGGTGATGGACGGTGCCCGAAGTGCAATCCGGGAAAAATAAGGGCGTCCCTACAGGAAGCTCTGCAAATGTACTCTTGGTACGCAAGAGGCGGGTCTAGCGCTTCGGAAGCCGGGACTGCAGGCGGTTCAATGCAGACCGTTGCGGGGGTAAAGTGCAAGCGGAGGGTTGTCCCGGAGTTACCTCCCGGATGGCATGTTTACGTCTGTTCCTGGCCGCCCTCAACATTTAACTGTTCAGGGGACCCATGTGTCGATTTCTGCGTGTGCGTTCACGAATGGTTTCACGTGATAGATCGGCGCCCGCATGACCTCCTTCATTGGTCGCAATCGTACATCGAGCGCTTTTACGAGCTGCCCGCGTATGCGACCGAGATCGAGTGTCTAAACCAGTACCTCTGATACAAATGTCGCAGCGGTTCGTCCTGTGTGGGCTTCTGGCTTTGGTGTTCCAGCTTGGGGATTCTACCGTCTCCGAAAGGCAGTCGAGCCACGCGAAACCACGCACAGCGCTTAGACGCGGCTGCGCCCAGCTGAGTTGGAATGAGCTGCTGTGGATAGCTGAAATCCATAGCGAAGGGGCACGCAAATGCCTGGAGCGGTTTCTGGCCGAGGAGCCAAAAAGCGTGGAGGGACTGCTCGCTGCGGTACTCCTTGAAGAATGGGAGAAGGACCCGGACCGCGAGGGAGAACTTCAAGTGCCTCGTCCACTCCAGCAAGACTCAAACTGCCTCCGGTCTCCGCAAATAAAACGCGAGATTGAAACGGTTAAGCCCCATTCTATTGAGTTTGAAGTGTGGGTTAACCGCCATGGCCAGGCGCGCTGGGCCCGCGTGGTTTATCGCTTTCCATCAATACCTGCTCCCCTATTCGAGAAATGCGAGTTAGAGTTTGCACTTCAACAAAAATACAGGCCAGCTTGGAAGGGTCACCGTTTTGTCGCGCACGAATTTACATTTAAGGTCCTCTTGCACTATAAAACCCTTTGAGAGCGCCGGCGCAGTGTTTAGCCCCCGCGCCTTTCGAGTGCGTGCGGCAGTTTACGATCTCTTTCTTGAAATCAGGGCAACTTCTGCCGGCACTTTGCAAGCAAGTCTGGAGCGAGTGTACAACAGCGAGTTCCCCGCGACCCAGCTCAAGCTCCGCGGCCAACCTCTTGCAAGGTTTTCCTTTGATGATGACGGCTTGCTTTCCCAAGCAGGCCCTCTTTCGATCACCAGGGATGCCCAAACGGGGTTTTGGCTGGGAAGCAGTGCTGGTGTAGTGGAAGAAAGCCGAAGCTTCGATTCGTATGGTCAGCTTCAAAGCCAGGAGTTTAAAGTTGCTGGCGCTTCGATCCCCAAGATCACCTACGAGCGGGACAGTCTCGGGAGGATCACAAGAACACTCCAAAAAGGAGCCTCAGGAGCCAGAGAGCTTGGCACC
>FWPV01014692.1_pt1 | contig 11424 bp, 8 predicted proteins | sample 2228371 | NCBI WGS metagenome assembly FWPV01 (sample SAMEA103939776, study PRJEB20133) | metagenome | reverse complement strand
ATGCTCTCTGTAATCTATATTAATACATTGGGATGGACATACAGTTGCACACTTTAAACAGGCAACACATTTTTCTCTTCCTGTATCTGGGTCCCTAACAAAGGCGTGTCTACCCCTAAAACCAGGAAATGGGTCCCTCTTCTGTTCTGGATACTGCCTCGTTATTGGTTTAGAAAACATATATTTCAAGGTCAGAGCCATGCCTTTGAATATCTCTATCAAAAATATCTTTTTAAAAAAGTCTCTCACTGTCATCTATCGCATTCTCCGAGTACTATATCTATTGTTCCGATGTTGGCTATAACATCAGCTATGAGAGCGCCCTCACATAACTTGGGCAAAACAGAGGCATGAACAAATGAAGGAGACCTCAATCTCAATCTGTATGGAGAGCCGCTACCGTAACTAATAATGTAAAAACCGAGCTCTCCTTTTGGAACTTCTACTGCAGAATAATACTCCCCTGGAGGAACTATGTCTTCGTACTTTTCAGATACACATATGAAGGCGTGGTTCAGTGACATCTCTGGAATCAATTTTTTACAACCCTTTGCAGCCATATCAAGGTCAGGGGCATCATCGGCAAGCACATAGCCGCTGGGCATTTTTTCTATGCATTGCTTGATTATCCTATTTGACTGCCTTAACTCCTCCATCCTGCATCTGTATCTGTCATATACGTCTCCATTCTTTCCCACAGGTACATCAAATTCTACAAATGGATAGGCATCATAAGGGGCAGACTTCCTTACATCATAAGGAACTCCAGAGCCCCTTAATGTTGGACCACTCAACCCCCAGTTTATTGCATCTTCAGCGCTTATGACTCCTATACCCTTTGTCCTCTGGAGCCATATCCTGTTCTGGTCTATAATCGTTTCATACTCCTCTATCCTCTTAGGAAATTCTTCTGTAAATTTATAAAGGCTATCGAGAAATTCCTGGCTTACATCCGTCCTCACCCCTCCAATTCTCGGATAGCTTACAGTAAGCCTTGCACCTGTCACCATTTCAAACAGGTCAAGAAGCCATTCCCTTTCTCTGAATGAATACAAAAATACCGTCATTGCTCCTATGTCGAGTGCATGGGTGCCAAGCCATATTATATGGCTACTTATTCTGGTCATTTCGCACATCATTGTCCTTATGTATTTTGCCCTGTCGGGTGGTTCTATTCCCAATAACCTCTCTACTGCTATGCAGTAGCCTACATCGTTTGCCATGCTTGATATGTAATCGAGTCTGTCCATTAATGGGAGTGCTGAGATGTATGTCCTGTTTTCACAAAGTTTTTCTGTTCCCCTGTGCAGATAACCAACATATGGCGTGCATTTGACAACTGTTTCTCCATCCAGGTCAAGCACAAGACGAAGCACCCCATGTGTGGCAGGGTGTTGTGGTCCCATGCTGATCGTCAATTCCTTTGTTTGAAGTTCCTTTGTCATAATTCTCATCTATCCCTGATTCAGCGATAAAAATAAAACCTCTCCAGCTCAGAAGCCTATTTGCTCGATCGATGCATGTTCAGGCTATCCTTGCTTGGGAGAATAAAGTGGAAAGATTATCCAATTGCCTGACACTCCAGTCACAAATAACCGTTCCAAAACATGAGACTCGGTCAAGAGGCCTACTCTTATCACTTACTCGGTTAAACTCAGTAGATGACTCCGAATTCTGCGATTTCCCGAGCAAATTTCTCACGCTTAAGGGCAGATGCCTCTGCCGCAGAAAGCCATTTAAGAGAGTGAGCCGTGCATTTAGTTACGCATGCAGGCCTTAATCCCTTATCTACCCTGTCTTTACAGTAGTCACATTTAATTACCTTGCCTGTCTCAGGATTCCACTGGGGCACTCCCCATGGGCATGCAGTTATACATGACTTACACCCTACGCACAGGGATTGCTCCACAAAGACAATTCCATCCTTCGCCCTTTTCTGCATCGCATTTGTCGGACACGCAGAAACACACCATGGTTTTTCGCAATGAAAACAGGGCATGAATACGAATTGCTGCCTCGGCACACCCCCTACCATCTTAGGTCCAACAGGCACTATCTTACAAAACTTAGGACCTACAGGCACATTATTTTTTGTCTTGCAGTGAACCTCGCAGGCAAGACATCCTATACACCTCTTCTGATCCTGATATATATAATATATGCTCATTCTGCACCTCCATTAAGCCTTTTTAACACTGACAAAACATTCAAGGAATGAAACCCCTCCCCCGACAGGGTCGATTGCCTCAAGAAGCCCTATCTGGAATTTTGTGTCACTGAGTCCCTTTTTGTAAGACCTTGTTTTAAAAGGTATGTCATGCCCAAATCCGTGAATCATAAAAACAGCCTCAGGATGTATAAAGGGCGTTACCTTTGCCTTTATCTTTCCGCTGTATCCACCTGAAGACACCTCAACAGTATCCCCATCCTTTATACCTAAATCGCTTGCCTTCTCGTAATTTATCCACAATGTGTTTTCAGGCATAAGTTCGTTAAGGTAAATATTATTCTGGGACTGTGCATGTGTATGAACTGCTGACCTTCCGAACAAAAGCCTGAAATGTCCATTTACTGGCTCTTTAGGAGACTCATACGCCTTAAAGGATTCAAAATTGTTCTTTGCAAGAACCTGAGAAACGAACTCGATCTTTCCAGAGGGTGTCTTAAACTTCAGTTCATTTCTATCAAACAGGATAGGGTCTTTTGAAAGGCTGACAAAACCCTTCGAGTTAAAATCTTCTATATTATAACCTGTTCCTTCAAGCTGATATCTCCATATATCCTCAATACTTTTATAAGGAAAATACTCTCCTGAACCCATCCTTTGAGCTAAAAGGGTAAAAATCTCCCAAGCTGGTTTACTGTCATATCTTGGAGGAATAGCCTGTCTTCTCATTAAAAATGCAGGCTTAGGTCCTGTCTGTGTTGCTAAAATATTTGACCTTTCAAGATATGTCGCCTCAGGGAGTATTACATCCGAATACCAGCCTGTCTGGCTATAGTTGACATCTATAGAGACCAGCAGGTCAAGATTATTGAGCACCTTTTTCTGTTCTTCAGGATCAGGAAGCGAAGCTATCGGATCATATCTATATGCAATAAATGCCTTGATAGGATAAGGCTCTCCTGTTTTGATTGTCTTGTATAGATTAACTATATGACCTGTTCCAAGGGACCTCCCGGGCATATCTGAATCAAATATCTTTTCCTTCAAATCTGGAATCCTGGCGCCGAGGGAATTCAAAGGCTTTTTGCCTGCATCCTTAGGTCCCTTTGCTATAATTAGACCCCCTTTTGTCTCGATATTTCCCATTAATACATTCAGAATATATATGGATCTACTTGCATAAAATGAGTCTTTATACCTTGCAAGCATCCATCCTGGATGGAGTATGACCCTCGGCTTATCATTGCCTAAGTCCCGAGCCAGGCTCACTATATCATAAGCAGATATCCCTGTCTCTTTTTCTGCCCATTCTGGAGTATAGGTAGTAACAAAACTTTCGAGTTCGGTCAAACCGATAACATATTTATTCACAAACTCTCTGTCATAAAGCCTCTCTTTTAGTATCACATGAATAAGACCAAGATTAAGAGCGTAGTCTGTGCCAGGTCTTATCATCAAGAATCTGTCTGCCTTTGTAGCCGTAACAGTAGCCCTGCAATCTATGTATGTGAGCCTTGCACCTTTATCAAGGGCATCAAGAATACTATTTACCTCTTTGACCATCAAAGACTCAAAGACATTTCTTCCATATAAAACAATATGTCTTGTATTTGGCCAATCGTATACCAGATCTGTTCTGCCATATCCCAATATTGTCTGGCTCGCCATATTCACATTCTTACCACATGTATCATCATGGTCCAGATAATTAGGAGAACCAATAGCCTTCATAAAGCCCTTTGTAAGGTCTGCAAATGGACCTCCTCTGTCAGCAAGTGCGATAGCCCTTGCACCATACTTTTCTCTCACTTCCTTTAATCTATCTGTTATATAATCAAGTGCTTCATCCCAAGTTGCCTTTTTCCATCTTCCAGAACCCCTTTCTCCATCCCTTATCAGTGGATATTGAAGCCGCTCTGTATCGTACTCAAATGCGAGACCCGCAGAGCCTTTCGCACAAAGGCTTCCCTCTAATCCAGGAACATGCGGATTGCCCTCTATCCATTTAACAACACCGTCTTCCACCTCCACCCTTATGGGACAGCGCACAGCGCACATCCCACACATGCTATACACTGACGATACCTCACCCATCTTTTATCCTCCTGAAACTATTTTTCACTGATATTTTTAGCATTTATATTCATTAATTTCATTGCAAGTAATAGGAAACAAAGTATTTGAGCGAACCAGCCCGATCATGACATAGATGTCTAAGTGGGCTGGCACAGATTCAAAGGAAGGCTGGATGCCTTCCGATGAAGAGTAAATACTTTGCCTCACATCGCAATTTATAAAATAATTTGTCTTAATAAACTCCCAGCAGGTTCAGTGCAAGCAAAACCAATCCCGCTACCGCTACCCTTTTAACCGTCAACGGGCTTATACGCTTTGCTATCTGTGGCGCTATAAAACCACCCAGTATCGCAGCAGGGAACATTATCAAAAAGAAAAGCAGGTCAAAGTTCCCGAACTGATAGTGACGCATGGTTCCCATGAGCGTATTAAAAAATATTGCCAGGAGTGAACTGCCCACAACCACATACATTGGAAGTCCCAATCCAACAGTCATTAATGGAACCATGAATGGCCCTCCGCCAAATCCGAACATGGACGAAACAACTGCTATCAGAAAACCACCAATACATCCTAAAACTATATTTACCTTAAATTCATGCCCCCAGAATTCTATTACCATAATATTATACCTCCTTATCTGATTATTAGCCCTGCTTTGCCTTTGCAGCTTCTTCTGCCTTTTTCTTGAACTCCTTGAGGATTGCCTGTTCCTTTTTATTTTTTGCAATATATCCAGGCGTTGTCTGCCAGAACATAAGACCCGCCAGAATAAGGAGTATCCATCCAAAGACGAATTTAAACTGTTCCAGCGTAATCAGCTCCGTGAGTTTTGGACCTATAAAGCCTCCCGCGACCATGGCAAGACCAATGCTGACTCCAAGCTTCCAGCTTATGAATTTAATCTTTGAGTAATTGTAGATACCGCTTGCCTGGGAAAATAAGACTGTAGGCATAACTGTTCCTGCCACTATTGTGTGCGGCAACGGCCAGATGGAGACAAGTAATGGATTCATTATAAATCCTCCGCCTGCGCCCATCAAAACTCCGAATATAACTATTCCCAATGTAAGAAAGAATGGACCAAAAAAATTCAGGCTTGTGCCAGCATTGCTCAGATAAATATTTGGAAAGCTTATGCTGTTTTCGATCGTAATAGGTTGGCTCTTAAGATCCTTATCCACAACTGCCATAATGGTATATTTCCCTGGAGCAGAGCCCTTAGGAATCATTACCTGCGCCTCAAACGCCCCATCAGGCTTTACTTCAACAGTTGGCGCAAATACCTTACCGGGGCTTCTAAATCTTGCCTTTATGAGCTGCATGGAGCGCTTCTTATTTTCCTTTTCATCCATGGGAGTCAGCAATTCTCCCCTCGACCCTATGATGCTCCCCATGAGTGTGGCCTGGTATCTGTCTATCTTTGCCTTTGCAGGGACAGAGTAAGCAATATCAGCGCCCAAATCCTTAAGGGCTTTGGAGTATGACCATTTTTTGCCTTCTTTCTTTATTTTTTCGAGATCCTCTTTCTTATCCTTTGGAATATAAATCATATAATGGGCAGGCATCTCATAGGTCATATAAAGTATATAAGGCCTCTTGCCTGTCTCTTTGTCAATATCTGCATCGAAACGGGAGGCGCGAACCATTTTTTCAGCCCAGACCTCAAGATAGACAGGCCTTCCTGAGGGTGCGGTGCCTGTAACAGTAATAGTCCCGCCATTGTTCAGCGAGGTCTTATCTGCCTGAATGGTAAGTGCAGCAGACATGTCCAATTTTATCTCCTGTATCTGCTCTTTATTTGCATCTGTCTTCTCTTCCTTAGCCTTTGTATCTTTCGGTTTTTCAGCAAATGCGCCATTCTGATAAAACATAAATACAGTCGCACTTAATGCAATTAACATCGATACCCAGAAACGCTTCATAATTCCCTCCATTCTTATCTGACGACCAGCACCGAACACGGTGCATTAGCAACAACCTTTGAAGACACACTCCCGAGGATCGTCCTTTCGGTTGCCTGTTTCCCTGTTGAACCGACCACTATCAGGTCCATACCCATACCCTTTGCATGGTCAACAATCACATCTGCAGGACTTCCTTCGAGGATGATGGTCTCAGCCTCTATCCCCCTTTCCTTGAGCAATGCATTAACCCCTTCCATTGCCCCTTCAATCTCAGCCCTGTAAAGTTTAGTTACTGTATCGCAGTCTGTCCCTATCTCCGAAAAGCAAAGATTTGGAACTACCGAGATAACGGTTAGCTTAGCCCCGAACTTCTCTCCGATGGCTACTGCCTCCAATAATGCCCTGTCTGCAGCGTCAGAGCCATCATGGGCAATCAGTATCTTCTTCATAAAACCCTCCTTTCCACATTTATTAATAATTACGACGCTATTTGTATATTATCGGTAGAGCAATACATATGCCATATCCTGAAAACATATTTTGCTTGAAAATATTAGTTTTTAAATCCTCTTTACTTGAGCGAACTGTCCTAATTGGAACAATTGGCTTTAAAATCTGTCCCAAATGGTACAATTGAAAATCTGATGGGGTAATTAAAATCTTATTAGTTATTAGTCTGAAAGAAGACCGTGATGTTTCATTTTTGTCCTTAGCTGCTTTCTCGATATCCCGAGGATTTCAGCAGCCTTTGTCTGGTTCCATGATGTCTTCTCAAGGGCCTTCAGAAGAAGCCTCTTTTCTGTTTCCATAAGATCAAATGTCTCGACCTTATGATTTTCTTCTGTATGTATGAGGCGGATTGCCTTTGGCAGATATTTTAGTGAAATTGTATCGGTAGGGCATAGGACAACAGCCCTTTCGATTGCATTTTCGAGTTCTCTGACATTCCCTGGCCAGTCATATTCCATAAAAGCCTTCATTACATCACTGTCCAAACCTGTGATAGCCTTATCGTTAGTTTTATTAAACTTGGTCAGAAAATTTTGAGCAAGCAGTGGAATATCATCTCTCCTTTCCCTTAATGGTGGAATGTTTATGGTGACAACATTGATCCTATAAAAAAGGTCTTCTCTGAAATTGCCCTTTTTAACCTCTGTTTCAAGGTCGCGATTTGTAGCAGCAATAATCCTTACATCAACCTTTATCCTCGACTTGCCGCCTACCCTTAATATTTCCCTCTCCTGAAGGAATCTTAAAAATTTTTTCTGTATATTTAGTGAAAGCTCACCTATCTCGTCAAGAAAGATTGTGCCAGTGTTTGCGAGTTCTATCTGGCCCACTTTTTGTTCATACGCACCTGTAAAGGCTCCCTTTTCATGACCGAATAATTCGCTCTCGAGGAGTTCTTCAGGAATTGCTGCACAATCTATGGGCACAAACGGTCCTTTTGAACGATTAGATTCATAATGTATTGCCCTTGCAACAAGTTCTTTTCCTGTTCCGCTTTCACCTGTTATAAGCACATTGGAGTTGCTTTTTGATACGGTCCTGATTAGGGTGAATATGTCCTGCATCTGTCTGCTTTTGCCAATTATATCCTTAAAACTATAACGCTCCTTCAACTGCTCCCTCAGTGACTCATTCTCACGAATAAGCCGACTCTTTTCAACTGCCTCTCTGACTATTATTAGCATTTCTTCATTGTTGACCGGCTTTGTTAGATAGCTAAATGCACCCTGCCGCATAGCATCTACAGCCTTTTCTATGGTCCCGTAAGCAGTTAGCATTATTACCGGCACCTCGCTACCATTCTGCTTTAGTGCCTTCAGAAGTTCGATTCCACTCATTCCCGGAAGTTTATAATCCGCCACTATAGTGTCAGGACAAAACCTTGAGGCCTTGTCAATTGCCTCTTCAGCTGTTCTGGAGACCTCGACTTCATATCCGGTCTTCTTAAGGATAGCTGAAAGCACTTTTAGGGTATTGACTTCGTCATCTACAATTAGTATTTTCCCTTTATTTTTCATATTCAATTAACAATTGGCAGTGTTATTGTAAACTCCGTGCCCTTGCCGATTTCGCTTTTAACCGATATATCCCCTTTATGGTCATTAACTATCCTCTCGACACAGGCAAGCCCAAGACCCGAACCCCTCGTCTTTGTTGTAAAAAATGGTTTAAATATATCCGAAATTATTTCTTCGCCTATACCCACTCCTGTATCTTTTATTGTAATAAATGCCTTGTTTCCAAAAAAACCGGTTGTTATCCTGATGGTATCACCTGCTTTAGTGGCATCGAGGGAATTAACAAGGATATTAAGAAGTGCCTGCTTTAGCTGTCCTGAATCCACTTTAAATAATGGTATTTTTTCATCAAGTGAAATTATTACCTCTATATTGTTTTCTGTTGCGTCCTGTCTGATTAGCTCCACTGTATCTTTTACAATGATATTAATATTAGCAGCTTCAAGTCTTAGCGGAGTAGGTCTCGAAAATCTCAAAAAACTTGTTACTATGTCATTTAGCCTCTCTGTTTCCTCTTCAATTATGGATAGAAACTCGGTTAAGACCTCACCTCTGAAATTTTCCTTTAGATATGTTACCGAACCCTTTATTGCATTAAGTGGATTTTTTATCTCATGTGCCACTGTCATAGACATTTCACCAAGTGCTGAAAGTTTTTCAAGTCGTGCCTTCTCCGCAGCAGCTTCTTCAAGTTTATTTATGCTATCACGGAGCCTCTTGATCATAAGATTGAAGACCTCTATGAGTTCTCCAACTTCGTCGCCACACGATTCTTTATAAACAATGCAATTTTTGCAATCACATATTTTTTCAAACATATCACCCTGAACCTTTCCAAAACACAATGTGCCGGAAATAGTCCAGCACCTATTCTTACCGTAAGCAGGGCAATCCGTCTGGTCACAGCCGAGCACTTCCCAACAATTGACCAAATAATCATTATTCACTTCTGCATTCAAGTCACCCCTCTGAACTAACTCCATTCTATCTTTAAGTCTCTTCATAGGTGTTGTAAGCAGCCGAGCAAGCCCAAATGCCCCCCAGATGCCTAAAGACATAACTACTCCTGAAATCAAAAATATATTTTTTTTAAGTTCCATAATATTTTTTTCTATAACGGACTCTATATTTTCCTTAGAAAAACTTACTATCACCATTCCAAGAGATTCCTGTCCTGCCTTGACAGGAATCATTATCTCCTTACTTAAGTCTTCAATATCACTTACATATTCATTGCCTCTATCCATCACAAAATAAGAATAACGCCTTATTTCTTCAGGTAGTTGTCTTCCCAGCATCCTTCTGTCTGTGTGTGCTACTATCCTTCTATTACGGTCCGTTATCACTGCATAAGAACATCCTGGGACCTGAGTTGCCGTCCTCACGATTTCATCGAGTCTTAGGGGATCCATGAAAATCAGAGGCTCAACTGCATCTTTTGCAAGATTCCTTACAATGACAAGCTGGTTATTATCCATCTCTGTTTTTAAAGCCGTCTCCTGGCGAGTTATTACAAGGGTAGTAATTATTAACATGATAACAAATATAAGAAAGACTACTGCCAAAGAAAATTTCTGTACAAGGCTGAGCTTCCTGATAATATTTTTTACACCCATATTCATATCAATATTCTCTCAGGGCTTTAAACTCCTCATCCCTTGCAGGCCTGAATCCTTTAATCCTTGCGGACTTGAGTATCTTTGAATCATTTAGTTCTATAAGGAGATTCCTGACCTGATTTACAAGGGCATTATTATCTTTTCCAACAAATGCGAATGGCCAATTAGGAAGATATTCCGTTGGTGTAAGCACCCTTATTTTTTTCATGTCAAACTCCTCTTTCCATACTGCGAGGGCAGACTCCCTGATAAAGCCAGCATCAGCATCTCCTTTATAAACTCCCAAGATAACATTCTCCTGCCTTTTGGCATCTATGATTTTGACATCCCTTTCTACATCTATCCCTTTTCTTTTAAGAAACATTTTTTGTGAAAGATAACCACCTGCTGATGTGGGTGAAACTATCATCACCTTTTTACCCTTAAGTTCCTCTATGTTTGCAATACTGCTGTCATATCTGGTGATAATAATTCCCCTGAATCTGTCCTCCCCGCATACTCCTTCTCCAAAACAGTCCTCACCAACTGTTGTCACAAGTGGCTTTATATTGGTCATCTTACTTATGAGAGCATATATATAGGGGTTTTGGTAAGAAAAGTGAACATCACCATTATTAACTGTTCTAATAAAGTCTTCAAAATCTTTCGGGATAACGAGTTTAAACTCATAACCTGTCTTTTCGGATAAATATCTTGTTAGCGGTTCATATCTGTCATAAATAGTTATAGCAGAATAAAGAGGTAAGATTGCAACCTTTATTGTTTTAGGTCCATATTCTATATAATTCTTTCCCGTAATGTTCTTTATCATTATCCTGACAACATCGAAATCACGATCCTCAGCTACCTCAAATTTCTCTACTCTGCTATGCATATCAGAACCGAATTCATTTGTTGGTAGTTTAAAAGACAGCAGGCTTTTTATTATATTCTCCCTCATATTGAGTGGTAGTTTGTCTGATGCACAGAGTACAAACTGAGGGATTGCATCTGATGTCTTGATTATCTTGAGTCCGTCCTTCATATATTTGTGTGCAACTGACTCACTCATGGCTCCAACATCATGATCACCTATAAGCACCGAAAGAGCAACCCTGTCCTCCTGCTGCAAAAAATCAACGGTTTCAAGGTCTTTTATGCCGATGCTGACATCATTCAGCATGGCAATAGGTATCAGATAACTAAAAGACGAATTCTCACTACCAAGCGCAAGCCTTTTACCCCTTATATCTGTAAGCTTTTCTATACCGCTGTCTTGCTTGGTGACGAGAACGCTTTTTGATATCGAGCCCCCTTCACCAACAACCTTAACAAGAGGCACAACACTTTTTTTATATCTTGCCCTGACCTCCACATATGCAGTGGGATCCAGTAGGGCAATCTGCACACTGCCGCTGCCTATCTTCCTGATTGCTGATTCATAGTCTTTTGCAACTTCTATACTCACAGGTTTTTTCAGGGCATCTTCAAGGTAGTATTTAAGCGGCAAGAATCTCTCGTACATATACGAGGCCCTTTCGATCGGCAGTATGGATAAAACTAAAGGCTCACCTTTTAAATCATCAGACTGATTTGATTTCTCCGTCTTTATCTCAGGATCAGTCTGGCTCGCACAAGATAAAAGCATC
>FWPV01014691.1_pt1 | contig 11424 bp, 6 predicted proteins | sample 2228371 | NCBI WGS metagenome assembly FWPV01 (sample SAMEA103939776, study PRJEB20133) | metagenome | reverse complement strand
CCCAGCACGACCACATGGAAGCGTTTGAGCTGGTCGAGCCGGACGGCCCGGGCCCGCCACGATCGGCACACCACGCGGTGGCCGCGTCCCTGAAGCTCCTGGGCGTAGGCGGCGTCCAGGTCGCCGCCCAAGACCAGGATGTTCTCGCCGGCCGGCATGCTGTCGGGGCAGACGACATCAAGACTCTCCGGGTTATCGGTCCACACCGCCAGGGTGGGATCGCCTATCAGGTTAAGGCTGTACATCACCCAGCGATACTCGTTCTCGGCCTGGGCGGCACCGACAAAATGGGCCTTGGCCGCGGCGTGGGCCGTGCCCAGGGAAGGCGAATTCTCGATCAAAAGTTTTTGGAAGAACTGTTGATTGTATCGGTCCGAGGAGGCATAGCCCGAGAAATGGGGCAGATACCAGCCGTAGCTGGAGTTGCCTATGAAGGCCGCCCCGCCGCCCAGGGGGCTGTTGACGAAATGCTCGGCCAGGCAATTTCTCTCCAGGGCCGCAGCCATACAGCCGATGGAATAGACTATCCCCCAGCGGCCGTCGACCGGGATAGTGTCGAAATCGCCAGATCTTATCTCGTGCAGGCTGGAGAATCCTGGCCCCACATTCATCGAACTGTACCAGGCATGTCCGATGTGATTTATCAGATGCCGTCCCTGGCGGTAGGCCTGGATGGTCGCCTCCCGGGTCTGGTTGCCCAGGGACTCGTAAAGTTTCTCGGCCGGCTTGAAGAATGACGAGAGATGGTCGCGGTCGATGATCTCGGCGCCCACCGCGCCGTCGGTGACGTTATCGAGCATCTCGGCCCAGAGGGAGGCTCGGTTCAGATGATCCCTGGCCGTCCCCTGTTCGTACTCCACGACCTTGCGGACAAAGGTCTGGGCATCGGCTATAGTGTTTATCGGAGCCCGGCCGACGATGACGTCGGGGTACATGTCCACACTGTCGGACAGCTCGCCGTACACCCCATTGCTGTCAGCGTCCCAACTGCCGTCCAGATCCGAGTAGTAGAGGTCGGCCCGCAGGCTGTCCTGGTTGTTCTGATTATTGTAGCCGCTGGCCATGGCAAAGGCGGTACGGACCGGGACCACGGCTGTATCCCCGGCCAAAAGCACATAGCCTACACCGAAAGACGTCATCTGGTCCCGGATGAAATTCCTGATCTTCTCCTGTCGGTCAACACCAGGGTATCCCGCGTAGATGGTTTCCGTGGTTGCAATGATGGTCCCTAGGCCCCGGGCCTGTTTCCAGGCGGCCAGCCGCTGCAGCACGGTGTCGAAGGGAGAGCTGGTGATAATCAAAAGGTCGGCTGAACCGTTTTTAGAGTTTACCCTGTCGGTCCTTAGATACCAGGCATCCAACTCCCCACAGTTCTCCACCAAACCGCCGGCCATCAGTCGCACGGCGTTGCCTATTGGTCGTTTCTCCGAACCCTGGACGTATTCGAGCCTCAGGGACAATGTGATCTCCGTGCTGGATAGAATGGCCCGCTCTGACCCCAAATAGCGGACTGGAAATATCCTGACCGTGGCCAGGCCCAGTCCCCCCATGTTCCCCTGGTGTACCAGTTCGGCCTGCGCCGCAGGATAGATATCCCGACTTTTGTAAATCGAGGGGTCCGGCTCTGGTTCGGGCCATACATCTAGGAACAGTGGCACCTCCCTCCGCCCCGGGCAAGGCAGGAACTCTCCTTCGATTCTTTTTTCATCGCTTCTCACCACCTCCACCGAGGCCGCTCTGGCGCCCGGCGGCAGCAGCAGATTGACATATCTCACTGGCAGCATCGGCGCCCCCGGAAGATTGGTCGACATCAGGCCGGGTATATTTACTCGGCTATAGGGGCCGCTGCCGTCTTTGGCAAACTCGGCTGGTGAAAACACTGCTCGGTACACTAGCGTCTCACCGGCCAGACGGCTTGTCGCTAAAATAGAAATAAAAATATAAAGCCAAGTCCCCATATATCTAAATATAATACCTCAGGAACGCTATGTCAACACATCGGTTCGTCTCTTAATAAAACAGGGGCGCCTCTTGCGAAGGTGCCCCTGATGGTAACCTAATCTGACTATCTGAGCACCGACAGCCTCCGGGTGGCGGCGAAATTTCCGGCCTTCAGTCTGTAGAGATAAACTCCATTGGGCACCAATGCCCCACGGCTGTCCCGACCGTCCCATTTCACCGAGTGATAGCCCGGCTCCATATTGGCCTGGCTCCAGGATCTCACTTCCTGGCCCAGGATGTTGTAGATGGTCAAGGAGACAACGCCAGCCACTGGTAGTTGGAAAGATATCTCGGCCGAGGCCGATACCGGGTTCGGCCGGCTCTGGTGCAGGGCAAAGGTCTGCGGTTTGGCGATCTCGGGCCTTCCGGCCACGCCGCTGGGCGTATAGACGAAATTATAGGGGCCACGGTAGGTGTCGGCATGGGTGATGTCTCCTATGGTGTAATTGCCCGGGCTCAAGTTGTAGCCGTCGACCTGCGGGGCAAAAACCATCCATCCATTGGAATTGCAGATGTAGAGATTATAGGTCCCGGGGCCGTTGACCTGTTCTCCGCATATGTACCCATTGGGCCAGCCGTCGTTGTCCTGCGCCGCAATCCAGTTCTGGTGCCCGGCCGGATAGCCTATCAGAACAACCTCCACCTGGCAGTGCCCGTAATTGGCGGTAAAATTAACCCCCTCCACCGTGTCGTTGGGCAATACGACCAAATCCATTATCGTCGAAGGCTTGAACAGGAATCCCTGGCCCCAGGCCCCGATCTGATAGGTATCGGCCACCACCGGCAGAAAATACCAGCCGCTGCCTTCGGGGCTGGTGCCGAAATTGTGCTGCGGACCTCTGCCATTGGCCTGTATTCCCACCTGGTTGAAATTTATCATGACCGCATCCCCGGGATCCTGAGTGATAGTACCTGTTATGGCCTCGGTGGCCGGTATCAGATTGAAGTCCAGACCCGAAGCCGGCGGATCCACGGGATAATAGTTTTGGGGGATCACCATCCAGCCCTGGGGTATGGGGTGCTCGTCGTCCCATCTGGACACTTCTATACTAGACTGATTTTCAAGATCCGATAGGTACAGGGTATAGACACCGCTCAAAGGCTGGCTCAGGACATGGTTGTACATCTGGTAGGTGTTGGACCAGGCCGATATCCGGTATTGGTTGACGGCTGGATTTCCGTTCTCCAAAATTGTACCCTGCACCATCACATCGGCCGGATAGACCGTAAAGTTCTCCACCAGATGTCCGGCGCCCACCGGCACCAGGCCGCTGCGTTGAGAGGGCCTCATGAAGGAGGTGATATTATCGTTCCACCAAATGCCGATATCCCAGGTCCCGGCATCCTGGGCGGTAAAGAATATCTGGTAATGTCCGTTCTCCACCTGGCGGTGTTTTTCGCGCCCATACTGGTTCTGGGCCCAAACGCTCACCTCGAAGGGCAGGCTGCCTCCGCCATGGATGGCCACCTCCCCGGTTATGCTGTCGGTGGCTACTTGATAGGTAAAATTCACCCCGGGGTTGGAGCCGGCATGGACCAGGACCAGGGTATCGGGCGGAGCCACATAGACATTGCTGGCGCCCACTAAATCCTCCAGCCCGCCGATCTGCCATACCTGATTCTGGATGGTGTTGTCGAAGTTGATCACATAGTTGCCGGCATTGTCGGTGATGCCGGCCCACAGGTCTTCGTTATTTTCATCATCGAACTCAGCCATCAGCCATAGCCCGGCTTGCAACGAAGTCTCACCGGGCACGACCACCTGTCCCGAGACCGTGGCCCAGGGAGAGGGCAGGGGCAGCACCCTCAGGGAATCGAAGGCCTGGGAATGGTCGACCAGGCTTATAGCCCTAAACCAGTATCTGGCCGGCGCGAAGAAGGTCTTGAAGCGGTTGACGATCTCGTTGTCCGGAATATAGGTGGTGTCGGGCAGACCTTCATCGCCCTCGGTATCGCCGTTGGCGACATTATAGTAGAAGAGCAATCTGTCGCGGCTGGCGCCGGTGGTGTCGAACTGACCGTTGTCGTTGGCATCCAGCCAGATCTCCCAGCGCAGGGTATCCTGTATCAGGCAGTCGGCCGCCCAGGTCAGAATATTGCCCTGGACAGAAGTCTTGGTCAGCACTCCGTTGGACGTAAACCAGACGCTGGAGGTCTTGGGCGATGCCGATGAAACCGGCAATGGCGGGGGCGCCTGCTTTCTGCTGAGGAATACTGATTTCTTGCCTATGCGGGACATGCCGCTCTGGCCTATATAGCCGGCATAGGCCGCGGCCGACGAGATGAGGGCTGCCGCTGCCAGTAGCGATAATAATCTTCTCATGACTGGATCCCTCCTCATTTACGGTTTTCGAAATTCACCCGCCGTCGGAATGGAATCTCTTTACCGATTATAGTCCACTAGTCAGGGATTGTCAATATGGCTACCGGGGCCGGGAAGATAAATTTAAGGAGCGGGCACCGCCGCTCCTTTCCATCGCTGGCCCTAGCTCATGGCCTGCTTGCGCGACAGTTTCACCTTGCCGGTATCCGGCTCGATGCCGATTACCTTGACCAGGATCCGGTCGCCCTCCTTGACCACATCCTCGACCTTGTTGACTCGTTTCTTGTCCAATTCGGAGATATGGACCAGGCCCTCCTGGCCCGGCAGGAACTCGCAGAAGGCGCCGAAGTTCATGATCTTGACCACCCGAGCCTGATAGATCTTTCCTATCTCCGGTTCCTCGGTCATGGCCTTGATGCGCTCCACGCAGGCCTTGGCCCCGGCCACCCCCTCCAGGCCCACCGAGGCCACCCGCACCCGGCCCGAATTGTCTTCGTCCACATCGATCTTGACGTTGAACTCCTCCTGGAGCCCGCGGATGGTCTTGCCCCCAGGGCCGATCAGGGTGCCGATCTTGTCCGGCGGTATCATCAGGCTGAATATCCTCGGAGCATAATCGGAGAGATCCGAGCGCGGCTTGGCGATGGCCTTCTCCATAATGTCCAGGATGTGCATCCGCCCGGCATGCGCCTGCATCAGGGCCTTTCTCAACAACTCCTGGGTCAGCCCCTTGACCTTGATATCCAGCTGCAGGGCGGTGATGCCAGCCCGGCTGCCGGCCACCTTGAAGTCCATATCGCCCAGATGGTCCTCCAGGCCCATGATGTCCGAGAGGATGGCCACCTTGTCCCCCTCCATCACCAGGCCCATGGCGATGCCGGCCACCGGCGCCTTGATGGGCACCCCGGCATCCATCAGCGCCAGCGAGGCCCCGCACACCGAGGCCATGGACGAGGAGCCGTTGGACTCCAGTATATCGGAGACCACCCTGACGGTATAGGGGAAGATGTCCTCGGAGGGGATCATGGGCGCCACCGCCCGCTCGGCCAGAGCGCCGTGCCCGATCTCTCTTCGGCCCGGCCCCCGGATAGGTTTGACCTCGCCCACTGAGAACGGAGGGAAGTTGTAGTGCAGCATGTAGCTCTTGTAGTACTCCCCTTCCAATTCCTCCATCAACTGCTCGTCCTCGCCGGTGCCCAGCGTGACCACGGCCAGAGCCTGGGTCTCGCCCCGGGTGAACAGGGCCGAGCCGTGGGCCCGGGGCAGCACCCCCAGTTCGCAGGTTATGGGCCGGATGCCGTCCATGGCCCGGCCGTCGGCCCTTCGGTTCTCGTTGAGAATGCGGTCCCGCAGATCTTGGCTCTGGATGTCCTCGATCATATAGCGGATGATCTTCTTATGGTCCGGATAATCAGCGCTTAAGGCCTCGCAGGTCTCATCCACGATCTTTTTTATGGCCTCCTGCCGGTGCTCTTTCTTGGGCAGGACATTGGCCTGTCGGATGCGCTCCAGGGTCATCTCCCTCACCCTGGCCTCCAAGACCAGGTCGATCTCCAGAGGCTTCACCTGGCGCTTGGGCCGGCCGCATTCGGCCACCAGTTCCTCCTGGATGGCGATGAGCCGCTTGATCTCCCCCTGGGCGAACTCGATGGCCCCGGCCACATCGTCCTCGCTCACCTCCCGGGCGCCGGCCTCGATCATGGTTATCGACTCCTTGGAGCCGCAGACCACCATATCCAGCCGGCTGGTCTCCAACTGTTGGAAGGTGGGGTTCAGAATGTACTTTCCGTCCTGCATGCCCACACGCACCGCGGCGATGGGCCCGTCGAAGGGTATGTCGGAGATGGAGAGGGCGGCTGAGGCTCCGATCACCCCCAGGATGTCGGCGTCGTTCTCCTGGTCGGCCGAGATGACATAGCAGACCACCTGCACTTCGTTCAAGAAATCCTCGGGAAACAGAGGCCTGATGGGACGGTCGATCAGCCGGGCCGACAGTATCTCCTTGTCCCGGGGCCGCCCCTCCCTCTTGAAGAAACCGCCCGGTATCCGGCCGGCAGCATAGGCCTGCTCCCGGTACTCCACGGTCAGGGGGAAGAAGTCTATCCCCTCCCTGGGTTCATCGGACGCCACCGCGGTCACCAGCACCATGGTGTCGCCGTAGCGCACCGTGACCGCTCCATCGGCCTGTTTGGCCATGCGGCCGGTCTCGATGACCAGCCTTCGTCCGCCTAGTTCCATCTCTTTGATGATTGCCATTTTTAACCTCCTGCCCAGCCCCTGGGCCAGGCCCTCCCACCGCCCCTGGTAAAAGGCGCGGGGCAATAATAGTTTAGCGTCCGGGCCCTCTCAAACCAACGGTCTTTACCAGTAAGAAGGCTCAGACGCTGTTTTTTTATACAATCCCAGAATTAACACGAATCCGTACCGATGTGAAAGAGATCAGACAAACCTTCTCTGGTATTAGCGTGAATTCGTGTGCATTAGTGGATGAATTCCGGATTACTTGCGCAGGTCCAGTTTCTCCACGATGGCCCGGTAGCGGTCCAGGTGGCGCTTGGCCAGGTAGTCCAAGAGCCGACGGCGCCTGCCAACCATCATCAGCAGGCCGCGCCGAGACGAATGGTCCTTCTTGTTGTTCTTGAGATGCTCGGTCAGTTGATTGATGCGTTCGGTGAGCAAGGCGATCTGGACCTCGGGCGAGCCGGTATCCCCGGCATGCACCCGATGTCGATCGATCAACTCCTGCTTCTTCTCCTTGGCCAACGGCATGTCCTTCTCCTTGTTAGATTTCGCTTAAGCCTGCCTCCGCGAAGAGGGGCAGAGGAGGTATTAATAGAATATTAATTATATCCAAAAATATAATATATGTCAATGGATAGAGACCGCTCTGGTTTTTTTACCCAGCCTTTTGATCTCCCTGGCTATCAATGCCGCGGTCACGGCCGCGGCCGTCAGGTCGGCCAGGGGCGCCGCCAGCCAGACACCGTCGGTGCCCAGAATCGGCAGCAGGATGACGAGCAGCGGGATGAGGACGATCACCTGGCGCAGCAGGTTCAGGAACATGGAAATCCTGGCCCGGCCGATGGCCTGGAAGAAGTTGGAGTTGACCACCTGGAACCCGACCACCGGAAAGGCGGCCAGGAGTATCCTCATGCCCCGGATACCGATCTCCAAAACCGGGGGTCGCTGCGGTTGAAGAGCCCGATGATGGCCCCGGGAAAATCTCCACCGCCAGGAAGCCGGCAGTGGTGACCGCGGTGGCCGAGACCACGGCCAGCTTCAGGGCCCGCCTCACCCGCTTAAACTGCCGCGCCCCGTAATTGAAGCCGACCACCGGCTGTGAGGCCATGTTGATGGCGATGACACAGAAGACGATCATCATGGCCACGCTGTTGATGATGCCCATGGCCCCAACGGCCAGGTCACCGCCGTGGCGGATCAGCTGGAAATTGAACAGGGCGTTGATGACGCTGCCGGCCAGCTGCATGGCGAACGGCGCCATGCCGATGGAGAAGATGCCGGCCACGATCCGCCTCTCCCACCGCATGTTGGCCAGCCGCAGCCTCAGGCCGCCTCCCCGACCGGCAAAATGGGCCGTCACCCAGGTGCTGGTGATGGCCATCGAGATCACCGTGGCCACTGCCGCCCCGGCCACCCCCATCCCGAAGACGAAGATGAAGAGCGGGTCCAGCAGGGCGTTGGCGGTCGCGCCGACGATCATGGTGAACATGGCCGTCCGGGCGTGGCCCTCGGCCCGGATGACGTTATTCAGCCCGAAGCCGATCCCTTGGAAGACGTTCCCCAGAAGGATGATGGTAATGTACTGTCGGGCATACCCCATGGTCTCGGGGCCGGCTCCGAACATGGCCAGGATCCGGTCCCTGGCCAGCAGGCCCAACACGGTGATGCCCAGGGAGATGGCCAACAGCAGGGAGAAGGCGTGCCCAGGATCTTCTCGGCCTCCGGCCGGTTTCCCTGGCCCAGCCGGATGGAGACCAAAGCCGAACTCCCCTGTAGATGCGGTCGACGATATTATAGAGGGTGTTGGCCGTCACCCCAACGATAGCTGGTACGAAATTCTTCCACAGAAGCCGGCCCACCGGCAACTGCCCCAGCTCCCAGGTATATTCCATGAACTCCTGTTATGCGATAATCATCGTTGTCTTCGACGACCTCAGATCCCTCCCCAGCCCGCCAGCCGGGCGGCCATCCACCAGAAGGCCCGGCCCTTCTGACGGCAGCTAAGCCAGGTGGTGTGGCCGACCACGTCTCCGTTGAACTGGGGATGCTCGGCCGGAAAGGTGTGGCCGTCCCAGGTCACCAGATGCTGCTGGCCCTGGTACCAGCAATCCAAGTCCCCAAAATCGTACATCACCTTTTTGTTCGCCCTGCCATAGGCGCGGATCTGCTGGTTCCGCTGATGCCGGTTCCATCCCCCGTAACCCGTGTTCTGCGAGTTACCTGTCATGTAGACAAAGGTCACAGATGGGAATTCCGTCTCCAGCCTGGAGATGCTGTCCAGGTATTGCTGGACTTGATAGAATCGTAATCGTCAAGCTGGGTGCACCAAGCCTCACACCGAACAGTTGATGGTGGGATTGCTGTTCAGCACGTTCCTGGTCAGGTTCATGCTGTTGGCTGTCTGCCAGTAGAGTTCCGGCGTTATGTAGGTTTCCGATATCTGGCCGTCAAGGATGCGGAAGGCGCCCGCCGCGGTCGGTAGCGAACCGTATCCGATGGCGTAATGGTAGGCCGAATCCTCCGCGTAAACCGTGTCCAGCCCGTAAATTAGTTGCCCGCCGTGGGAGGTGTGGGCGTAATGCATCCGGCATTTGGCCTGCGCCGAGTCGATCCAGTTCTGCGGAACCATTCCAAGATCGATGCAACTATGGTCGATTATCAGCGGCCTGTCCGAGATAGGATTCGTGCCCGAGCCGCCCGGTCCGGTGGGATCGCTTTTCTTGGAACAGCCGATCGCCAGGACCACTACTAAAATGACCAATAACCAGCTGTTTTTTACTTTCATTGGTTTTTCCTTTTTTTCGTTTTTATTTTCGCTTTTATATTATCTCTCCATCCACTCCAGCGCCCGGCCCAGCTCGAAATCGGGATTGCCGGGAAAGAAGTGGCCGAATCTGGAATAGGCATTATGGCTGGGCGTCCGCCGGCACCGCGGTCAGCAAAATCACCAACACGATCAATATGATACGAAAGATCTCTTTCCCCTGTTGAAAATTGATTTCCTGCTTTCCTGTCTTCCTTATCATGGTGTTGAAATACCGGTAAAAGGATCTTGAAGGGGTGTTCTGATGTATACCCCGAGAAAAATAATGGCTTAAAAGTCAATTGTGCAAGCCGTTTTCCATTGAATTGCTCAAAATGGGTCTTCACTCGACTTTTTCAACACCCTGTTATATATATAATACTCATCCCCTCCACCTCCTCAGCCGGAGCGAGTTGGCCACCACGCTCACCGAGGAGAAGGCCATGGCGGCCGCGGCCATCATCGGGTTCAGCAGTATGCCGAAGATCGGGTAGAGGGCGCCGGCAGCGATGGGTATGGCCAGAAGGTTGTAGCCGAAGGCCCAGAACAGGTTCTGTTTGATGGTCCGCAGCGTCGCCCGGGACAGCCTCAGGGCCAGGGGCACCAGCCTCAGATCCTCGCCCACAATGACGATATCGGCCGATTCCATGGCCACGTCGGTGCCCTTTCCCATAGCGATCCCGACATCGGCCTGGGCCAAGGCCGGGGCATCATTGATCCCATCGCCCACCACGGCCACTGTCGCTCCACTCTGTTGCAGCTCCTTTACCGCCTGGGCCTTGTGCTGGGGAAGGACACCGGCAAAATACTTCTGGATGCCCAGGCCTTCGGCCGCGGCCCGGGCGGCCAGCGGCGCATCGCCACTCATCAGAATGGTGTCCAGGCCCAATGACTTCAATTGGGACACGGCCTCCAGGGCACTGTCCCTAAGCGTATCCGCCGCCGCCACTATGCCGGCCGGGCGGCCGTCGATAGCCAAGTAGACCAAAACCTTTCCCTCCTCCTGGAGCCGGGCGGCCGATTTATCCCAGCCCGAGAAATCCATCTTTCGCTCCTCCATCAGGCTCCGATTGCCGATCAACACCCGCCGGCCCGTTATCTCGGCCTCTAGGCCATAGCCGGTCAGCGATCTGAACTTCTGCGCCGGAGCCGGGTCGATCCCCTGTCTGGCGGCATATTCCACCAGGGCCCGGCCGATAGGATGCTCAGAGGGCTTCTCGGCCGCCGCCGCCAACCCTATCAGTTCTCTTTCTTCGATTCCATCCCCCACCAGCACATTGGCTACAGAAAACCTCCCCGTGGTTAAGGTCCCGGTTTTATCGAAGACCACCACCTCGATCCTCCTGGCCTGCTCCAGCACCCGGCCGCTTCTGATGAGGACGCCCAACTCGGCGCCCCGCCCCGTGCCGGCCATGACGGCCGTAGGCGTGGCCAGGCCCAGGGCGCAGGGACAGGCGACCACCAGCACCGAGACCGCATTCAGCAGGGCCAGTTGGGGGCGGCCCGCCAGGGCCCAGACGATGAAAGTAAGAGTCGCCATAGACAGCACTGCCGGCACGAATACTGCCGCCACCCGGTCGGCCATATGTTGGATCGGGGCCTTGGTGGCCTGGGCCTCCTCCACCATTCTGACAATTTGTGCCAAAACCGTGTCCCGGCCTACCCGCTCGGCCCGAAATCGGAAGGAGCCGGTAAGATTGAGGGTGGCGCCGATGACCCTGTCGCCGGGACGTTTCTCCACCGGCAGGCTCTCGCCAGTGACCATGGATTCATCTACCGAGGACCAGCCCTCGACCACCAGGCCATCGGCAGCCACCTTCTGCCCCGGCCGGACCAGGACCATGTCGCCCGGCACAATATCTTCGAGGGGCACCTCCGATTCCTGGTCCTGGCGTAATACGGTAGCCGTCTTGGGCTGCAGTCCGGCCAATCTTCTGATAGCCTCTGATGTCCGGCCCCGGGCTCTGGCCTCCAGCAGCCTTCCCAGCAGTATCAGGGCGATGATGGTGGCCGAAGAATCGAAATAGACGGCCGGCTCCAATCCAGCCCTGAGGAC
>FWPV01014690.1_pt1 | contig 11428 bp, 11 predicted proteins | sample 2228371 | NCBI WGS metagenome assembly FWPV01 (sample SAMEA103939776, study PRJEB20133) | metagenome | reverse complement strand
TTGAAGAAGACGATGTCGGGCCGGACGCTGACCAGCAGCGCCGGCAGGATCGCCTCCAGCTTGGCCAGGTAGGCGCCGTCGTCGGCGCCATCCGGCAGCTCGACATCCAGATCGCTGGCGGCCTTGCGATGCGGAAAGTTCTTCTCGGCGTGCATCGAGAAGGTGAAGACGCTGGGATCGTTCTCGAAGATCCGCGCCGTGCCATCGCCCTGATGCACATCGAGATCGACCACCAAGACCTGCGCGACCCCGCCTTCGGCCAGCAGCCGCCGCGCCGCCACCGCCACGTCATTGAACACGCAGAACCCAGCCCCGGCGTCTGCCGTCGCATGGTGGCTGCCTCCGGCCGTATTGCAGGCCACCCCGTGCTCCAACGCCAGACGCGCCGCCAGCAGCGTCCCGCCCGTCGCCGCCCGCGCCCTGGCCGCGACGCTTTCCGTATTGGGCATGCCGATCCGGCGGACGATATCGGGTGGCAAGCAAAGCTCGATCACGCCTCGGACGTAGTCTTCCGAGTGCACAAGGCGCAGCGTCTCGACATCCACTGGCTCAGGCCGCGCGAAGCCATCGGGGCCCGCCACGCCCTCGGCCTCCAGCACGGCGGCCAGGCGCGAGAACTTGTCCATCGGAAAACGATGGCCCTCGGGCATCTCAGCGCGAAAGGCGGGGTGGTGAACAATCGGGGGCGGCATGGACATCGCCTGACGATGGGGAGCGCGGCCGCATGACGCAAGGAGACGGGTTGCGGCGCCGCAAAACGAAGCTTATCGCAGTGCGCCATGCAGACGACTGAGAACCTCGCCGACATCCTGGACCTCGAACCGATCGAGGTGAACCTGTTCCGGGGCGTCAGCCCGAACGACGGATTCCCCCGCATCTTCGGCGGGCTCGTCATCGCCCAAGCCCTGCTGGCGGCCTATAAGACCGTGCCCGATCGCATCTGCCACTCGCTGCACGCCTATTTCATCCGCCCCGGCGACGTCACCGCCCCCGTGCTCTACGAGGTGGAACGCGCCCGCGACGGCGGCACCTTCACCACGCGCCGCGTCGCCGCGATCCAGCATGGCGAGCAGATCTTCAACCTCGCCGCCTCGTTCCAGACGCCGGAAGAGGGCTTCGAGCATCAGTCGGAGATGCCCGCCTCGGTCGATCCGGAAACCTTGCCGACGGAAGCCGACTTCCTGCGCAGCCTCGGCGACCAGATCCACCCCAAGATGGTGGCCATCGCCGAACGCCCGCGTCCGGTCGATATCCGCTGGATCGATCCGCAGAACCCGATCGCGCCGGTCAAGAAGTCCGGCACCAAGCAGGTCTGGATGCGCGCCAAGGCGCCGCTGGGCGACGATGTGAAGATGCAGCAGGCCGCGCTGGCCTACGCGTCGGACATGGCGTTCATGGAAAGCGCTCTGCGTCCGCACGGCCTGATCTGGACCACGCCCGGCATCCAGGCCGCCAGCCTGGACCACGCCATGTGGTTCCACCATCCGTTCAACTTCAACGACTGGACTCTGTTCGCCCAGGACAGCCCCAGCGCCTCGCAGGGCCGCGGCTTGGTGCGCGGCCAGATGTTTAGTCAGGACGGCAAGCTCTTGGCCTCGGTGGCCCAGGAATGCCTGATGCGGGTGCGGAAGTAGGCGCTAGAGCTTCTGGTCGGCGCTCAGGGCGCCGGCCGGATCGGCCATGGCGTCGGCGCGCTCCTTCTCGGATCTGGGCGTCGAGACCTTGGGCTTGGCGACCGCCAAAGCACGGCGATAGGCTTCGGTGAGCGCGCCCTCGGGCGAAGTCTCGACATCAGGCTGAACGCCGACGCCCTCCCAGCCCTTGCCCGTCAAGGGGTGCGCCGCTTGGCCATTCGGCACGAAGACGGTCAGGCCAAAGCCTAGCGGCGGCGCGGGACGATCCGATGGATTGCCCCCGCCCCGCGTCCGGGTTCCGATCAGCAGGCCGCGGCGATTGGCTTGAATGTCATAGGCGAACTCTTCAGCCGCCGAGAAGGTGCGCTTGGCGGTCAGGACGAACAGCGGCTTGTCCGGATAGAGCGGCCCGGTCTCGGGTGTCGACACCTTGCGCTGCTCGATCTCTTCGCGACCGTCTGGCCGACGCCAACGCAGCTGCGCCATGACAATCGGATCGCGGGCCAGATGGCCCAGGAGGCGCGCGTCGGCCGCGCCGCCGCCGCCGGTGTTCTCGCGCAGATCGATGATCAGGGCGTCGGTATGCTGGAGCATGGCCATGGCCGAGTCGATCAGGGCCGCGCCCGCTGGAGTCTGCTCGAAATAGCGCAGCTTCAGATAGCCGATGTTCGCCGGCAGACGCCGAACGGACATCAAGCCATAGGCCAGGCGCTGATCCAGGAGCGCCTGCTCGGCGTCACTGAGCGCAGGGGCCTGCGCACTGGCCGTCGCGACCGAAACCTTAAGGTGTTGATCGCCGGAGACCCCAAGGGTGACCGCACTCAGCGCTTCGGCCAGGGCGGCGCGATCAGAAATCTGCGAAAGACGGTCGCGGTCAGCACGCAGCGCAGCCTGCACGCGCGCAGCCTTGGCCGGGTCGAAGTAGCTGCTCAGGCTACCGACCAGGGCGTCAACGACCTGGCCTGCCTGAGCCGGGGTCAGTGTCTCCGACGCCTGAACGGGCGCGGCGAAGGCTAGCAAGGCGGCGACGGCCGTCGCGGCGATAAAGCGCATCATATCCTCCAGTCTGGCGAAGGACCGATCTCATCCCTGTCAACGCGTCGCCAGTTAAGGCTGCGTCATGACCTACTTTTCATCTGGCTGGATCCTGGCGACGCCGGCGGCGGCCAGGCCCCGCAGCAGAGACGCCGTCTGCATGCCCACGGTAATTTCGCCCGCCAGCGCCATCCTGACCGCCTCGGCGCAGGAAACCCACACGCTCTCGATCCGCTCGCTAGGTTCGTCCTGCGGCTCGGCGACCTTCGTCACGTTGCGCGCCAGCACGATGTGGGTGCGGTTGGTATGGGTGCCTGCGTTGGGCCGCGTTTCCCCCACGAGGCTAAGCGTTCCCGCACAACCCGTTTCCTCCAGCAGTTCGCGACGGGCCGCCTCCACGGGATCGGTCTCGTGCGCGTCCATGCCGCCGGCCGGCAATTCGGTCGAGACGCCGCCCAGAGCGTGGCGGTATTGCTTGACCAGCAGGACGTTGTTGTCGGCGTCCAGAGCGACGACCTCGACCCAGTCGGGATATTCTAGGACGTAGTAGGGCGCGATCACTGCGCCTTCGTCGGTCACGCAATCATCGGCGCGCAGGTGGACCCAGCGGTCCTTGTGCACGATGCGCGAGGCGGTGACCCGCCACTTTCCGTCCGGCATCGCTTGGGCCTCCTGGCGGCGGATCAGTCCCGGTCGCCCAGCTCTTCGTTTTCGTCCAGGCCCTTTTCCTGTGGCCCCTCATGGTCGCCCACGAGCGCCGGAGGGTCGGCCAGGATCAGACCCTCCCTGATCTTGACCTCGGGCGCAGCCGCCCGCGTGAACGGCAGGTACCAGGTCGGGCCGCCCAGGTCCGGCGTGATCTCGAGAATGTCACCGGCGCCGAAGTTCTGCACGCTCTTCACGCGACCCAGCAGGGCGTCGGTCTGGATGTGGCGGACCGTCAGGCCGACCAGATCGGTCAGATAGAATTCGTCCTCGTCCGGCTCGGGCAGAGCCGAGCGGGGGACGTATAATCGCAAGCCGCGCAGGGCGTCGGCGGCTTCCTTGGTTTCGACACCAGGACAGCGGCAAACCACGCCGTCCTTGGTCTTGCGAGCCGAAGCGATCGTCAGCGCGGGCGAGCCGTCCTGGCGCTTCAGCGTCTTGAAGCCCGCGATGCTGAGCGGGTCTTCGGTATAGGTCGCGATCCGCACCTCGCCGCGCACGCCAAAGCCGCCGGCCACGCGGCCGACCAGGATCAGCGGATCATCGGGAGACACAGCCATCGCCTGGACAGAGTCGCGCCGCCGTCTCGAAGGAGAACGGCGGCGCTGGAACCCTGATTAGCCTTCCGAGGCTTCGGCGGCCGGAGCTTCTTCAGCCGGAGCCTCTTCCACGGCCGGAGCAGCGGCCGCAGCGGCGGCGGCTTCAGCGGCGGCGGCCTTTTCGGCTTCAGCGGCGGCCTTGGCGTCTTCCTCGGCTTGACGGCGCTCTTCTTCGCGCTGAGCGCGCTCGGCCAGACGCTCTTGCGCCTTCTTGCCCGGCTTGCCCTTTTCCGGGTTGTTGCCGGCGGTCCAGGTGGTCAGGCCTTGGGCGGCCAGGAAGCGGGCGACGCGGTCGGTCGGCTGGGCGCCCTTCTTGAGCCACTCCTGGATCGACTCGACCTTCAGGGTGACGCGGTTGGCGTCGTCCTTCTTGAGGAGCGGGTTGTAGGTGCCGACCTTCTCGATGAAACGGCCATCGCGCGGCGAGTGGCTGTCGGCGACGACGATCGAGTAGTACGGACGCTTCTTGGCGCCGCCACGGGCGAGACGGATCTTCAGCATTTGCGGTAGTCCTTAGGGTCTAAAGTTCTATTTCTTGAACGGGTTGAAGCCGGGCAGGCCCAGGCCGGAGAGAGGGTTGGGCTTGGCGTCGCCGCCAGTCCCGAGGCCCGGCAGACCGGGCAGCCCCGGGAGGCCTTGGCCCCCCGCTGCATTGGGATCGGGCGTCGGCATCTTGCCGCCGCCGAGATTCTTCAGGCGGGCCATGTCGCCGCCGCCCATCATCTGGGCCATGCGGGCCAGGCCCTTGCCGCCGTCCTTGGACATGGCCTTGAACATGTCGGCCATCTGGCGGTGTTGCTTGAGCAGGCGATTGACCTCGGCCACGTCGACGCCGGCGCCGGCCGCGATACGGCGCTTGCGCGAGGCTGCGAGAATGTCGGGCTTCTTGCGCTCTTCCTTGGTCATCGAGCTGATGATCGCCTGCTGGCGGCGGAAGATGCTGTCGTCGATGCCGCTCTCGGAGATCTGCTTCTTGACCTTCTGGACGCCCGGCAGAAGGCCCATAATGCCTTCCATGCCGCCCATCTTCTGCATCTGCTTCAACTGGGCCGCCAAGTCGTCGAGATCGAACTTGCCCTTGGCCAGCTTCTTGGCCATGCGCTCGGCCTCGGCCTGGTCGAGGTCGGCCGCGGCCTTCTCCACCAGGGCCACGACGTCGCCCTGGCCGAGAATCCGGCCGGCGACGCGGCGGGCGTCGAACACGTCCAGCTGGTCGATCTTCTCGCCGGCGCCGAGGAACTTGATCGGCAGGCCGGTGACATGGCGCATCGACAGCGCCGCGCCGCCCCGGCCGTCGCCGTCGGCGCGGGTCAGGATCAGGCCCGTCAGCGGCAGGCGCTCGTGGAACGCCTTGGCCGTGCGCACGGCGTCCTGACCGGTCAGGCTGTCGGCGACCAGGATGGTCTCGGTCGGATTGGCGATGCGGGCGATTTCCGCCGCTTCGCTCATCATCGACTCGTCCAGCGTGGTGCGGCCGGCGGTGTCGAGGATCAGGACGTCATAGCCGCCCAGCTTGGCGGCGGTCAGGGCGCGCTTGGCGATGTCCGGGGCGCTCTGGCCGGCGACGATCGGCAGGCTCTCGACCTCGACCTGTTTGGCCAGGGTCGCCAGCTGCTCCATGGCCGCCGGACGGCGGGTGTCGAGCGAGGCGACCAGCACCTTCTTGCGCTCGGACTTCGACAGGCGAAGGGCCAGCTTGCCGGTCGTGGTGGTCTTACCCGAGCCTTGCAGGCCGGCCATCAGGATGACCGAAGGCGGGTTGAGAGCCAGGTTCAGGCCGGTCGGCTGCTCGCCGCCCAGCATGTCCACGAGGCCGTCATAGACGATCTTGACCACCTGGTCGGCCGGCTTGACCGAGCGGATGACGGCTTCGCCCGAGGCCAGTTCCTTGGCCTTGGAGATGAAGTCCTTGACCACCGGCAGGGCGACGTCGGCCTCGAGCAGCGCGACGCGAACCTCGCGCAGCGCCTCGTCGATGTCCTTTTCGGACAGCACGCCGCGACCGCCGAGGCGTTCAAAGACGCCGGAAAGTCGCTCTGTAAGGCCGTCGAACATGTCGAACCCTGTTGAATACCCTGGAACGTGACGCGTCACGTTCCGACTCTTTGTCTTGCTTCGGCCTGTTCGAAGAACAGACCGGGGTCCAAACGCGATCAGCCCCCGTGGACGATCACGTCGACGGGGGTCCTCGCCGTCCTCGTCCGGATGGATCCTGCGCTAACAGGCCGGGGTCGTGACGGTGGAGGCGCTGCTGATAAAGCGCCGGAAGCCGGGGCTTATGGCTGAAAAAGGTCACGGAGTCAAAAGCACGCCTCCATCCGACCTTCCCGGCGAATGCCGGGATCCAGATCCAAGGCCTCAGGGCGGGTGGAGGGGCTCTGCGCCCGTGGAACCTACCTCAGCGCTTTTCCATCTGGGCCCCGGCGTTCGCCGGGGAGATCGGGTTGGAGGAAGGATCAGGCCATGCCCAGATAGTCGCGCTTGCCGACCTCGACGCCGTTGTGGCGCAGGATCGCGTAGGCGGTGGTCAGGTGGAAAAAGAAGTTCGGTTGGGCCTGACCCTGGAAATAGGCCAGCCCTTTGACCACGCTGGTCTCGCCGCGACGGGTCAGGGTGATGTCGCGGTCCTCGGCGCCTTCGAAGGCGGCCGCGTCCAGGCCCTCGACATAGGCGATGGCCCGGTCGATGCGGGCGATCAGTTCGGCGAAGCTGGTTTCGACGTCGTCCCAGGCCGGAACCTCATGTCCCGCCAGACGCGCGCAGCAGCCCTTGGCGAAGTCGGTGGCGATCTGCACCTGTCGGATCAGCGGGAACATGTCGGGATAGAGCCGCGCCTTCAGCAAGGCGTCGGCGTCCCAGCCCTTGGCCTCGACCTGGGAGGCCGCCTTGGTCAGCACGCCTTTCAGGCCTTTCAGGCCCTGGACGAAAACGGGGACGCTAGCCTGGTGGATCGAGATGGACATGGGAAGCTCCGCTTGAACGATGCGCCTAGATAGGGGCTGAGCGGTCCGAAGGGGAGCGCTCGGCGCGCAAGAAAAAGGGCGGCCCCGCGAGGAGCCGCCCTTCTCGGATCGGATGGTCGTCCGGCCTTAAACCAGCGAGCCGTCGATGGCCTTGCAGGCTTCCATCAGGCCCTTCACCGACTCGACCGACTTGGCGAACATCGCCTTTTCGTCGTCGTTGGTTTCGAACTCGACGATCTTCTCGGCGCCGCCAGCGCCGATGACCACCGGCACGCCCACATAGAGACCGTCCAGACCGTATTGGCCCGTCAGGTAGGTGGCGCACGGCAGGACGCGCTTCTTGTCCTTCAGGTAGCTGGTCGCCATGGCGATAGCGCTCTCGGCCGGGGCGTAGAAGGCCGAGCCGGTCTTCAGCAGGGCGACGATCTCGCCGCCGCCCTTGCGGGTGCGCTCGACGATGGCGTCCAGCTTTTCCTGGGTCAGCCAGCCTTGCTTGACCAGTTCCGGCAGCGGCAGGCCGCCGACCGTCGAGTGACGGACCATCGGGACCATGTCGTCGCCGTGGCCGCCCAGGGTCCAGGCGTGGATGTCTTCGACCGAGACGCCGGTGGCTTCGGCCAGGAAGTAGGCGAAGCGGGCCGAGTCGAGGACGCCGGCCATGCCGATGACCTTTTCCTTGGGCAGGCCCGAGAACTGCTGCAGGGCCCAGACCATCGCGTCCAGCGGGTTGGTGATGCAGATGACGAAGGCGTTCGGCGCGTGAGCCTTGATGCCTTCGCCGACGGCCTTCATGACCTTCAGGTTGATGCCCAAGAGGTCGTCGCGGCTCATGCCCGGCTTGCGCGGCACGCCGGCGGTCACGATGCAGACGTCGGCGCCGGCGATGTCGGCGTAGTCGTTGGCGCCCTTCAGGGCCACGTCCTTGCCGAACACGGCCGAGGCTTCGGCGATGTCGAGGGCCTTACCCTGCGGGGTGCCTTCGGCGATGTCGAACAGGATCACGTCGCCCAGCTCTTCGCGAGCGGCGATGTGGGCCAGGGTGCCGCCGATCATGCCGGCGCCGATAAGGGCGATCTTCGCGCGAGCCATGGGGTCTCCATCAAGGCTGTTGACAGTGAAATCTCGGGGCGCGGTCTAGACCCGTAGCGGCCCCGCCTCAAGCCCTCTTTCCCGTTTCGCTGCACTGCGGCAAAGTCGACTGAACAACGATAAGCAGCGCCAGGGGCGAGGGGCACGATGAGCAAGACCGATCCCGGAAACTATTTCGAGGATTTCCGGCTGGGGCAAAGGCTGGTTCACGCCACGCCCCGCACGGTTACGGCCGGCGACGTCGCGCTCTACACCGCTCTCTACGGCCCCCGGTTCTCGCTGTTTTCGTCGGACGCCTTCGCGCAAGGCTGCGGCCTTATGTCCGCCCCCGTCGATCCGCTGATCGCGTTCCACGTGGTGTTCGGCAAGACGGTGCCCGACATCAGCCTGAACGCCGTAGCGAACCTCGGCTACGCCGAGGGCCGCTTCCTGGCCCCCGTCTTTCCGGGCGACACCCTGAGCGCCGCCTCAGACGTAATCGGGCTGAAGGAAAACTCCAACCGCAAGACCGGGGTCGTCTATGTGCGCACGACCGGCGTGAACCAGCGCGGCGAAGCCGTGTTGAGCTCCGGCCGCCCGGTGCTGGAATACGTGCGCTGGGTGATGGTGCGCAAGCGCGACGCCGAGGCGGAGGTCGCCGAGCAGACGGTTCCGTCCCTGGCTGGCGCCGTCGCCCCAGCGGACCTGGCGCTGCCCCCGGGCCTGGACTTCTCCGGCTATGACTGGTCGCTGGCCGGTGCGCCGCACGCCTTCGAGGACTATGCGATCGGCGAGAAGATCGACCATGTCGACGGCATGGCGGTGGAAGAAGCCGAGCACCAGATGGCCACCCGCCTGTGGCAGAACACCGCCAAGGTGCACTTCAACCAGTTCGAGCGCGCCAAGGACCCTTCCGGCAAGCGCCTGGTCTATGGCGGCGTCGTGATCTCGACGGCCAAGGCGCTGTCGTTCAACGGCCTGCAGAACGCCGGCCTGATCCTGGCCGTCAATGGCGGGCGGCACGTAGCGCCGTTCTTCGCCGGCGGCACGGTGTTCGCGTGGAGCCAGGTGCTGGACAAGGCCGATCTTGGCGCTGCGGGGGCTTTGCGCCTGCGCCTGGTGGCGACCAAGGACCGCCCCTGCGACGACTTCCCGGACAAGGACGCCGAGGGCGCCTACAACCCGGCCGTGATCCTGGATTTCGACTATTGGGCGGCGGTTCCCAAGCGTGGCTGAGTTCGTACTCGACCCGGCCTTCGTGGCGACCTCACACGCGGTGATCGACCTGCCGCTTTGCGAGGTTCGGCTACAGGACGACGCCCGCTACCCTTGGCTGGTGCTGATCCCGCGCCTGCCGGGGCTAAGGGAGCTGGAGGACCTGAGCACGGCGGATCGCGCCCAGCTTCTCGAAGAGACCATCCGCGCCGGCTCCGCCGTCCGCAGGGTCGGGGCGACGCTGGGGCTCGCCGTCGACAAGCTCAACATCGGGGCCCTGGGCAATGTCACCGCCCAGCTCCATGTTCACGTCGTCGGGCGACGCAGCGAGGATCCCGCATGGCCAGGACCGGTCTGGGGTCATAGTCCCGCAACAGCTTATGACGCGGCCACCCGCGAGGCGGCCATCGCTGCGGCGCGCGAAGCCTTGGCCCGCTAGCGCTTCTTTTTCGCGCTCTTGGCCGCCGTCGCCTTGGCCTTGCCCTTGCCCTTGCGGGCGGCGGTGGCCTTGGCCTTGCCCTTCTTGCTGGTTGACGCCTTGGTCTTCTTGGCGGCGGCGGCGCACTTGGCCTTGGCGGCCTTCAGCGCCTTGCCCTTCTTGCCCTTGGTCGAGCAGACGGCCTTGGCGGCGGGCGCCGGACGGCTGGCGGTGACGCGCGGCGGCCAGACGTAGGGGCCGCGCCCCTGCGACTCATAACCGGGGGGTGCCTGGGGCAGAATACGCTCGGCCTGCACCGCCACGGCGGCGCCGTTCTCGTAGAGAACGCCCGACCAAGCCTCTTCTCCGGCGGGACGTAGGGTCAGGACGGCGGGATCGCCGCCGCGCGGGCTGAACCGAGCGATGATCTGATCCCCGTCCTTGCGGAGATCGTCAATGAGGCCCGTCGAGCCGATCGAGCCGGCCCGCCGCACATCGCGCCAAGCGCCTTCCAGTTCGCTCGCACCGCCGACCTTGTCGACGATCTGCAGAGCCAAGAGCTGCGCCCCGTCGGCGCCAGTGACCTTCCAGCTCCCGTCTAGCGGCCCTTGCAGGTTCTGGGCGGCCGCGACCGACCCCTTGACGCGCAGCTCATAGATCTGCGCGGTCGTCAGATAGGCGCCCGGCGTGGTTGGAGCTTCGGGCTCGGGCGGCGGGATCGGCAGGATGCGCGGGCGGCGGCGCGGCGGCGGCGCAACGGCGGTCTCGGCCGCCTCCTCGTCCAAGGCCTGGGCGCTCTGGGCGATCAGATCGGCCAGCGGATCCAGGGCTTCCGGCACTTGAGCGGGGTCCACCGTCGGCGGGACCGCCTGAGGCGCCGTACTGACCGGCGCATCGGGGACCGACGGGGTCGGAACGGTCGGCCGGGCGCCGGGTGGGACGCTCTGGGTCCCGAAGGTCGGCACATAATCCGAGAGCGGGGGCATCGCCGGGGTCTGCTGCTGCGCCAGCACCGGGCTGGCGACCAGGACGACGGAAAGAACGATAGCCCGCATAGAAACCTTCAACCGCCGCATAGCCTTGGGCCGCTTAACCTTGGGCCGATCGTCCCGAAATGGCCTCCGCCACCGCGACAAGACGCTCTGCCTGCGCCAGATGCAAGCGTTCGGCCATCTTTCCATCGACTCGCAAAGCGCCTTTGCCAGCATTTTCGGGCGCGTTGAAGGCCGCGATCACCGCATGGCTCCAGGCCACGTCTTCAGGCGAGGGCGAGAAGACGCGATTGCAGATCTCCAGGTGCTTGGGATGGATCAGGGTCTTGCCGTCGAAGCCGAAGTCGACGCCCTGCACGCAGACCGCCTCCAGCGCCGCCAGATCCTCGATGTCGTTGTGCACGCCGTCCAGGATCGTTAGCCCGTGGGCCCTCGCGGCGGCCACCGACAAGGTCAGCAGCGGCAGGAAGGGCGCGCGATCCAGGGTCTGGCGGGCCCGCATCTCCTTGGCGAAATCGTTGACGCCCATCACCCAGGCCGACAGACGCGTGCCGTGCCTAGCCTCGGCGATCTCCCACAGATGGAAGGCCGCCTTCGCCGTCTCGATCATGGTCCACAGGCGCGTGCTGGGCGGGGCGGCGTTGAGGTGCTGGTCATAGAGGCGCACGTCGGCCGCGTCATTGACCTTGGGCACGAGCACCGCGTCCGGACCCGCCTCGGCGGCGGCGGCGAGGTCTTCGGCGCCCCAGGGCGTGTCAATCCCATTGACCCGGATGACCACCTCGCGTGACCCGAACCC
>FWPV01014688.1_pt1 | contig 11429 bp, 11 predicted proteins | sample 2228371 | NCBI WGS metagenome assembly FWPV01 (sample SAMEA103939776, study PRJEB20133) | metagenome | reverse complement strand
CATCTCTCCACAAAGGAGGCGGCCGCTTCGGTAACATTATCATTTGATAGAACGATTACCGTTCGGTAACATTATCTTTTGACTTGACACGTTGTGCGCTAAATCCGTCAGCAGGGCTTTCTTAGTGGTCAACTGTTATTGCGAGGAGCGGTTTGCGCGCCGAATCAATCTCCCTGGGCCCCGATCATGCCCGTTTAACGGGAGACTGCTTCGGCGAAGAACGCCTCGCAGTGACATGATTCCGGACGTTAAAAAAAGCCCTGAAGCCGTAAGCCGTGCGTCTGAACTTATGCTCAGTTTTTTGGGGCGTAGAACTGGCCTGGCTGACGCGCTTCAGCAATTCTTGCCTGGCAGATTCGATGTGCGCCCGGCGTGTGGCGGCAGCCAGTCCACAGGGGAAATTGCGTTTTTGGCAATATTACGGGATTTTTGCGGGTGAAAAATACAAAAAAGGCAATAAGGTTGTTTCAATTTTGCGCAATGCGTAAATCAGATTTCTTCCGGGCATTATCAAAATGATTTTTTTTGTGCGCATTCATTATCACCTGGCAGAATCAATGCAATTTTTTGCAGGGTATGGGCAAAAAACTTGATGAAAATTCATGCCTTCAAAAGATTGACATGCACTCCATTCGCGTTGAAAATCGCGCCTCGTATTAATCAACTCAAACGGAGGTGCGCGTGAACGCAACAATGAAACTCGGAGAGCACTACATTCTGGACCTCTCCAACTGTAACCACGAGATTTTGCTTGATAGCGAGCGGGCTTATAGATTGTTTGCCCAGGCCGTGCGCGAAAGCGGCCTGACCGTTGTAGATGTATTCTGGCCCGCATGGCTTCACCTGCTTTTTGCTGCTAGCCGAATCGCATGCCAGTTTGCATGCCTGGCCAGAATACAATTACTGCGCCATAGACCTGTTCACCTGCGCTATTGGCAAAGACTTGCTGCCGCTCATTCAACGCATCCGCGATGCCCTGGGCGCCGATAACTTTACCCTGCGCAAACTGGACCGCGACGCGGAAATCCGCGAAGTGCACCTGACCACCACGCCCATCCTGTCTTCCTCCGTTTTACCGGTTGCGGAGTAGCGCGCCCATGTCCATCTGGTTTACTGAAGAACTGCACCCTTACTACCGAAAAGGGGTGCGCGTCAAGCGCGTGCTGGCCGATGAGCAAACCCCCTACCAGCATATTCAGGTGGTAGAGACCGAATTTTTCGGCAATGCGCTCATTTTGGATGGCATCATCCAATTGACCGAGCGTGACAATATGGGCTACCACGAGATGATTGTGCATGTGCCCATGCTGGCGGTTGGCAAGCCCCGGCGCGTGCTGATTGTGGGCGGCGGCGATGGCGGCTCGCTGCAGCAGGTGCTGCGCTACCCCTCGGTAGAAGAGGCTGTCGTCTGCGAACTGGACCAGAAAGTGGTGGACTATTCCCGCCAGTACTTCCCCGCTTTTGGCGACCCGTGGTCTGACCCGCGCGCCCGCCTGCTGGTGCGCGATGCCTTTGGCTACCTGGAAGAAAACCCCGGGCAGTTCGACGTCATCATCTCAGACACAACCGACCCGATTGGCATGGCCGAGCGCCTGTTTAGCGATGATTTTTATCGCCTGATGGTGCGCGCCCTGGCCCCCGGCGGGGCAGCCGCCACCCAATGCGAGCAGCCCTTTTTCGACACCGCCCTCATCAAGCAGATTTACGCCAGCGCCCGCGCCCTCACCCAAAACCCGGCCTACTACTACGCCCACATTCCCACCTACCCTGGCGGCGGAATCGGCTTCATGTACGTTTCCGACACCCCCTGGCAAAACGGGCTCAATACACCTTACCCGCCTGGGGTCAACAACTACCTGAACCCCGATGTGCATCGCGCTGCCTTTGCTCTGCCAGAATTTTTCAGGCGCGAACTGTACGGCTAAAACCAGTCGGTCTTGTTTTTGGGCGCTTTCATCACATGAAAGCGCCTGTTTTTTAAGGTCAGGCCGCCTTACAAACCTGTAATACGCAAGCGCGGCGCAATGCGTAAAATTAGGAAAAAATTTTTTTCACCGGAGCGGCGCGATGCGCAATCCCTCCCCTGTAAGCCCCTTGTGGTGCGCGGCCGCCGCAGCCGCCATTGGCGCGGCCACAGCTTACGCCCTCTCCCAGCGCCGCAAACGGGAGGAAGAAGAAGCCCGCCAGGCAGCCGAAGCGCACGCCGAAGCCGCCCGCCGCAACGCCGCCGAAGAAGCGCGCAAAGCGCAAAACTGGCTGCAGGGCAACGCCATGCTGGCAGCCGCGCTGAAGCAATCTGGCCTTAGCCAGGCGGAGCAAGCCGCCCTGCGCGCGCAAGCCCGCGCAAAGGGAGTGGGCATTGGGCTGGGGCTGATCGGCGCGGCGGTTGCCGCCGCCCAGGCAAAGAGACAATCCGCCGCGCGTCAGGCCGCCCGCAGCGACCGCGCCCTGGATGCGCACGACGCCCAGGCAGACCGCGCCCGCGCGGCGCGGACGCAGCAATCCGCTGCGGCATACGCTCTGCCCGAAAACTTTTCTCTTCACCACAAAGGCGCCGCCAGCGCAGAGAAAGTCGGGTGTACGAACCAGTCTGTGCGTTTCCGTCTATTCGCAAATTCTATGTACAGGGCTTGCCGGTAAACCCTGGCAAGTCAATACCAGGCGGGGCAGGGCGCGTCACCTTTTCAGGCGCACATCTACTGCCACGGCCCCCTGCGTCAGCACGCGCAGGGGGTTGATTTCAATTTCAGCAATATCAGGGTGTTCTTCGGCCAGTTGAGAAAGCCGCACCAACGCTTCGATCACCGCGCCCCGGTCGGCGGGTGGAATGTTCCTGAAGCCGCCCAGCTTGCGTCCGGCCCAGGTGCGCGCCAGCATCGCTTGCGCCTCGGCTGGGGTGAGCGGGGCCAACCCAAAGGCTACGTCACGCAGGCCTTCAACCTCCACGCCGCCGCTGCCAACCATCATCAACGCCCCAAACTGTGGGTCGCGCACCATGCCTGCAATCACATCTTGCCCGGGCGGAAGCATGCGCTGAATAGTGCAGCCCGTGATGCGGGCATGTGGGCGGGCTTGTTGTGAATTGCGCGTAGCCAGAATGTAAGCGTCGCGCACTTCTTGTGGGGTGTGCAGGTTCAAGATGACGCCGCCCACGTCCGATTTGTGCGAGATGTCGGGGCTGGCAATTTTGAGCGCCACCGGAAAGCCCACTTCGGCGGCCAGGGCGGCGGCTTCTTCGGCAGAGCGCGCCAGCCGCACCGGCGCAACCGCAATGCCATAGGCGGCAACAAGTTCCTCGGCGGGCAGGGCTGCGTTTGCGGGGGGCAGGGATGGCAGGGCGGCAGGGGGCTGTGCGGCCCGCGCCTGTATTTGCGTTCGCCGAAAGAGCGCGCCTAACGTCGATGCGGCCCGTTCGGGAAAGGGATACAGCGGAATATCGGCTTGTTCAAAGACGTGCCGCGCCGCAGCGGTGAGATGCGCGCCCATCAGCGCAATCACCGTCGGTTTGGCGCTGGGGCGAACGACATCGCACAGCGCCTGGGCAATGGCTTCGGTCGCGCCAATGGGCGAGGGCGGCACAATCACCAGCGCGCCGTCTACGCCGGGGTCGTTGTGCAGCAGGCGCAGCGCCTGGGCGTATTGTTCGGGCGTGGCCGCGGCCAGCATATCTACCGGGTTGTGCAGGCTGGCCGCAGGGGGCAGCAGGCGGGCCAACGCCTGTTTGGTCGAGTCGGCCAGGGAAGCCAGCGCCAGCCCGTGGGCAGACAGGGCATCGGCGGCAATCACGCCGGGGCCGCCAGCGTTGGTCAGCACGGCGATGCGGTTGCCGCGCGGCAGGGGGCAGGCGGCCAGGGCGCGGGCCCAGTCGAACATTTCTTCGGCGGTTTGGGCGCGCAGGATGCCGGCTTTTTCGAACGCGGCGTCGTAGGCGGCTTCGGACCCGGCCAGCGCGCCGGTGTGCGAGGCGGCTGCCTGCTGCCCGGCCGGGCTGCGCCCCACCTTGAGCGCCACAATCGGTTTGTGCTGGCTGGCCTGCTGCGCGGCATGGATGAGGCGCCGTCCATCGCTCACGCCTTCCAGGTAGAGCGTGATGACGCGCGTGTGCTCGTCCTGCGCCAGGGCGGGCAGGAAGTCGGTTTCGGTCAGGTCGGCCTGGTTGCCCAGCGAAATGAGACGCGAGAAACCAAACCCCTGGCTGTGACTCCAGTCTATGATGGCGGCGCAAAATGCGCCAGAGTGCGAGAGGAACGAAACGCCGCCCTGGCGCGGCAGCGGCGGCGGTAGAAAGGTGGTATCGAGCGGCAGGTGGGTATCTATGACGCCGATGCAGTTTGGCCCCAGCAAACGGATGCCGTATTCGGCGCAGATTTGCCCCACTTCGGCTTCAAGCGCCGCGCCCTGTGGGCCGGTTTCGCGGAAGCCACCCGCAGCCAGAATGGCCGCGCGGATGCCGCGTTGCCCTACCTGGCGCAGAGTCTGCGGCGCGGATTGGGCCGGGACGATGACCACGGCCAGGTCAATTGGATCGGGGGCATCGGACAGGCTGGGGTAAAGCGGATGTCCAAATGCGCTGCCGCCGCGCGGGTTAATCAGCCGCACCGCGCCGGGGTAGCCGCTGTGGATGAGGTTGCGCGCCACAGCGTAGCCCAGTTTGCCGGGGTCGCTCGATGCACCCACTACGGCAATGCCGCGCGGGGCAAAGAAACAATTCAGGTTTACCAGTGATTCCAATGCACAATCTCCTCAAAAGGCACGCGCCCGCCTTTTTTGGGCGGCGCGCTAATCAGGCTGGAATCGGCCGGGTAGCCAAACGAGAGCGCAATGCGCAAATGCCATTCGGGTGGAAAGCCTAAAATTTGGCGGGCTTTTTCGGGTTCGTAGATGGAAGCCGGGCACGAGCCTACGCCCAGTTCCCACCCGGCCAGTTGCATAAAGGCTGCGGCTTGCCCGGCGTCGAACATGGTTTGGAATTTTTCGGTTGGGTCGGGGGTGAGGATGGCCACGCCCAGCGCCGCCCCGGCCAGGTGCCCGGCCCAGGTGCCGCATTCTGAGAGGGCTTTGAGCGTGGCTTTGTCGGTGATGGCGATGAAGTGCCAGGGTTGCGTATTTTTTGAAGATTGCGCGCGCCGCCCGGCGTTGAGGATGGCGGTCATCACTTCGGGCGGCAGGGGTTGCTCGATAAACTGGCGCACCGCGCGTTTGGTGCGAATGGCTTCGGAGACGTTCATGGGTCCTCCTGGTTTGGTTGGCTGGTTCTTGATGATTTTATATCACTTTGGCATAAGCGAGCGGGTATAATTCTCACATCATGAATGAAAAACCCTCTTTCCGTCCCTATATCCTGCCTACCCTGCTGCTGGCGCTGGGCGGTTGGGCCGGGTTGTATGCGCTCTTGCAGTTTACCCTGCCCACCTTGTGGCCGCGCTGGGCGTTTTATGCCCTGCTGGTGCTGGCGCTGACGGGCACGGCGCTTCCATTCACTTACCTGTACAACGTTTTTCTGTCTTCGCAGCCAACCGGCAACCCCACGGTGATTATCCGCCAGGCGATGTGGGTGGGTTTTTATGGGGCGCTGCTGGCCTGGCTGCAATTGGGGCGTGTGCTCAACCTGGGGCTGGCCGTGGCCATTGGCGCGGGGGTGGCGGTCATCGAATACGCCATCCGCGTTGCGGAGCGCGCCCGAACCGCCCAAAGTGAAGAGAGAAACGCGCCGCCCGTCGAGCCGCCGCAACGCCACGGGTAAACCCCATGACCCTGCGCAACCTGCCTGCCATAGATAAACTGCTCAAGACGCCCGAAGCAGCCGACCTGATCGCCCGCTATGGGCGTCCGCTCACCCTGGACGCGCTGCGCAGCGTGCTGGACGACATCCGCGCTGACTTGCGCGGCGGCAACGAGAAGACCATCTCCGAAACGGATGCCTTGCTCTTAGAAGCGCAGCGCCGCCTGGATGCCTGGACGCGCCCCAGCATTTTGCCGGTCATCAACGCCAGCGGGGTGATTTTGCACACCAACCTGGGGCGCGCGCCGCTTAGTCCGGCCGCCATCCGCGCTATGGATGTGGTCTCGCGCGGCTACGCCACCCTGGAATTTGACCTGCAAACCGGCAAGCGCGGCAGCCGCCTGATTCACGCCGAATCTGTGCTGCAACGCCTGACCGGGGCCCAGGCGGCCGTCGTGGTCAACAATAACGCTGCTGCGGTGCTGCTGGCGCTTTCGGCGCTGGCGGCTAAAAAACGGGTGGTGATTGCCCGCTCGCAGTTGATTGAAATTGGCGGCGGCTTTCGCGTGCCAGAGGTGATGAAGCAATCGGGCGCAAAACTGGTGGAAATTGGCACAACCAACAAGGTGCGCCTGGCAGATTACGAAGCCGCGCTGGACGAAGCCCCCACCGCCCTGGTAATGCGCGCGCACCATTCCAACTTCAAAATCATCGGTTTTACCGAAGAACCCGAACTAAGCGAAATTGTTGCGGCGGCCCATGCGCGCGGCGTGCCCGTGATAGACGACCTGGGCTCTGGCGCGCTGCGCGATACGGCCCGCTATGGGCTGGCCCACGAACCGATGGTGCAGGAATCGCTGGCGGCGGGGGTGGACCTGGTCTGTTTTTCGGGCGATAAGTTGCTGGGTGGGCCGCAGGCGGGCATCATTGCCGGGCGCGCCGACCTGGTGGCGAAAATCAAAAAGCATCCGCTGGCCCGCGCCGTGCGCGCCGATAAAACCTGCCTGGCCGGGCTGACCGCCACCCTGCTGCACTACCTTAAGGATGAAGCTGAGCGCGAGATTCCCGTCTGGCGCATGCTGGCGCGCCCCTTGGGCGAAATCAGAGCCGCCGCCGAGGCCTGGCGTGCAAAACTGCGCGCGGGCGAGGTGCTGGAGGGGCGCTCGACCGTTGGCGGCGGCAGCCTGCCTGGTGAAACTCTGCCCACCTGGCTGCTGGCGCTAGACGTGCGAAGCCCCGACCGATTCATGTCCCGGCTGCGGCAGCAAAACCCGCCAGTGATTGCCCGCACCGAAAAAGACCGCGTCCTCTTCGACCCGCGCACTGTGTTGCCTGAACAACAAGGCGCGCTGCTGGTGGCGATTCAGAATGTGATGCAGGATACCAGAAAAAGCGTGACAGGTAAAAAGTGATGCGTGACGCCCTCTGCCAACGCCTGATCAACGATAACTACCCACTACCCACCAAAAACTGACCACGAACCCCAGGGAAAAGGACGAACTGATGAAATCTGACCTCGATGCCTTGATGCAGACAAAAAAACTCGATGCTATCCTGGTTTTGGGCAACGCCGAGCATAACCCGCCCATGACCTACCTGACCGGCGGCGGGCATGTGGCCGCGGCAACGCTCATCAAAAAGCGCGGCGAGCAGGCCGTGCTGTTTTGCAACCCCATGGAACGCGACGAAGCCGCCAAAAGCGGGTTGACCGTGCGCCTGTACGATGAATACCCCTGGCAAGACTTGCTGCAACAGGCGGGCGGCGATATGTCTCGCATGGCTGCTTTGCGCCTGCAGCGCATTTTCACCGACCTGGGGCTCACCAGCGGGCGGGTGGGGCTGTACGGACACACCGACCTGAGCGCCGCCTTTGCCACCCTCTCTTATTTTCAGACCTTGATGCCCGGTCTCGAACTGGTTGGCGAATCGCGCGAGACGTCGCTCTTCAACCTGGCCATGGAAACCAAAAGCGAAGACGAAGTGGCGCGCATCCGCCGTATGGGGCAAATTACCACCGAGGTGGTGGGCCTGACCCGCGACTTTCTGACCAGCTGCGAGGTGGATGAAAACGAAGTGCTGCGCAAGCCCGATGGCGCTGCGCTGACCCTGGGCGAGGTCAAGTCCAAAATCAACCTGTGGCTGGCCGAGCGCGGCGCCGTGCCCAGCGAAGGCTTCATCTTTGCGTTGGGGCGCGATGCCGGCGTGCCGCACTCGCAGGGCAACCCCAATGACCTCATGCGCCTGGGCCAAACTATCGTCTTCGACATCTACCCCCAGGAGCAGGGCGGCGGCTACTTCTACGACTTTACCCGCACCTGGAGCCTGGGCTACGCCACACCCGAAGCGCAGCAACTCTACGACCAGGTGAAGGCGGTCTATGACCGGGTGATTGAAAACCTGGCCCTGAACGCGCGCTTCAAAGACTACCAGTCCCTCACCTGCCAGGAATTCGAGAAATACGGGCATGCTACCCCGCTCCATACCAAAGCCCCGCTAGAGGGCTACGTCCACTCGCTGGGGCATGGCGTGGGGCTGAATATTCACGAGCGCCCCTGGAGCGGGCTGACCGCCGATGACGATAACATCCTCAAACCGGGCGTGGTCATCACCATCGAACCGGGCTTGTACTACCCCTCGCGCGGCATGGGCTTTCGCATCGAAGATACCTACTGGGTGCGCCCGGATGGCGTCTTTGAGCGCCTGGCCGAATTCCCGTATGATTTTGTGCTGCCCATGAAGCACTGGAAAGGCGGCAAGTGAGAATTTACCGATGAATGAACTAAAACCTGCCCGCATCCTTGCCATCGAAACCTCCTGCGACGAGACTGCTGCGGCCGTCCTCGAAAACGGGCGCGCGCTGCTCTCTTCGGTAGTGGCTTCGCAGATGGAAATGCACGCCCGCTTTGGCGGCGTCTTTCCCGAAGTGGCGTCGCGCCAGCACGTGCTCAGCATTGTGCCGGTGGTAGAAGAGGCTCTCGCCGCGGCGCATTTGGCCCTAAGCGACCTGGATGCCATCGCCGTAACCCAGGGCCCGGGGCTGGCCGGGTCGCTGGTGGTGGGGCTAAACGCGGCCAAAGGGTTGGCTTTAGGGGCTGGGCTGCCGCTGGTAGGCGTCAATCACCTGGAGGGGCACATTTATTCTGCCTGGGTGCATGAAGCAGGCGAAAAAGCCCCCCCCGCGCCGCAATTCCCCCTGATGGCGCTGCTGGTTTCTGGCGGGCACACCGAACTGAACCTGATGACCGATCACCTGACCTACCGCCGCCTGGGCGCCACGCTAGACGATGCGGCCGGAGAGGCCTTCGACAAAACCGCCCGCTTGCTGGGGCTGCCCTACCCTGGCGGCCCGTCCATTCAACAGGCGGCGCAGGGCGGCAACCCGCAAGCCTTTGCCTTCCCGCGCGCCAAAACTGATAACCCCTACGATTTTTCATTCAGCGGGATCAAAACGGCGGTGCTGCGGGTGGTGCGCAACCTGCAGGCGCAGGGCGCGCCCATCCCTGTTGCCGACCTGGCGGCCAGTTTCCAATCTGCGGTGGTGGATACGTTATTTGCCAAAACCATGCAGGCGGCCCGCGCCCACAGCGTCAGGGATATTGTCATTGCGGGCGGCGTTTCGGCTAATGCGGCTTTGCGCGCGGCTTTTATGGCGCAAACCGAGTTTCGGGTGCACATTCCCCGCCTGGCCTATTGCACCGATAACGCCGCCATGATCGCCGCTGCGGGCTACTTCCGCTATGCGTTGGGGCACATTTCCGCGCTGGATATCGAAGTCACGCCTACCTGGCCGTTGTCGTAGCCAGGCAGGGCGTGTTGTAGAATGCGGAAAGGTAGATAACCGCCAATTCCAGACAGGCTTTTCAACGTCCCGAAGGCTTCCCTGCGAGCGCGGCGCAAGCAACAAAGCAGCCTTGGGGACAGTTATTCCGAGCGAACGTTTCTTAACCTGCTGCGCTCCACCCTGACCATGCGCTCGCTGCCCGGGCTGACGAGATAATCACGGCCATTGCGGTGCAAGAGCGGAAAACGCCGCCTGGCTGCAGCGTAATGGGCGCGCAATTGGCTGGAGTGTTCGGCGTAGTTGTCGAACTCGTCTTGAAAGAGCGCAAACAACCGGTCGAAGGTGGCGATAAATTGTTGGCGGTAAGTGGGCGTCACCTGTTCCAGGTGGCTAACCACCCAGCAGAAGGGCTCGGCCGTCCATTCGCAAGCCAGTCCCAAAAAGCGGTAATCGGATGAGACATAGGGGAAGAAAGGAAACTGCCGGCAACTGAGGGCGCGAAAATCGCGCTGGCAGTGGTTGGGACCCAGGCAGGCCAGCAACAACATGCCAGGGGGTGTTTCAGCCTTCAGGCGGGCGCGTTCGGCAGCAAGGTCTTTGATTGCCTCGCATTCGTCGCCGCGCCACATGTGCCACAGGTTGGTGCGCGGCTGCAGGTAGGTCCATTCGCTGGTGTAGGCTGCCGGTACGGCATGACAGATGTCGCAACAAAAAGGCTTGCCGCTGGGGTTGTGCGGCGCGCATTTTGTGCCGCAATCCAGTGCGGCAATTGGGGCGGCAAAGCCCTTGTACAGGGCGCGAATGTCTTCAGGGGTCAGGTCAGCCGGGGTACGCAGGATGGTCTTCATGCCCCTTATTATCGCATTAAAAACCCAAGCCCCGGTCAGACTGGCCCAAGTCTGGTCGGGGCTTGTGAGGAGAATGCACTTGTTATTTTACGGATGCAGTTTAGTTAAACCTGAACGTTGATTAAGAATTTGATTAAGAAATTTTCTATCCTTTGCCAACCATAACTTCTACAATGCGGTCGTGACCCGATAAATCTTTATACAGGCGAATAGTTGCCTGCGAGAAGGTGTCGTAGGCCAGGGCAACGGCCTGCATGCCCTGGGTGGCTTCAATTTCCAGCAGCATCAGTCCGCCGGGGGCCAGGCGGCTGGGGGCGCGGTGCATCAGGTCGCGGATGATGTCCAGCCCATCGGGGCCGCCATCCAGCGCCAGGGTGGGTTCGCGCCCATAAACGGCGAGACCGTGCAGGGTTTCGGTAGGGATGTAGGGCAGGTTGGCCACAATCAGGTCAATTGGGCGGGTATCCAGCGGCAACAGGTCGCAGCATTCAATGGCAATGCGCGCTTCCAGCCCGTGTTTGCGGATGTTGCGGCGGGCGACTTCTAGCGCAGGGGGGGAAATGTCGGTGGCGGTGACCTGCAAATTGGGGATGTGGGCGGCCAGGGCTATGGCAATGCACCCAGAGCCAGTGCCTACATCCACGGCGCGGCGGCGGGTTGGGTTTGCCTTCAGCCAGTGCAGGGCTTTTTCTACCAGTAGTTCGGTTTCGGGGCGGGGGATGAGCACATCGGGCGTTATGTCGAAATCCAGCCCAAAAAATTCCCAGTGACCTAAAATGTACGGCAGCGGGTCGCCCAGTTCCAGGCGGTGCAGGGCGTCTTCCAGCGCGTCGGCCTGCGCGGGGGAAATCTCTGCTTCGGGGTGCGCTGCCAGCCAGGAGGGGCTTTGCCCGCAGATGTGGGCCAGCAGGGTGCGCGCATCCAGGGCGGGGGTGTCGGTGAGGTTTGCCAGGCGGCGGGTGGTTTGGGTCAATGCGTCTTGCACGTTCATTTCTTCAATGCCAGTATGGACAGGTACTCGAACACGATATTGGCCGCCAGTACCGCGGTAATGTCGCCGTGGTCGAAGGGCGGGGCA
>FWPV01010529.1_pt1 | contig 11429 bp, 11 predicted proteins | sample 2228371 | NCBI WGS metagenome assembly FWPV01 (sample SAMEA103939776, study PRJEB20133) | metagenome | reverse complement strand
ATCGCCCCACTTGGTTTCCCAGCGATCCGAAACCAGAGCTGCGATCCGCGGCGAGTGGGTGCCGCCGTTTTTGTAGTAGGCGTCCTGCAGGGAGAGGGCGAGGCGACGGCCCTTGAAGTTCAGGGGGCGTCCGGTTTCCAGATCCACCGTGGCGCCCAGGGAGCCTTCGTCAGTCTCGGCCGAAGCGGTCTTCTGGACCTTCAGCGCGTTGAATAGTTCCGAAGCGAAGGTGTTGAAGTCGAAGCCGCGCGAGCGGTTGGCGCTATCGCCGGCGATCGACGGACCGGCCGTAGACAAGGCTTCCAGGCCGTTCAGGCGAACGCGGGTGAAGTCCGAACCCAGGCCGCGGACGGTGATGGTGCGGCCTTCGCCATTTTCCCGGTCGATGGACACGCAGGGCAGGCGCTGTATCGATTCCGCGAGGTTGGCGTCGGGGAAGTCGGCGATATCGTCGGCGTTGATCGCATCGACCATCGTGTTGGAGTTGCGCTTGAGGTTCAGCGCGCTTTGCAGCGCCGCGCGGTAGCCCGTGACGACGATGGCTTCGACTTCTTCAGCCTCCGCCGCGGCGGGGGGCGAGGCGGTCTGTTCCTGCGCCGAGGCGGCGCCGGCGCTCAGGGCCAAGGCGGCGGCCACGCTCATGGCGCCCAACGAAGCCTGGCCCAGCAACGCATGGATGCGCTTGGAGTTGGTACGATCTTCCACAGTTCCCTCCCGGAGTTACAGGTGGACCTGGCTCTTCTTACGGTGCGGCCGGCCCTCAACGGTCATAGGGCTAATAGATACCGGTGTCATAGACAAGGGAAAGCGGTGTCATTGTCGGCGATAAGGGTTTCTTACCGCCCCACGAACCAGCGCGCCGCCACGTAGCCGGCCGAGGCCGAGACCGTCGTGATGAACGTCCCCCAAGCCATGTCGACCAGGGTGATCGTCGTCGACCAGGTCTTGAGCGTGGCTTGGTTGGTCAGATCATAGGTCGCATAGGCGACGAGACCGAAGACGGCGGCGTGGACCAACAGGCGCTTCCAGCCACCCTCGCGCAGCGCTGGCATCACCGCCAGGATGACGATGCCAGCCACATAGAGCAGGTAGAAGACCACGGCCGGCGGCATAGACGGCTTTTCGGCCAGTAGTTCGCCGATCCGGGGCTGGTACAGCCGATTGACCATCTGGGTCAGCCAGATGATGTCGAGGACCAGCATCGCCAGAGCGGTCCCGACATAGGCGACGGCGAACTGCATCATTGGGCTGTCTCCGCAGGGACCGGGCGCATCCGATAGTGGCTGACGCCCCATTCCTCACCGCCGCGATGGCCGAACAGGCCGGCGGTCGCCAGGAAGAACAGGCGCCAGCGACGGCGCCAAACCGTGGCGTGCTTGCCGTAGACCTCGGTGAGGATCGGATCGATCGTGGCGCGGCGAGCGTCGAAGTTCTCCAGCCACTGGCGGGCGGTTCGGGCGTAATGCTCGCCGCTCCAGCGCCAGTCGCGCTCGACAGTGAAGAGATCGGGGAACTGGCGGGGCAGATCGTGGCTGGGCATCACGCCGCCGCTGAAGAAGTACTGGGCGATCCAGTCGGCGGGATCGTCGACCTCGAACCGATAGGGCGTGTTCTTGTGCGTGAAGACGTGCAGGAACAACAGGCCGTCCGGCTTGAGCCAACCGCGCACCCGGGTCAGCAGGGCCCGCCAGTTGGACATGTGCTCGAACATCTCGACCGAGACCACGCGGTCGAAGCGCTGATCGGTCTGGAAGTCGTTCATGTCTGCGGTGATCACCGTCAGGTTGGTCAGGCCAAGCTCTGCGGCGCGCCCCTCGATGAAGGCGCGTTGCGAGGCCGAGTTCGACACCGAGGTGATGCTCGAGTTGGGGCACCGTGAAGCCATCCATAAGGATAGCGAGCCCCAGCCGCAGCCCAGTTCCAGGACCGATTGCCCGTCCAGGAGATCGGCGTGCTCGGCGGTTTCGCGCAGGGCGGCGGCCTCGCCTTCGGCTAGGGTGGTCGCGCCCGGCGGATAGAGGCCGCTGGAATATTTCAGGTTCGGGCCCAGCACCGCTTTGAAGAAAGGGGCCGGCAACTCATAGTGCTGCTCATTGGCGTCGGCGGTGTGGGTCGCGATCGGTCGCGTCTCCATCTCGCGGGCGAAGGTCGAGCTCGCGTCGGACGGCGCTTGCTGCAGGCGACGACGGGCGTCGCCCACGAGAAAGTCGATAGCGGCGCGCGACACCAGGTCGGGCATGGGCGCGTCCTCGAAGGCGTGGATCGCGGTCTTCACCAGGCTCATGTGCCAATCTCCGAGAGGATCGTAGGCAGTTACGCGCCAAGGCGCTGTTCGGATGCGTCCGACCGCCGCGAGCCTGCGTACCTCTCACCAGCGCCGCCTTCGCGCGCTGGGAGATTGTCTTGGTCAACCTCGTTCCCCGTCAGTCTGTGGCCGTCGTAGGCTCCGGCGTGTCCGGCCTCTCCGCCGCGTGGCTTTTGTCCCACCGGCACGACGTGACGCTGTACGAGGCGGACAACCGACTGGGCGGTCACGCCAACACCATCGTCGCCGAGGGCGTGGCGGTCGACACCGGCTTCATCGTCTACAATGAGCCCAACTACCCGAACCTCACCGCTCTTTTCCGGCACATCGGTGTCGAGACGGCGGAGACCGACATGTCGTTCGGCGTTTCGCTGGACGACGGCGCGCTCGAGTATTCCAGCACCAAGCTGCTCGCGCAGAAGCGCAACGCGGTGAACCCGCGCTTCCTGAAGATGCTGCTGGATGTGGTGCGCTTCTACCGCGAGGGGCGCAACATCCCTGCGGACCTGGAGCAGGGCGGTCTGTGCCGGCTTGACGACTATTTGCGTCGCCAAGGTTATGGCCGCGCGTTCCAGGAAGATCACCTGCTGCCGCAGGCCGCCGCCATCTGGTCGGCTTCGCTTCGCGACATCCGCGAGTTCCCGGCCGCCGCGCTCCTGCGCTTCTTCGATAATCACGGTCTGATGCTGCCGATCGACAAGCGCCCGATCTGGCGCACCGTCGTGGGCGGTTCGGCGCGCTATATCGAGAAGCTGGCCGCCGGCGTTTCGGGACCGATCCTGACCGGGCGACCGGTGAAGGCGATCCATCGCGGGCCAGACGGCGTAAAGATCGAGGATGCGACCGGCGAGACCCGGGCGTTCGATCACGTAGTGATAGGCGCGCACGCCGACCAGGCCCTGTCGATGCTGGCCTCGCCGAGCGCCGAGGAACGCGAACTGCTCGGCGCGTTCCGCTACAGCCGTAACCGCGCGGTGCTGCACAGCGATCCGGCCCTGATGCCGCGTCGCCGCAGCGCCTGGGCCAGCTGGAACCACGTCGGTCGGCGCGGCCAGGATGGCGAGGGCGGCGTCACCTACTGGATGAACATCCTTCAGCCCCTGGGCGTCGAGCGGCCCTACTTCCTGTCGCTGAACCCTATGCAGGATCCTTCCGGCCTGATGCATGACCAGGTCTATGAGCACCCACTGTTCGATGGTCCGGCCATGCTGGCCCAGCGGCGGCTCTGGTCGCTGCAGGGCCGTCGTCGCGCCTGGTTCTGCGGCGCCTATTTCGGATCGGGCTTCCACGAAGATGGACTGCAGGCGGGTCTGGCGGTCGCCGAGCAGCTGGGCGGCGTGCGTCGCCCCTGGCTCGTGCCCAACCCGTCGGGCCGCATCGTCCTGGACGTGGCCGATCAGGCCGCTGACCGCGAGTTGGTTGCGTGACCTCCCGCTCGGCGCTCTATGCGGGCCATGTCGTCCACGACCGGACCCGTCCCAAGCACCATCACCTGCGCTATGGCGTCTTCATGCTGTTGCTCGACCTCGACGAGGTCGAGGCGCTGAGCGCGCGGCTTCGACTGTTCTCGCGCAAAGCCTGGAACCTGGTCGGGTTTCACGATCGCGACCACCTCGACGACCCGAACGCGACGCTGAAGGACGAGATCCTAGCCAAGCTGTCGGCCCATGGCCTAGCCAAGGTTGTCGCAAACATCCGTGTACTGACCATGCCGCGCGTCCTCGGCAAGGGGTTCAACCCGCTGACGGTCTTCTTCTGCCACGACGGACAGGATCGCCTGGTCGCCACCGTCCATGCGGTGCGCAACACCTTCGGCCAGCGCCACGACTATGTGATGCCCGCGCGCCTCGGCCTAGACGGCTGGGTGGAGCAGGAGGCCGGCAAGGCGTTCTACGTCTCGCCCTTCTTGCCGATGAACCTGCGCTATGACTTCGAGACCAAGCCGCCGGCCGAAGCGGTCAGCGTCGGCGTTGACGTGCTGGACGAGGGCGGCGTCATTCTCTCGGCCACGTTCGCCGGCGAACGGCGAAGCCTAACGGACGGCGCCATCCTCAAGGCCTTGCTGGGCCATCCCTGGCAGGTCGCCGGCATCCTCGTGGCGATCCACTGGGAAGCCCTCAAGATCATCCTCAAGGGCTTCCGCTTCTATCCGCAGGACAAGGCCACGCGCGGCCTGCGCCGGCCCGCCGCCTCCTGACGACCAGGCCTCAGGCCACCCAGGCGTCCAGGTCCTTCAGGGCCCGCAGGCTCATCAGCCGCTTCTTGGCGCGGCCGCGTTCCTTGAGCGGGATCTTCTTGCCGTCTTCGTCGACCTTGGGCGCTTCCAGCGGCGGCAAGAGGCCGTAGTTGATGTTCATGGGCTGGAAGCTGCCCGGACCGTTGCCGGCCTCCAGGTGCCCGCCGGTGATGTGCTCGACGAGCGCGCCCAGGGCGGTGGTCGGCGGCGGGGCGTCGATCGGCGCGCCCTTGCGGTCGGCGGCGGCGAAGCGGCCGGTGAGCAGCCCCATGGCGGCGCTCTCGACATAGCCTTCGACGCCCGTCACTTGACCAGCGAAGCGCAGGCGCGGCATCGCCTTCATCCGCAGCGACTTGTCCAGCAGCTTGGGCGAGTTGATGAAGGTGTTGCGGTGCAGGCCGCCCAGGCGGGCGAACTGGGCGTCCTCCAGGCCCGGGATCATGCGGAAGGTCTCGGCCTGGACGCCGTGCTTCAGCTTGGTCTGGAAGCCGACCATGTTCCACAGCGTGCCCAGCGCGTTGTCCTGGCGCAGCTGGACGATGGCGTAGGCCTTGACCAGCGGATCGCGCGGATTGGTCAGGCCGACGGGCTTCATCGGGCCGTGGCGCAGGGTCTCGCGACCGCGCTCGGCCATCACCTCGATCGGCAGGCAGCCGTCGAAATAGGGGACGTTCTCCCACTCCTTGAACTCGGACTTGGGGCCGGCCAGCAGGGCGTCGATAAAGGCCTCGTACTGCGCCTTGTTCATCGGGCAGTTGATGTAGGCGGCCGCGTCGCCGCCAGGGCCTTCCTTATCGTAGCGCGACTGGCGCCAGGCGATGTCCATGTTGATGGACTCAAAGTGGATGATCGGCGCGATGGCGTCGAAGAACGACAGCTGGCCTTCGCCGGTCAGGTCCAAGACCGCCTGGGCCAGAGCCGGCGAGGTGAGGGGGCCGGTGGCAACGATGACGTTGTCCCACTCCGCCGGTGGCAGGCCGGCGATCTCTTCGCGGACGATGGTGACCAGCGGATGCTGCGATAGGCGCTTGGTGACCTCACCCGAGAAGCCGTCGCGGTCGACGGCCAGGGCGCCGCCGGCGGGCACCTGATGCTGGTCGGCGCAGGCCATGATCAGGCTGTCCAGCTTGCGCATCTCGGCGTGCAGCAGGCCCACGGCGTTGAACTGCCAGTCGTCCGAGCGGAACGAGTTGGAGCACACCATCTCGGCCAGACCGTCGGTCTGGTGAGCGTCGGTGATGACTTTGCCGGTGGCGTCGTCCTTGCGCATCTCGTGCAGGATCACCGGCACGCCGCTTTGGGCGATCTGCCAGGCGGCTTCAGAACCGGCGAGGCCTCCGCCAATGACGTGGACAGGTTGGTAGGTCGAGTTCGTGGTCATGGCGCGCCCTATACCCCCGGCTGTCGTTTGGCGAAACCTCGTGTAGGCTCACGATCCTGGGCCGGGCCCTGCGCGCCGGGCGAGCATGGGGAGGGGACATGGCGAGGTTTTCAGTGACCGAGGCGGCGACAGCCGGCTTCGGTGTCATCGGACGCAAGCCTTTGGCGGTAGTCGGCTGGGCGCTGGCCCTGGCCGTTGGGATGGTGATCCCGGCGATCCTGGCCTTCCTGGCGCTGGGGCCGCAGTTTCAGCAGTTCGTGCAGATGGCCTTGACCCAGAAGGAGGGCGCGCCAGATCCCGAGTTCATGCGCCAGATGATGCAGGCGCAGTCGGGCATGACGGCGGTGAACCTGCTGTTCTGGCTGTGGTCGTCCTTCATCAAGGGAGTATTCTGCGCGGCGGTGTTCCGCGCCGTCCTGACCCCGAACCAGTCCTCGTGGGCGTATCTGCGGATCGGTTCGCGCGAGCTGTGGCTGACCTTGTTGTTGCTGGTCGAGCAGGTGCTGATGATGATCGTCGTCTTCGTCGTGGCCCTGGTGATCGCGGTCCTGGCGGCGGTGGCGGGCGTCAGTGGCGGTGAGAACGGCGCGATGGCGGCGGTGGGCACGGCCTTCGCCGGCGCGGCGGTCGCCGCGGTGGTCCTGGTGTGGGTGGCTCTGCGTCTGTCGATGGCCGCCCCGATGACCTTCGTCGACAACCAGTTCCGGCTTTTCGAGTCCTGGGCGCTCACCAAAGGCCAGGGCTGGCGGTTGATGGGCGTGGCGCTGCTGGTCGTGGTGTTCGTGATTGGGGTGGAGATTCTGGTCGCCGCAGTGCTGTTGGGCACGATCTTCGCGGCCGGCGGATCGTTGGCGGCGCTGCATGGCGACGGGGGTTTCGAGGCCTTCATGGCGCGTCCGCCGTTGACGATCCTGCGTGAGGTCTGGCCGTGGGCCGCTGTGATCGGCGTGATTGCGGCGCTGTTCAGCGCGGTGGTCCAAGCCATCTTCTACGCCCCGTGGGCGGCCGTGCATCGGGCGTTGACCAAGGAGGCCTGATCACGGTCCGTGGCGTGGGCGTTACGGTCGACCGAAATCCTGCGTTCGGGGCGCGCCGCCATCGCCAGACGCGCGGCGAGCCCTTAGATTATGCGGGATAGCGGCGACTCATCCGGGCTCTGACCGGGCGCCGCGCCTGAGGGACGTGACGGGATGACGGAAGGATCGGCGGGAGTCAGCGCGACCCTGCGGGCAGGCCTTTCCGATGTAGGCGGGGCGGTACGTGACTGCTGGGGCGCGCTCGCCTTCGCGGCGATGCTCAGCCTCGCTGCGGGCTCGGCGCCTTCGGGGGCGCGCTTCGTGATCGCCCTGATCGCCGGGGTCATCGCCCAGGGCGCCCTGTTCCGGCGGGCGTTCAGCCGCGCGGCGGGGCTTAAAGGCCTCCGCTGGGGGCGTGACGAGTGGCGCTTGCTCGCGGCACAGCTGATGATCCTGGGTCTCTTCGTCCTGATCGGTTCGATCCTGCTGGTGATTGTCGGTGGCGTCGCCCTTGGTGTGGCGCGGACCGCGGCGCCCAACTTCGATCCCTCGACGGCGGAAGCCTGGCGTGCGGCGTTCGCTCAGGCGGGGCCGGCGGGGCTGATCGTGGCGATCGTGCCTTTGACCAGCCTGTTCATCCTGATCTGGCTGGGGCTGCGCCTGTCGCTGTCGGCGCCAGCCACGGTCGACCAGGCCGGGGTGCGCGTGCTCAGCGCCTTCCCACTCACCCGAGGGCGGACGCACATCCTGCTGGTCATCGGCCTTGCCATATCGATCCCGGTCATCGTCCTCAGCGCCGTCCTGGGTCTGGCGCCAGGGCAGGGGGCGTTAGTCGCGGCGGTGATGGCCGTCTGCACCTATTTCTACGCGATGCCCGCCTGGACCGGCGCGCTCGCCCACTTCTACCGCCACAGCACGGCACAGTAGGACGCCTGGATGTCTGTTCGCCCCGTCGACGCCGCCCTTGAAGGTCTGCAGACCATGCGCCGCCGGCCGCTGACCGTGCTGGCCTGGGCGGGCTTCTCTCTGGTCATGCTGCCGATCCTAGGCCTGCTGGTGAAGATCGGCCTGGGCGATGAGGGGCGCCAGGTCCTGGCTGGGCGCGGCTCTTCGGCCGACCCGCGCGAGTTGCTGGACCTCGTCATGAGTCTGGGCGGTGTGATGGTGTTGCTGGTCGCCCTGGCCCTGCTGCTGGGCGCGGTGCTGCAGGCGGCGATCATCCGTTCGGTGCTTGAGCCGAACAACGATCGCTTCGCCTACCTGCGGCTCGGCAAGGAAGAGATCCAGCTGCTGATCGTGTCGCTGATCACCTGGGCGACGGCGCTGCTGTGCACGATCATCCCGTCCGGCGTCGTGGTGCTGGGCTCTTCGCTGCTGTCAGGCGCGGCCGCAGCCTGGTTCGCCTTCCTTGGCGCGCTTTCGGTGATCGGCTTCTCGCTGTGGGTGGCGGTGCGCCTGTCGCTGCTTGGTCCGCACGCCTTTTCGCATCATCACATCGACATCCGCGCGGCCTGGATTCAGACGCACGGGCAGTTCTGGCGACTGCTGGGCATGTTCGTGCTGACGATCGCGATCTGGATCTTGGTGCCTCTGCTGGGCGCCGCTGTGGCCGGGGTGATCGGACAATCGCTCACGGCGGTGGTCAATCTCGGCGCCAGCGGGCTGGCGGCGAGCAATTCGTGGCTGATCCTCACCCTGCTGGCCAACCTGCTGCTGGCCCCGATCTTCCTGACGCTGCAGACGGTGATCCTGGTGGCCGCGCCAGCCCGCGCCTTCGCTCAGTTGAACCAGGACGAGATCGACGCGGGCCTCCACGCCTAATTCACGCGGTCGCGCTGGGCCGTGCGGCCATCCGTTCGCGCCAAGCCAGAACGTGCCTGGCCTCAGGCGGCGTCGTCAGGCCCGTGAAGTCGGCGAAGTCCAGGGTGGTCTGTCCGGTGATGTCGGCGATCGTATAGGTGTCGCCGGTCAGGTAGGGGCGGCCATCCGCCAGCTCGCGGTCCAGCCACAGTTGCGCCTTCTCGACGACCTCGCGGTTGGATTCGCCGAACTCGACGTTTTGCTTCAACAGGCGCGCGGTCAGCGGATGGGCGTGGCGCCAGAACATGCCGACCGGGACCATCAGGCGAAACTCCATCCGCCGGGTCCACATCTCGATCTGGGCTTGCTCAAGCGCGCTGACGCCGAAGAGCGGCGGATCGGGGTGCAGCACCTCGAAGTAGCGGCAAATGGCGATCGTCTCGCTGATCGTGGTCCCGTCATCCAGCTCCAGCACCGGCACCTGGCCCAGGCTGTTGCGCGCCAGGTGTTCGGGGCTTCGGTGTCCACCCTCGCGCAGGCCGATCCGGATCTCCGGGACCTCCACGCCCTTTTCCGCCAGGAAGATGCGCACCCGTCGCGGGTTGGGCGCGGGCATGGCTTCGCCGTAGAGCTTCATCGGACCTCCCTAGGCCGCTTTTGATGGGCCGTTCAAACGAACGTTAGAGGCGAGCGCGTCGGAAGCAAGCCGTCCCGGTGTCGATTTCGCGCGGGACGCCCTGTTGAACCGTCGCGAACCTTGTTAGGCCTAGGAGCGAACCTGGGTCCCACCATTCCACGAGCAAGTCATGGCGAAGTTCTCGGCCTCCGACGCGGCCTTTTCCGGTTTCCGCCTCGTCCGGGAGAATCTGAAGACGGTCGGGATCTGGATCGCGGTGACGACCGTGGTGTCGATTCTCGCCAACGCCCTGACGATCCACTTCTTCGGGGCGCAGATGGAAGCGGCGATGTCGCTGATGACCAATCCGGACGGGCCCAGCCCCGAGGAGATGGGCAAGCTGGCGGATCAGATGACGCCGACGCTGCTGTGGATCTTGCCCTACAACCTGATTGTTCAGGCGATCACGCTGGCGGCGCTGAATCGGATGATCCAGCGTCGTGACGACAACCGCTTCGCCTATCTTCGGGTGGGCAAGGACGAGCTGCGCCAGATCGCGGTCTCGCTCCTGACCGGTCTGCTGATGATGGTCCTGCTCTTTGCGTCGGCCCTGGTCATGGGCCTGCTGGCGGCTGTTGGCGGTGGTCTGCTGAGTGTGCTCGTGATGCTGAGCGCCATCGTTGGAGGGATCTACCTTCTGGTCCGCCTGTCTCTGGCCAGCGCCATGACCTTCGACAAGGGCGAGATCGTCTTCCTCCGCTCCATGAAGGTCACCAAGGGCGCCTTCTGGTCACTGCTCGGCGCCTATCTGGTCGCTGCGGTCATGAGCATGATCGTCTGGCTCCTGATCGTCATCATCGTCTACGCCGCAGTGGCGATCGTCACCGGCGACTTCTCGGCGGCGGGCGACGCTCTGCGCGCCGACACCAGCTCCCTGAAGAGCTACTTCACGCCCTCGGGGATCGTGCAGCAGCTGTTCTCGGGCTTCATGGCGGTGCTGAGCGCCCTGATCATGCTGTCGCCGGCGCCGACCATCTACAAGGCGCTGCGTGAGGGCGAGGCCCCCGCCGAAAACGCCGGCGGCTGGTAAGCCGGAAGGCGCGACAGAAAAGACAAAACGCCCCGGGGCTCGCGCTCCGGGGCGTTCTTGTCTTTGGCTGCTTTTGCCGTTGAGTGTTGATGGCGTCGCAGTCGCCGTCCTCGCCCTTCGACACGCTCAGGGTGAGGACGGCTGCTGACCTCAGCTCCCACAAAATCCTCATCCTGAGCCTGTCGAAGGACGAGGATTTCCATGCCGATGAGCGCCCATAGTCAAAGCGAATAGGGCCATTCCTCTTGGCCCTCCCGCGTCGATGAGCGCACAGCTCAGGCGCGCTTGGCCTTAAGCGCCGCCACCCGCGCCTTGCGGCGTTCCTCGTGGCGGTCCAGCAGTTCCTTCAGATAACGACCGGTCCAGCTGGCCTCGACCTTGGCCACATCCTGGGGCGAGCCGACCGCGACGATCTCGCCGCCGCCGTCGCCGCCCTCGGGACCGAAGTCCAGCAGCCAGTCGGCGGTCTTCACGACGTCGAGATTGTGCTCGATGACGACCACGGTGTTGCCCTGGTCGGCCAGCTCGTGCAGCACCTCGAGCAGCTTCTTGGTGTCCTCGAAATGCAGGCCGGTGGTCGGCTCGTCGAGGATGTAGAGCGTGCGGCCGGTGGCGCGCTTGGAGAGCTCCTTGGACAGCTTCACGCGCTGGGCCTCGCCGCCCGACAGGGTCGTGGCCTGCTGGCCGACCTTGATGTAGCTGAGGCCGACGCGTTTCAGCGTCTCCATCTTGTCGCGGATGGGCGGCACGGCCTTGAAGAAGTCGGCGGCTTCTTCGACGGTCATGTCCAGCACGTCGGCGATCGTCTTGCCCTTGAACACCACATCGAGCGTTTCGCGGTTGTAGCGCTTGCCCTTGCAGATATCGCAGGTGACGTAGACGTCGGGCAGGAAGTGCATCTCGATCTTGATGACGCCGTCGCCCTGGCAGGCCTCGCAGCGGCCGCCCTTGACGTTGAAGGAGAAGCGGCCGGGCTGGTAGCCGC
>FWPV01014685.1_pt1 | contig 11430 bp, 23 predicted proteins | sample 2228371 | NCBI WGS metagenome assembly FWPV01 (sample SAMEA103939776, study PRJEB20133) | metagenome | reverse complement strand
GGCCGAGGGCACGCCGCCCGCGGCCGCCGCTCCCGCGACGGCTTCACCCGAGGCGGCGCCCGCGGCGCCGGCCGCCGAGAGTACCGAGAGCTGAGGCGGAGAGCAGGTAGCAGATGCTTCTTCCGAAGAGAGTCAAGCACCGCAAGCAGCAGCGCGGCCGCATGACAGGCGCCGCCAAGGGCGGCACCGACGTCGGGTTCGGGCAGTACGGGCTCAAGGCCCTGGAGCCGGGGTGGGTGACGAACCGCCAGATCGAGGCGGCGCGTATCGCCATGACCCGTCACATCAAGCGCGGCGGCAAGGTGTGGATCAATGTGTTCCCTCACAAGCCGGTGACGCGCAAGCCGGCCGAGACCCGCATGGGCGGCGGCAAGGGCGCGCCCGAGACGTGGGTCGCGGTGGTCAAGCCCGGCAAGGTGATGTTCGAGCTGGCAGGGGTGAGCGAGCCCGTCGCCCGCGAGGCGATGCGGCTGGCCATGCACAAGCTGCCGGTCAAGTGCAAGTTCGTGACCAGGGAGGGCGGTCTCTTTGAAGGCTGAGCAGCTGCGTGAGCTGTCTGACGACGAGCTCTCGTTGCGCCTGCGCGACACGCGGCGGGAGCTCTTCAACCTGCGCTTCCAGCACGCGACCGGGCAGCTCGACGACCCGCACAAACTCAACCTCACGCGGCGAGAGATCGCCCGCCTGCTGACGGTGCAGGCCGAGCGGGCCCGTGCGCGCCGCGAGACCGGTGGTGAAGGCTGATGGCGACGACGAGGAAGAGCGAGAGCGGCAAGCCCGCCGCCAAGCAGACGGCGGCGCGCAGGACCGCGGCCAAGAAGGCGACCGCCAAGAAGGCGGCGGCCAAGAAGCCTGCCGCCGCGAAGGCGGCCGCCAAGGCGCCCGCCGCCAAGGCGCCGGCCGCGAAGGCCGCCAGGGCCAAGGCAAAGGCCAAGCCGGCCCGTCCGGCGCCGGCGGTCGTGCCCGGCCGCAAGCAGCGCCGCGGCGTGGTGGTGAGCGACGCCATGGACAAGACCATCGTGGTGCGCATCGACACGGTGCAGAAGCACGAGCGCTACGGCAAGGTCGTGCGCCGCTCGAGCAAGCTGCACGCCCACGATGAGCACAACGCCGCCTCCGTCGGCGACGTGGTGCGGATCGTCGAGACGCGCCCGCTGAGCGCCACCAAGCGCTGGCGCCTGCTCGAGATCGTCGAGAAGGCACGGTAAGGCGAGAGCGGGCAGAGGGACGGGATGATCCAGGTCGAGTCCAGACTGAGGGTGGCCGACAACACCGGCGCGCGCGAGATCCTGTGCATCCGCATCCACGGCGGTTCGCGGCGGCGGTACGCGTCGGTGGGCGACATCATCGTCGGCACGGTGAAGCAGGCGACGCCCGGCGGCAGCGTCAAGAAGGGCGACGTGGTGCGTGCCGTGGTCGTGCGCACGAAGAAGGAGTTCGGCCGCAAGGACGGCACCTACATCGCCTTCGACGAGAACGCGGCGGTACTGATCGACAACCAGGGCAACCCCCGCGGGACCCGCATCTTCGGCCCGGTGGCCCGCGAGCTGCGCGAGAAGAACTTCATGAAGATCGTCTCGCTGGCGCCCGAGGTCCTCTGAGCGCGCGGCGCGAGAAAGCGACGAACGAGATGGCGAAGCTGAAGATCAAGAAGGGCGACCAGGTCAAGGTGCTCAGCGGCAAGGAGGCGGGCAAGACCGGCAAGGTCATGCGCGTCGACACGGCCGCCGGCAAGGTCTACCTGGAGCGTCTCAACATGCTCAAGCGGCACACCAAGCCGCACCCCAAGAAGAACCCGCAGGGCGGGGTGATCGAGCGCGAGGCGCCGATGGACGTCTCCAACGTCATGCTCATCTGTCCGGCCTGCGGCCAGCCCACGCGCGTCGGCCGCCGCGTGCTGCCGGAGGGCGGCACGGTGCGCGTCTGCCGGCGTCCTAACTGCGGCAAAGACATCGACAAGGCGTGACCATGGCGAGGCTCAAGGACAAGTACCTGAACGAGATCCGTCCGCAGCTGATGGAGGAGTTCGGCTACCGCAACGTCATGGAGGTGCCGCGCGTCACCAAGGTGACCCTCAACATGGGGGTGGGCGACGCCAAGACCAACGCCAAGCTGCTCGACGACGCCGTCGAGGAGCTCGCCCTCATCGCGGGCCAGCGGCCCAAGGTGACCCGGGCGCGCAAGTCGATCGCCGGCTTCAAGGTGCGCGAGGGCATGGCCATCGGCTGCTGCGTGACCCTGCGCGGCGACCGCATGTACGAGATGATCGACCGCCTGGTGTCGATCGCGCTGCCGCGCATCCGCGACTTCCGCGGCGTGTCGCCCGACCAGTTCGACGGGCGCGGCAACTTCGCCATGGGCGTGCGCGAGCAGACGATCTTCCCCGAGATCGACTACGACTCGGTCGACCAGTTCCGCGGTCTCAACATCGTCATCACGACGACCGCCAAGACAGACGCCGAGGGGCGCGCCCTGCTGGCCAAGCTGGGCATGCCCTTCAGGTCGAACTAGGAGCGACGGAAGCATGGCGAAGACATCCCTCGTGGTGAAGGCCGGGCGCAGGCAGCGCTACCGCACGCGCGAGTACCACCGCTGCGCCCGCTGCGGGCGGCCGCGCGCGTACTACCGCAAGTTCGGAGTGTGCCGCATCTGCCTGCGCGAGCTCGCCCACCAGGGCGTGATCCCCGGTCTGACCAAGGCGAGCTGGTGAGGAGGCGAGGACCGTGTCCATGACTGACCCCGTCGCCGACATGCTCACCCGCGTGCGCAACGCGAGCGCGGCGCGACACAGCCAGGTCGAGATCCCCTGCTCGAAGATGAAGCTCGAGATCGCCCGCATCATGGCCGAGCAGGGCTACGTGGCGAAGTACGAGGTCAAACCCGGCGAGCACGGCGACGTCATCGTGATCGACCTCAAGTACGGAAAGAACCGCGAGCGCGTGATCTCGGGCATCAAGCGCGTCTCCAAGCCGGGGCGCCGCATCTACGCGCGCAAGGACACGCTGCCCAAGGTGCTCGGCGGCCTCGGGACGGCCATCATCTCGACGTCGCGCGGCCTGGTCACGAGCGCCGAGGCCAGCAGGCTCGGCATCGGCGGCGAAGTCATCTGCTTCATCTGGTAAGGACGGCGATGTCGAGGATCGGAAGAGCACCAATCCCGCTGCCCGAGGGCGTCGAGTTCACGTACGACGACGCCCTGGTCACGGTCAAGGGGCCGAAGGGCGAGCTGCGGCAGCGCGTGCCGCGCGAGGTCACGGTCGAGGTCAAGGACGGCGTCGTCACGGTGACCCGTCCCACCGAGAGCGCGCCGCACCGCTCGCTGCACGGCCTGACGCGCACGCTCATCGCCAACATGGTGGAGGGCGTGACCAAGGGCTTCGAGAAGCGGCTGGAGATCGTCGGCGTGGGCTACCGCGCGGGGCTCAAGGGCAAGGCCCTGGAGCTGCTCGTGGGCTACAGCCACCCGGTGGTCATCGAGCCGCCCGAGCACGTCGAGTTCGAGACGCCGCAGGCCACGGTCGTGCTCGTCAAGGGCATCGACAAGCAGGTCGTGGGCGAGGTCGCCGCCAAGGTGCGCTCCGTCCGGCCGCCCGAGCCGTACAAGGGCAAGGGCATCCGCTACGCCGGGGAGTACGTGCAGCGCAAGGTCGGCAAGCGGGCGTAGCCCGACATACTGGCAGGCAAGTGAGACAGGGAAGAGGACCGGCAGGACGATGAGCGCAGCGACGACCAGGGAAGGGCGCGCCCGGCGCAAGCGGCGCATCCGCGGCAAGGTGACGGGCACGAGCGAGCGTCCGCGCCTGTGCGTGTTCCGCTCGAACAAGGCGATCTACGCCCAGCTCGTCGACGACGTCGCCGGTCACACCCTGGCGGCGGCGCGCTCGGCCGAGGTCGACGCCGCCGGGCTCGACAAGACCGCCGTCGCCCGCAAGGTGGGCGAGCTGATCGCCGGGCGCGCGCGCGAGAAGGGCATCGAGCGGGTCGTCTTCGACCGCTCTGGCTACCTGTACCACGGCCGGGTGAAGGCGCTCGCCGAGGGCGCGCGCGAGGGCGGCCTGGTCTTCTGACGACGAGGAGAAGAGGACCCGTTGGCTAGAGGCACATACAGCGAGGGCAGCGAGCTCAAGGAGCGCGTGGTCGACATCAACCGCGTGGCCAAGGTCGTCAAGGGCGGCCGGCGCTTCTCGTTCACCGCGCTGGTCGTCGTGGGCGACGAGGACGGTCACGTCGGCGCCGGCTACGGCAAGGCGCGCGAGGTCCCGCTCGCCATCCAGAAGGCGATCGAGGACGCCAAGAAGAACCTGTTCACGGTCCCGCGCTACAACTCGACCATCACCCACCAGGTGACGGGCGAGTTCGGCGCCGCGCGCGTGCTGCTCAAGCCGGCCGCGCCCGGCACCGGGGTCATCGCCGCCGGCGGCGTGCGCGCCGTGCTCGAGCTCGCCGGCGTGCGCGACATCCTCACGAAGTCGCTCGGCACCACCAACCCCATCAATCTCGTGCGCGCGACCGTGCAAGGTCTGCAGTCGCTGAAGACCCCCGAGGGCGTCGCCCGCCTGCGGGGGATCCCGGTGGCCAGGGTCCTCGGCCGCGACGAGGCCGGCGGGCCGGCGGCCGAGGCCGCCGCGGCGCCGGCCGGGGAGGCGCGCGAGGCATGAAGCAGCTTGAGATAACCCAGGTCAGGAGCGCCATCGGCCGCAAGCCCAAGCACCGCGGCACGTTGCGCGCGCTCGGCCTCAAGCGGATCGGCCACACCGTGGTCCACGAGGACACCCCCGTGGTCCGCGGCATGGTGAACCAGGTCGCGTACCTCGTCGAGGTGCGCGAGGTGACGAAGAAGTCGTGACATGAGCGGACTCGGACTCCACGACCTGCGCCCCAGGCCCGGCTCGACCAAGGCAACGAAACGCCTCGGGCGCGGCAAGGGCAGCGGCCAGGGCAAGACGGCCGGCAAGGGCCACAAGGGCTACAACGCGCGCTCCGGCGGCGGGGTGCGCCCCGGGTATGAGGGCGGCCAGATGCCGGTGTACATGCGCCTCGGCAAGCTGCGTGGCCCGCACATGAAGAAGAGCATGCCCATCGGGCCCTTCCGTACGGCGACCGTCCCGGTGAACGTGGGCAGGTTGTCGCAGGCCTTCGAGGCCGGCGCCGAGGTCACGCCCGAGGCGCTGGTCGCGAAGCGCATCGTCAAGAACACGCGCACGCCGATCAAGGTGCTGGGCGGCGGCGACCTCGACAAGGCGCTCACGGTGCGCACCCACATGGTGTCGCAGACGGCGCGCGCCAAGATCGAGGCGGCCGGCGGGACCGTCGTGCTCATCCAGGGCTGAGGCGGCAGGCGGCGCCGTGGACAACAAGCTCTGGCAGTCGCTCGCCAACGCCTGGAAGATCCCCGAGCTCCGCGCCAAGCTGCTCTTCACGGCGGCGATGGTCGCGATCTACCGGTTCGGCTGCTACGTCCCGACGCCCGGTATCGACATCGAGGCGCTCGAGGAGTTCTTCGCCCGCGGCGGGCAGGGCGTGGTGGGCTTCCTCGACCTGTTCTCGGGAGGCGCCCTCGGCAGGGTCGCGGTGTTCGCCCTCGGCATCATGCCCTACATCACCGCGTCGATCATCATGCAGCTCCTCACGGTGGTCATCCCCAAGCTCGAGGAGCTGGCCAAGGAGGGCGAGCAGGGCCAGAAGGTCATCACCAAGTACACGCGCTGGCTGACCGTCGGCCTGGCCACGGTGCAGTCGGTGGGCTACGTCTTCCTCTTCCAGCAGTACCGCGCGCTGCCCGACCTCAACTGGTGGCGCGGCGCCCTCATCGTGACGACCCTGGTCGCCGGCGCCGTGGCCGTGATGTGGCTCGGCGAGCTGGTCACGGCGCGCGGCATCGGCAACGGCATGTCGATCATGATCTTCATCAGCATCGTGTCGCGCATCCCGTCGGGCACCTCCAAGCTCCTCACCCAGGGCATCGCCTCGCAGATCGTCTTCGTGATCATCGCCCTCGCCGTTGTCGTCGCGGTGATCTGGATCACCACCGGCGAGCGGCGCATCCCCGTGCAGTACGCGAAGCGCGTGGTGGGACGCCGCATGATGGGCGGGCAGAGCACCTTCATCCCGCTCAAGGTCAACATGGCCGGCGTGATCCCCGTGATCTTCGCCTCGTCGGTGATGCTCATCCCGGCGACCTTCGCGCAGTTCGCGCCGGGCGGTTTCGCCTCGTGGCTCGAGCGCTCGCTCAGTCCGAGCGGCGTCCCCTACCTCGTCGGCGAGGCCTTTCTCATCGTCGTGTTCACGTACTTCTACACGGCCGTGACCTTCAACCCCATAGACCAGGCCGACAACCTCAAGAAGTACGGCGGCTTCGTGCCGGGCGTGCGGCCCGGGCGGCCCACTGCCGAGTATCTCGACCGCATCCTCACCCGGCTGACCTTCCCCGGGGCGCTCTTCCTCGCCGCCATCGCGGTGCTGCCCTGGTTCCTCTTCCGCTTCATGGACGTGCCGTTCTACTTCGGCGGCACGTCCCTGCTGATCGTCGTGGGCGTGGCCCTCGACACCATGCGCCAGATGGAGGCCCAGCTGCTCATGCGCCACTACGAGGGCTTCCTCAAGTAGAACCCCGCCGACGCTCGGAGGAGGTCCGCCCGTGGCCGATGGACAGCTGAACGTCATCCTGCTCGGCGCCCCGGGCGCGGGCAAGGGCACCCAGGCCGAGCGCATCGTGGCCGAGTTCGGCCTGCCTCACATCTCGACCGGCGAGATGCTGCGCGCCGCCGTCGAGGCGGGCACCGAGATGGGTCGCGCGGCGCAGCGCTTCATGAGCGCCGGCGAGCTCGTCCCCGACGAGGTCGTGGTGGGCGTGGTGCGCGACCGGCTCGCCGAGCCCGACGCCGCCCGGGGCTTTCTGCTCGACGGCTTTCCCCGCACACTGGCGCAGGCCCGGCGGCTCGACGAGATCCTCGCCGCGGCCGGCCGCGCCGTGACCCACGTCATCCTCATCGACGTGCCCGAGGACGAGCTCGTGCAGCGCATCTCGGGGAGGCGGTCGTGCACGGGTTGCGGCAAGCTGTACAACGTGACCTTCGACCCTCCGCAGACGGAGGGCGTGTGCGACGTCTGCGGCGCCGACCTCATGCAGCGTGCCGACGACAACGAGGAGACGGTGCGCAACCGTCTCGCCGTCTACCGCCGCGAGACCGCGCCGCTCATCGACTACTATCGCGCCAAGGGCGTGCTCGGCGAGGCCCAGGGCGGCGGCAAGCTGCCCCACGAGGTCTTCGCCCAGGTCGAACGCCTTCTGGGCCGGCCCTGAACCCTTGATCGTCCGCAAGTCGCCGGCCGAGATCGCGCGCATCGGCGCCGCCGGGCGCATCCTCGCCGACTGCCTCGACCGCCTGTCCGCGGCGGCGCGCGTCGGGGTGACGACGGCCGAGCTCGACCGCCTCGCCGAGCGTTTCATCCGCGAGCGCGGCGGCGAGCCGACCTTTCTGGGCTACCGTGGCTTTCCGGCCTCCATCTGCGCCTCGCCGAACGACATGGTCGTGCACGGCATCCCGGGCCGCTATCGTGTCGCCGACGGCGACGTGCTCAGCCTGGACGTCGGGGTCACCCTGGACGGCTACGTGGCCGACTCGGCGGTCACCCTGGCGCTCGGCACGGTCGACGGCGAGGCGCGCCGTCTGCTCGACGTGACGCGCGAGGCCCTCGAGGCGGGCCTCGCCGAGTGTCGTCCGGGGCGACGGCTGGGCGACGTGTCCCACGCCATCCAGGAGGTCGTCGAGGACGCGGGCTTCAGCGTCGTGCGCTCGCTCGTGGGCCACGGCGTCGGCCGCGCCATGCACGAGGACCCGCAGATCCCCAACTTCGGCGAGCCCGGCCGCGGCCCCCGGCTCGAGGAGGGGATGGTCTTCGCCATCGAGCCGATGGTCAACGCCGGCGGCCACGAGGTGTACGTCGCCGACGACGGCTGGAGCATCCACACGAGCGACGGGTCGCTCTCGGCCCACTTCGAGCACACCGTCGCCGTGACCAGGGACGGGCCGCGGGTGCTGACGAGGAGACGTTCGGAGGGGCGCTGACGGCAGGGAGGGCGGCGCACCCTCGTGCCTGCGGGCCGCCGCAGCGGAGCGCGTCTGGACTCCGGTGCTCCGCCTGTGGTAATGTATCGGGCCGCTGTCCGTGGAGCTCAAGCCGGGGAGTATGGCGAACAAAGAAGAAGCGATCGAGATCGAAGGCGAGGTCGTCGAGGCCCTCCCGAACACCATGTTCCGGGTGCACCTCGACAACGACCACGAGGTCCTCGCCCACATCTCCGGCAAGATGCGCATGAACTACATCCGCATCCTGCCCGGCGATCGCGTCAAGGTCGAGCTGTCGCCCTACGACCTGACCCGCGGTCGCATCACGTACAGGTTCAAGTAGCGGCCGCCGGCCGCCGGAGGGCGTGCGCGGCGGCCGCCGCCGCGCACGAGCGAGGGTACCCATGAAGGTCAGAGCGTCAGTCAAGCCGATGTGCGAGAAGTGCAAGGTCATCCGCCGGCACGGCACCGTGCAGGTGATCTGCGCCAACCCGCGCCACCGGCAGAGGCAGGGGTAGGTCCATGGCACGTATCGCGGGCGTCAACATCCCGCCGCAGAAGCGGGTCGAGATCGGTCTCACCTACATCTACGGCATCGGCCGCTCGACCTCCAACAAGGTCCTGGCCATGGTGGGCGTCGACCCCGACACCAAGGTGCGCGACCTCACCGAGGAAGAGATCCTCCGCCTGCGCGAGGCCATCGACCGCGAGGTGATGGTCGAGGGCGACCTGCGCCGCGAACGCTCGCAGAACATCAAGCGCCTCATGGACATCGGCTGCTATCGCGGCATCCGCCACCGCCGCGGCATGCCGGTCGCCGGACAGCGCACCAAGACCAACGCGCGCACGCGCAAGGGACCCAAGAAGACGGTCGGCGCGCGCCGCAAGAAGTGACGACGGCCGAGCGCGAGACGCCGGGCAAGGAGTAGCCAGAGTGGCCAAGCCGCAGAGAGCCAAGGGACGCCAGCGCCGCAAGGTGCGCAAGAACATCGCCGTCGGCCAGGCGCACATCAAGACGTCGTTCAACAACACGCTGGTGACGCTCACCGACAAGGAGGGCAACGTCATCGCGTGGGAGAGCGCCGGGTCGGTGGGCTTCAAGGGCTCGCGCAAGAGCACCCCGTTCGCCGCCCAGGTCACGGCCGAGTCGGCCGCCCGCAAGGGCATGGAGCACGGCCTGCAGAAGGTCGAGGTCTTCGTCCGCGGCCCGGGTTCGGGGCGCGAGACCGCCGTGCGCTCGCTGCAGGCCGCCGGCCTCGAGATCCTCGGCGTCAAGGACGTGACGCCGGTGCCCCACAACGGCTGCCGGCCGCGCAAGCGCCGCCGGGTGTAGGAAGGTCCAGTCGTGGCGAGAGACACCTCAGCACAGTGCAAGCAGTGCCGCCGGGAGAACGAGAAGCTCTTCCTCAAGGGCGAGCGCTGCCTCACCGAGAAGTGCGCCGTCGAGCGGCGCTCGTACGCGCCCGGCGAGCACGGGCGCGGCCGCGTCAAGCAGTCGGAGTACCTGCTGCAGCTGCGCGAGAAGCAGAAGGCGCGGCGCTACTACCAGCTTCTCGAGAAGCAGTTCCACCACTACTACGAAGAGGCCAGCCGCAGGCAGGGCATCACCGGCGAGAACCTGCTCCGCCTCCTCGAGATGAGGCTCGACAACGTCGTCTATCGCCTGGGGTTCGGCGCCTCGCGCCGCCAGGCGCGGCAGCTCGTCCGCCACGCGCACTTCCTGGTCAACGGCAAGAAGGTCGACATCCCCTCGTACCAGGTGCGGCCGGACGACGTCGTGTCGCTCCGCTCCAACAGCAAGGCCGTCGAGACGGTGCGCGCCGCCACCGACCTCACGTCGTCGGTGGCCCCCTGGCTGCTGGCGGACCACGACAACCTGACGGGCAAGGTCCTGCGCGCTCCCGAGCGCGACGAGATCGACACGCCCGTACAGGAACAGCTCATCGTCGAGCTCTACTCGAAGTAGCCTGCCGCAGCCACACACCGGCGGCGACGACCTGACAGGAGGCCAGTTGCTTCAGTTCCAGATGCCCAACATCACGCGCGAGCAGCTCGCCAGCAATCGCGCGCGCTTCGAGGTCGAGCCGCTCGACCGCGGCTTCGGGCATACCTTCGGCAACGCCCTGCGCCGGGTCCTGCTGTCCTCGCTCGAGGGGGCCGCGGTCAGCTCCGTGAAGATCGAGGGCGTCGCGCACGAGTTCACCACGGTCAAGGGCGTCAAGGAAGACGTCACCGACATCATCCTCAACCTCAAGGGCCTGGTCTGCCGTCTGCACGGCGAGGTCGACGAGATCCAGGTGCGCCTGGTCAAGGACAAGCCCGGCAAGGTCGTGGCGGCCGACATCGACATGCCCGCTGAGCTCGAGATCCTCAACCCCGACCACCACATCGCCACGTTGGCGGAGGGCGGCCTGCTCGAGATGACGATCACCATCCGGCGCGGCACCGGCTACGTGCCGGCCGAGGGCAACAAGACCCCGGACATGGTGATCGGCGACATCCCCATCGATTCGATCTTCAGCCCCATCCGGCGCGTCGCCTACCACGTCGACAGCGCCCGCGTCGGGCAGCGCACCGACTACGACAAGCTCGTCCTCGACATCACCACGAACGGCGCCCTCAACCCCGACGAGGCCCTGCGCCAGGCGGCCGAGATCCTCGTCGACCGGCTGCAGATGTTCACCGACCCGGACCGCACCCGGGCCACCGACGAGATGCCGGGCCTGGTGCCGCCGCTCACGCCGGCCGGCGGGCTCGACGAGGTGCTCATCGAGGACCTCGAGCTCGGCGTGCGCTCGTACAACTGTCTCAAGCGCGAGGGCATCCAGACGATCGGCGACCTCGTCTCCAAGACCGAGGCCGAGCTCCTCAACATCCCGAACTTCGGCAAGAAGAGCATCGACGAGGTCAAGGAGAAGCTGGCCGAGCGCGACCTCTCGCTGCGGGGTGAGGACTGATGCGCCACCAGCGCTCGGGCCGCAAGTTCAACATGGCGCCCGACCAGCGCCGGGCGCTGCTGTCGGGGCTCGCCTGTCAGCTTCTCGAGCACGAGAAGATCAAGACCGGCGAGGCGCGCGCCAAGGAGGTGCGCAGCGTCGTCGAGCAGGCCATCACCCTCGGCAAGCGCAACGACCTGCACGCGCGTCGGCAGGCGGTCGCGCTGCTGCGCAACAAGAAGATCGTCTACAAGCTGTTCAACGACGTGGCGCCGCGCTACGAGAGCCGGAGCGGCGGCTACACGCGCATCGTCAAGCTCGGCCCGCGCCCCGGCGACGGCGCCGAGCAGGTCGTCATCGAGCTCGTGTAGGCGGGCGCCCGCCGACCGGGTCGACGCGAGGGGGCGGCCGCCTGCAAGGCGGCC
>FWPV01014684.1_pt1 | contig 11431 bp, 9 predicted proteins | sample 2228371 | NCBI WGS metagenome assembly FWPV01 (sample SAMEA103939776, study PRJEB20133) | metagenome | reverse complement strand
ACTATGTCTATATTATCACAAACAAATCTAATAAAGTGCTTTACATCGGGGTAACGAACGACCTCATCCGTAGAATGTTTGGACACAGTAATAAACTAATACAAACGCATTTATTGTTTTTACACTTTGTCAGCATGACAGTTTAGAGTCCATCACGGAATTGGTGATGCTTCCTTTATCATTAAAAATATTGACAGTAAAACCCTTTAATGCTAAGATTTTACTATGAAAAATATATTTTTATCCTTTCTCTCTATAATCTCTATTTTCTCATTCGCTTATGCGGATATTTATAGATATGTTGATGAAAATGGGGTGATATGTTATACAGATACTCCCTTCAACAAGAAAGCTAACAGGATTATGAAGGAAAAAAAATATTCTTCCTTTTCTGACTCATATAAAGGATCTAAAACCCATCATGAAGATCCATCAATCTATTATGATATTATCAATGAAAAGGCTACCATATACGACCTGGATCCTACACTCATAAAAGCCGTTATAAAAACAGAATCTAACTGGAACAGCAGAGCAGTTTCGAAAAAAGGTGCGATGGGTCTCATGCAGCTTATGCCCTCTACTGCTAACGAAATGAATGTCAGCAACCCATTCGATCCAGAAGATAATATTGAAGGAGGGACTAAATACCTTAGATATCTGCTCGAAAGGTTTAATGGGGATTTGACACTTGCACTCGCTGCATATAATGCAGGGCCAAATGCAGTTGAAAAATATGGATATATCCCTCCGATTACCGAGACAAAACAATACGTTAAAAAAGTGCTCTCACACTACAATGGACAAACCGTCTATCCTATTTCTGGAAGTAATACAGAAAAAAAACCAGAACCTATATATAAAATAGTGCTTGAGGATGGTACCATCCTCTTTACGAATTCTTCATTATTTGGAAAAAATCTTGTCAGGCATTGATAACCTTGAAGAAGACCGTATCAAAGATGAAATTTCTGAACTGAAAAAAAAGAGACGTGCTATCATTCTCGCACACAATTATCAAAGGGATGAAGTTCAGGAGATAGCTGACTTTGTTGGTGATTCGCTTGAACTCTCCCGTACCGCTTCAACAATAGATTGTGATGTTATTATCTTTGCAGGTGTAAACTTCATGGCAGAAAGTGCATCAATTCTCTCGCCGGATAAAACAGTCCTCCTCACGGAGATTAATGCCGGATGTCCAATGGCAGACATGATACGTGTAGATTCGCCAAGAAAAGAGATAAAAAGTTTTCCTGGATTCTACAATCCACCTGCTTTTATATTCCCGATAGAATTTTCATTAAGGGATATTAAGGCACAATACCCGAATGTCCCGGTTGTTGCATATGTAAATACAACAGCCGATATAAAAGCAGAAAGTTATATCTGCTGTACATCAGCGAATATTGTTAAAGTAATAGAGTCGTTGCCAGTAGAAACAGTCATAAGCGTACCTGATAGGAATCTTTCAATGTGGGCTAAGAGAAATACAAAAAAAAATATCATTGCATGGGATGGTTATTGTCATGTTCATGAAAGAGCAAAACCGGAAGATGTTATCAATGCAAAAAAAGAACACCCAAATGCTTTATTTATTGCACATCCCGAATGCAGACTCGATGTCCTTGAGATGGCAGACCATGTCACAAGCACATCAGGTATGTTAAGGTTTGCAAAGTCATCATCTGCAAAAGAGTTTATTATAGGTACAGAGTTAGGTCTGATGTATCGGTTGAGAAAAGAAAATCCTGATAAGGAGTTTTTCCCTTTAAGGAAAGACATGATATGTCCGAACATGAAGATGACAACTTTGAAAAGCATTCTCAGGGCACTTAAAGAAAATACCTACTTGGTCAAAGTACCTGATCAGATAAGGATTCCCGCAAAAAAATCGCTCGACAGAATGCTTGATGTAAAATAATATGGAATTTTTAACAAAAATAGCTGAAAGAAAAATCCTCGAAGCTATAGCAAACGGTGAATTTGACAATCTCGAAAATAAAGGGAAGCCTTTAGTATTCGAAGATGAGACATGGATTCCTGAGGATCTAAGAATGGCTTACCGTCTTTTGAAAAATGCAGGCTGTATCCCTCCAGAGCTTGAAATGCGAAAAGAAATACTGAATCTATCTTCATTAATGAACACAATTGACGATGATAAAGAAAGGCTTAAAAAGTTAAGAGAATTAAACTTTATGATTCTAAAACTCAACCTGACCCGTAAAAAACCTTTTGACCTTGATAAATTTCCTGAATATGAAGGCAAGATAATTGATAAAATGCTCAGGGAAAAAAAACATTGGTGAATGTACAACAGATATTTTCTCTCATTATTATTCTTTTTTGTTTATATTTTTTGCATTCACATCCTTTATGCTGAACCGCCGAAGAGAATTGTATCTTTAGCACCGAATTTAACCGAGATACTCTTTGAATCAGGTCTCGGCAATAGGATTGTTGGTGTAACAAACTTCTGCGATCATCCTGATGAGGCAAAGAAAAAAACAAAAATTGGTGGTATGTCTAATCCATCTCTGGAAGCTATTGTTCGCTTAAAACCTGATATAGTCGTCTTGACTACTGATGGTAATACAAAAGATTTTGCTGACAGAATACATTCACTGAATATAAAAACATATGTTTTCAAAGCACGTCGTCTTTATGATTTGCCCGAAGCTATTCGAGAAATGTGTTCTGCTCTGGATTGTGTCAACAAAGGAAATTCCATTGCTGAGAAAATAGAAAATCATATCAAGAAATACAATGTAGACATCCAGAAAAAGAGCACTTTTTCATTACAGAAAAAGATTCTATTTATCGTTTGGCCTGAACCTCTTATAGTTGCCGGTCCAGGGACAGCTATTGATGATGCGATTAGTTTATTAGGTTGTAAAAACATCGCTTCAAAATCCAAATCACTATATCCAAAATATTCTATCGAAGAAATTATTCGTCAATCTCCTGATATAATCATAATTGGTAAAGGACACGAAAATATGAAAACTGTATCTGCAAAGCTTCTTAAGAGATTAGAAAATATCTCAGCTGTAAAAAATAATAAGGTATTTTATGTAAGCGATAGCCTTTACAGACTTGGTCCACGAATAATCAACGGAATTGATGAACTCAGGACATGTCTTCAATAAAATCTTGAAAAGGTTCTCTAATCTATGATATAAATTTTAACACTCAAAATTTAATTTTAAAGGGGGTGATATTTAACCAACAGTTAGGACAAAATCTTATTCGCTGGGCGGATTCAAGGGAAGAGAGGTGAAAATCCTCCGCTGCCCCGCAGCCGTAATGGGAACAAAAACCCAAAACAGCAGTGATCAGTTAATAGTAAAACCAAAAAACACTGACATTGCCAACAGCCACTGTCCCGATATAAATCGGGATGGGAAGGTGGGTAAGTAGGCTAAGCCCTAAGCCGGAAGACCTATCCAGCTCTAAAATTCAAATCCAAATTTCTCGAGGGAGGAAAAAATGAAATCATTTTCAAAACGCACCATTTACACCTTATCACTTTTATCTTTCTACTTTTCTATGTTCACTTTTTCTTTTGCTGAAGAAAACATTATTTCTTTGGAAGAGATCGTTGTAACTGCTGCAAAACTTGAAGAAGAAATTGAAGAAACCACAGGAACTATCGTTGTAATTAAAAGTGAAGATATTGAAAAGATGAACGTTCAGTTTATTCCAGATATTCTAAGAAGAATTCCTGAACTGAATCTTACCCAGTCTGGCAGCACAGGAACACTGGCAACCATATTACTGCGTGGTGGTGATTCGACACATACAGTCGTTATGATCGATGGCATAAAAGTAAACAGCACACTAACAGGATCATTCGATTTTTCTGGAATACCTATTGATGATATAGACAGAATAGAAATAGTAAAAGGTCCTCAAAGTACAATATATGGTTCTGAGGCAATATCAGGTGTTATCAACATTATCACAAAAAAAGGATATGGGAAAGCTAAGGCTATATTATCATTTGAAGGGGGTTCATATGCAACATACAATCCTTCTGTTACTGTGTCAGGTGGAGATGAAAAGATTGACTATCGTCTAACAGGAAATCATTTTTATACAAATGGAATCTCTGCTGCAAAAAGTGGCAGAGAAGAAGATAGTTTTACACAATCCTATTTTTCTGGAAAATTCGGACTCCGTCCATCAGAAAGAATCCAGGTTGAAATCTCGGGAAGATATTCATACGACCGCACTGAGCTTGATGGATTCGATTTTATGCTGATGGAGGCTTCTGATGATCTGAATTTTATTCAACGTGGAAATCATTACATACTATCAGGAAAAGGAAAGATTCATCTCTCTGATGTGTGGGATCAGCTTATTACTATTTCGGAAAATCAGGATTCGTTTGAATTCAGAGATCCGGATACATTTTACAATAACTACCAGATGACTTCAAGAAACGATACAATCGACTGGCAGAATAATCTTTATTTTTTTGAGAGACTTACAGTAACAGGAGGGTTTGAATATAACAGAGAAAAAGGCGAAAATGTAAATAACTTTGATGAATCTCTGAATAATAAAGCATTTTACCTTAATAATAAACTGAAGCTTCTTAATAGTGATTTTGTATTGAATATAGGATTACGATATGATGATCATGATACCTTTGGCAATAAAACCACTTATAGAATAGGAGTAATGCATTATTTCAGCCCATTAAATTTAAGAATAAGAAGCAGTTATGGAACAGGCTTCAGGGCACCAACTTTGAATGAACTCTTTTTCCCATTTTATGGTAACAGGGATTTGAAGCCAGAAGAGAGCTCCTCATGGGAAATCTCTCTTGATGGGAGTTACTTTAAAAAGAAGGTAGGGCTTTCCCTCACATATTTTGATCAGGAATATAAAAACCTTATTCAAACAGATCCTCTCACATACACTGCAGCTAACATTTCAAAAGCTGAGGTAAAAGGGGTTGAGGCAACAGTTTCTTGGCAGATGCAAGAATATCTATCTCTGAAATGTGGCTATACATATCTTGATACAGAAGATAAAACTACAGGTGAAGACTTGACGAGAAGACCTAAAAATAAATTTCTTGCATCATTGGAATTTTCAAAAAAGATGGTGTCTCTCCTTGCTGATTTTCTATATGTTGATCAACGCTTTGATTCTTCCGTAAACAGGACGCTTTCATCTTACAAAATTGTCAATCTCTCGGGCACATATCAAATAACAAAACTGCTTACCGTCTATGGACGAATAGAGAATCTTTTTGATGAGGATTATGAGGAGGTTGGAGGATATAATACTCGAGGATTTTCGATTTACGGAGGATTAAAAGTTTCAATATAATTTTACATAGCTTTATTTGCAGGATTGGCTTTTATGAATCAGGGTCAATCCTGCATTATCTAATTTAAAGGAAACTTTTTTCTATTTTATCTACCTTTTCAACTACTAAATTTCTCACATTTTCATCAAAAAGTATCTCAGCATGGTTCAGTTCAAAATTATGATGTTCATGAGTCCATGGAATCATAGAACTTTCGGCAGTAACCAGACCATCACCCAATCCTTGCTTCATCTCATCAGGATATAAGTTTCCTGGAATAATTTTTTCAAATATATCAGGGAATGAGAAATTATTAATACTGAAAAGAGTCGGCCTAATTCCCCCTATAGACATGTAATAAACACCTGTTAACTCCGCATCGTTTAAAGATTTAAAAAATTTTGATTCAGGAAGAAGTTCTCTTAAAGCTTTACTCTGCAGAAATTCAAAAATCCTTTTTATAGCAAATCTAAGAGTGCCACTTTCACCAGCTGGGACAAGAGGATTAATAATTTTCACAACTGGAATAACATATTGCGAAACTTTTGATATAGAGCTCCCTTTGTGTGGAGCTGAGATAGTAATAAGACCTTTAATCGATTTATCATGTTTTTTCAAATAGTCTCTTCCGATAAGCCCTCCCCTACTATGTCCAATAAGTATAATCCCCCTTTCTGTTAGAGTTTGAGCAATCTTTATAATCTCTGTAAGTTCATTAACAATCGTATTTATTAATCCTGATGGTCTACACTGACTCCATGTGATAACATTATAGCCTTTCAATTTAAGGTCTTCAAAGGATGTTTGCAGTTTGCCGGACAACCTTTTTAAAAGTTTTTTACTCAACAAAATTGACAACGGAAATTTACCACCAAGAATTCGGGATTTAGAAGGTTCTGCCCATATATTTTTGTCCATTCCCATCCCATGAATAAAAACAATAGCAGGCTTTTTCACATCACCTTTAAATATGCTCGTATCTAATCTCATACTTTCCTAAAAATGGGGCATTTATAATGAAATCCCATTGAATATCAAATTCATACATTAATATTCACAGGCAATCTTCCCTGAAATTTTCTATTTCCTTCGAGACATTGCTTAACAGCAATTTGTGCTTGTTCAGAAACATCATATGCAGCGATCAAAATATCGGCTTCTTCAAAATAACGCAAGATATATGGATTACCAAAAGAGATAACTATACTATGTTTTGCTTTTCTTATAAGCTTATATATATTTTTCTTTTCTTCTTCTATTAATCCTGAATTCCCTTTCCATGCTGCAATGCTGGAAAAGATGATTATAATTATAATGTCACTTAACTCTCCATGCACTATTTCATTTTTCCCATTCATCATCTGTCCAGCTTGTTGCCTGACACTTAAAATTGTTTTATAAGAGTCATTAAAAGGAGATGAAGAGAAGAATGTCTCATCTCCTGAAAACATAACAGAGATATTCAGCTTATCTGAGAGTGGCAAAATTCCTGGCGTATTCTTTACTAAAGTAATTGACTTCTCTGTTACCTTTGCTGAAAGTTCTCGATGAACCTTATAATCTAAATCAATTGTTTCGTTTCTTTGAATCTTTTCTTTTGTTTTTAATATCCGTGTTACTGCCTGATCTATATCTCCTTCGGTAATCAATTTTGCATCTAAAGCCTCTAATATCTCCTTTACTGTGAGATCAGGGTCAAACGGATGAAGTAAAATATCTATTCCTGCACGAATACATTTCCCTGTGATATTTTTAATACCTCTTAGAGCATTCATTGTAAGTGCATCAGTCAAAATTAGGCCTTTAAATCCGAGTGTATCTCTTAAAAGTCCTTTTATTATTTTTTCGGATAAACTTGCAGGTTGTTCATCAATTGAAGGAATGCATAGATGCCCAATCATAATACTGCTGACACCAGACTGAATAGCTTCTTTAAAAGGAATAATATCAACACTCATCAGATCATCATATGTTTTACGGATAACTGGCAGCGATACATGCGAGTCAATTGATGTATCTCCATGTCCTGGGAAATGTTTAGCACAGCTTATGAGGCCTGAATTCTCCATCAATTTTATGTATTCTCTTCCGAACCATGACACATCTTCTGCTTTATCTGAGAATGCCCTCGTACATATAATTGGATTATACGGGTCCTGATTAATATCCATAACCGGTATGAGAGGCATATTTATTCCCACCTCTTTTGCCTCGTTAACAATGGCCTGTATAACATTATGAAGCAAAAAAATATCTTGAGGTTGTTCTCTCTTAATTGCGGCTGATATAGCCATCTGGCAAGGAAATATTGTAGAACCATCAATTTGCTGTCCAACACCTCGTTCAATATCAGATGCAATCAAAAGTGGAAACTCTGAAATTGACTGCATCTCTTCTATAAAATCTCTTATATCATTAAGTAGCCCTCCAAATAATATTAAGCCCCCTATCCCTTTTCTTACAAGATCCTCAATTTTTTTACAGTACGATTTATCGTATATATTCTTTCCGTTAAATCTCGCAATAATTAATTGATAAAGATTTTTCTCAATAGGTATATTTTTTATGTAAGACATAACAATAAACGTAATTAATTATTGTAGATTTTTAAAAAATATTGATAAAAATTGTTAAATCGTTTATTTTTATCAAAAAAGGATAAACTATGTATAAGGGAAAAATTCTCCTTGTCGAAGATGATAAACTCCAGGCAAAGGTAACAAAAGATTATCTGGAATCTATTGGCTATAATGTTATCTGGGCAGAAAATGGAAAATCTGCATTAAAGATCGGGAAAACACAGACTATTGATATTATACTCCTTGATCTTGTATTGCCAGATATTAGTGGATTTGAGCTATGCAGATGGTTCAAACTGAATCAGGATACTAAATCCATCCCAATTATCATGCTTACTGTAAAAGACTCAATGATGGAGAAAGTTGAAGGGTTGCAAGCAGGTGCCGATGACTACCTTGCTAAGCCTTTTAATGAAATAGAACTGAACGCAAGAATATACGCTTCTCTAAGAACAAAATCTTTGCAGGACGAATTAAAAGAAAAGAACCGTCAGCTTGAGGAAATATTATCAAAGGTTGAACTTCTAGCAATAACTGATCCTCTTACAGGAATTCCCAATAGACGTCATTTTGAAATGATTATTGAAAAGGAATTTAACAGAACGGTTAGATATAAAACTCCAACTTCGTGTATTATGATTGATATTGACCATTTTAAAAGTGTCAATGATCAGTATGGACACGGTGTAGGTGATTTTGTACTCACGGAAGTAGCAAATTTAATAAAAAATTGTATAAGGAAAGTTGATACTATTGCACGGTGGGGCGGAGAAGAATTCGTTATATTACTACCAGGGACAAACATAGATAAAGCATATAAGACTGCTTCAAGAATTAAAGAAACTATCTCAAAATTTCAATTTTCTAATATACAAAAAACTGTCACCGTAAGTTTGGGAATAGCCAGTATTCCAGAACCCTCTATAGATTCATCTGAAAAACTAATCGATGCTGCTGATAATGCCCTTTATGAAGCAAAAGCCAAGGGAAGAAATAGAATAGAGATATTTAAGAATAATATTAATACCTAATTTTTAAGCAAATAATAAATTGATAATTTTTATTTTAAATTATTTACAAAAGTTTTGATTTATGGTATTTTAAGCTATGTGGAATATAATTAGTGAAAATCCAACACGTGAAAAGATTATCATGCTTTTAAAGAAAACCGGCCCTATGTCTATTGAAGATCTCAGCAAGGAACTAAACATAACTTCTATGGGTATAAGACAGCACCTTCTCTCACTTGAACGCAAAGGTATTATCGATTATATTACGAAAAGAAGTGGGATTGGGAGACCTGCATTTCTTTACAAACTTACTGATAAGGCCGATTATCTATTTCCAAAAGCATATCACGATTTTATAATTCAGGTATTTAAAGATATTGAAAAAAATCAAAGTCGAGAGATGATAGAAAATATATTTAAATGGAGAAAGAATAGAATACTGAAGGAAACAAAAGAAGCCCTCTCAGAAAAGAAGACATTGGATGAAAAAATCGAATTTTTTAAAGAGATTCTTGAATCAAAAGGTTATCTTGCAGAAATTGAAAATGTTAATAATCACTATACCCTCAAACAGTTTAACTGTCCGATATACAAATTAGCCTCTGAATATAATGATGCGTGTAAATATGAACTACAAATGTACAGGGAACTCTTTAGCAAAGAAATAATCCGCGAAAAATGTCTTGCTGAAGGGGACATATCCTGTACTTATATAATCCCAAAGACAAGCTTAAAACATTAAAGTTTTTTCTTAAACAAATAAACTAACCAATTATTTTTAAATAAAATTTTCTTTTATAGTAACAATTCCATCTTACTTTCTTGATGATAAATTCTGCTTGCTATAAGATACAATTTTATATTATTCTAATTAAAAGCTAATAGGAGGTTAAATAACATTTTAACATCTTAACCTACCCTGTTAGTGATAAGGAGAACTTGTTGATCCGGCAAATTAGATCTTTTGGGAGCCTGCGTAAAGAACTGGTGTGCATGCCCTCTTTTCAGATTAGAGGGAAGCCTAAAGGTGATTTCAGGGCACCCACCTATAATATAGGCGGATCTAATTTCTTCTTACACGGCAGGGTGGGTCTATTACATAATAGGCTGGTTTTTATGACTTTAATTTTTCTTCGGAGGAAAATAAATAAAATTTTTAATATGATAGAGAATAAAAAATTGATTATTTTTATTTTATATATTGTTTACTCACCTCCAAAACTTTCTTTACTGTCATAATCCAGCCATTTCTTAATTAACTACATAAGTACATAAGAATGTAGGAAGCATTCATGCTTCCTTAATAATCCCTCTACTTAAAGGGAAAAAAGAGGAAGGGGGTTAATATATATGAGTCAGGTTCAGTTAGTGAATTTATTAGTAGCTGTTGTTATCGGATTTGTTATCGGATTAGTATTTACTCTTATCTCATGGGCAAAGCTAAAGAACCAAAAAATAGCATCAGAAAAGGAAAGAGAGAAGATACTTGATGAAGCAAGGAAAGAAGCAGAAAGATTAAAAAAAGAAGCACAAATTGAGGCAAAAGATTTTGTTTATCAGTCTAAAGCAGAAGCTGAGAAGGAGCTTAGGGAGAGGCGTTCGGAGATTAGCCATCTTGATAAACGACTCCGACAAAATCTGGAACTTATTGAAAGAAAATTCGAACAGATAGAAAAAAGAGAACAGGAGTTATCTAAAAGAGAAAAAGAATACTCTTTTAAAGAAAAGGCTATTCAAGAAAAAGAAAACACCTTGAACAAGGTGTTACAAGAACAGACACAGGTTCTTGAGAGAATTTCTAATTTAAGTTCTGAAGAGGCTAAAAATGAACTTCTAAGAAGAATTGAGGAAAATTCAAAGTTTGAGGCTGCAAAACTAATAAAAAGAATAGAAGATGAAGCAAAAGAAGATGCTGAGAAAAAGGCAAAAGAAATAATAGGTCTTGCAATCCAGAGATATGCAAGCGATTTTGTCATGGATGCAACAGTGACATCTGTTTCTCTCCCAAACGATGAAATGAAAGGCAGGATTATCGGGAGAGAGGGAAGAAATATCCGTGCCTTAGAAGCTGCAACCGGCGTAGACCTTATAGTTGATGATACACCTGAAACTGTTACACTTTCAGCTTTTGACCCTGTCAGACGTGAAATTGCGAGGCTGTCACTTGAACGTCTTATTACGGATGGAAGAATACATCCCACAAGAATAGAAGAAATAGTTGAAAAAGTAAAAAAAGAAGTTGATGCTCATATAAGGGAAGAAGGCGAGAAGGCTGTCTTTGATTTTGGGCTCTCCGGTATTCATCCAGAATTGATAAAACTTATAGGTAGATTGAAATACAGGACATCATATGGGCAGAATGTTCTTCAACATTCTCGTGAGGTAGCATACCTTGCAGGAATGATGGCAGCTGAACTAAAGGTAGATGCAAAACTTTCAAAAAGAGCCGGGATACTCCATGATATCGGCAAAGCAGTTGACCACGAAATGGATGGGTCACATCAGGAGATTGGTGCAACCCT
>FWPV01014683.1_pt1 | contig 11431 bp, 9 predicted proteins | sample 2228371 | NCBI WGS metagenome assembly FWPV01 (sample SAMEA103939776, study PRJEB20133) | metagenome | reverse complement strand
TGGCTATATGTGGCGGTTTGGCGCAGGATGACTACCATATATGGCGGTATTCGCCAAGTGGTAAGGCATCAGCCTTCCAAGCTGACATTCGCGGGTTCGAGTCCCGTCTCCCGCTCTGCTCCCAAAAAACATCCCTTACTGGGGTGTTTTTTTATCGGCTGACCGCCGGCAGCACCACCGTATAGAGCGCCTGATAAGCCTGATGTAAGGCAACTGTTCTCATCCCGACTGTGCCTCCCAAAAAATGGAGCCGTGTTTGACTCGCTGCCAATGCCGTATCGGCTGATATGATTAACGGAGGTGGTTCCAGCACTTCCCACAGTCCAGAAGTTTCGTTGAAGCGGAGGATTTCGGTAATCGGTTGACCAATTTGATTTACACCCCCAACCACGTAAACGCCATCGGCTAAAACCGCAGCCCGTAAATTTTTTCTTCCTTGTGGCAGCGAAGGTCTCTGTTCCCACGCAGCAGGATCTCCTCTTTCGCGATTTGGATAAAACACCAGACACTCATCTGTCACCCCTCTGTCACCCCTTCATGGTTCTCTCCACCAAGTAGGTAAATTTTATTCCCCAGAACAGCCGCAGCCAAAAATGCGCGCGCGGAGGGCATTGTTTGCTGAACCAGCCATTGCGAGTTATCCGGGTCGAATACCCAAACCTCATCCCGGTATGACTCGCCGTCCCATCCGCCAAACAGATACAACCGACCCTCAAATACAGCTAATCCATAACCTGCCAGCGGAACAGGCAAAGAGGTTGTCGACTCCCAAACATCGCTTCGTGGGTCATACACCTCAACCCAATCGGTGATCGAAGCGTCGGCCAATTTTCCACCGGGGAGATAGATCTTTTCCCCCAACACTCCTGCCTGCACATCACTCACAGAGATGGGTTTGGCGGTTTTGCTCTCCCAGGTGTTTTGAGTGATGTTATATGCAAATACAGAACCACTCAGGGTTCCATCTTTCTGCCCGCCAAACAGGTAAAGAAATCCTTCGTACCTTTCCGTCACACCCCCGCCAATACCTTCCGGCAGGTCCGCCAATACCTTCCGGCAGGTCGGCCAGCCGGCTCCAGCGTTGACCGCTTTGGGCAGGGTTGATCGTGCCTTCATTAACTCGGGTCATCCGAAAGAGACCGAATCCAATCAAGAGAACAACCAGAAGCACAACCACCCCTCTTCCGCGAAGAGGAGAGGAACGCCCTTCTTTCAATGCTGGTTCTACTGTATCCGAGGTCTTGCTTTCAACAACAGGTGAATTGATTAGGATTTCCTCACGGATGTTTTCGGGGATTAATCCGATCTTGATGGCATATAAGGTTGCCTCCGTTCGCGATACAACCCCAATTTTTGCAAAGATGTTCCTGAGATGAACCTTAACCGTGTTGGGACTGATAAACAAGGCCTGAGCAATTTCTTTATTGCTTGCCCCGGTAGCCACAAGCCGTAAAATTTCCTTTTCACGTTCGCTTAATTCACTCTCGGCCGACATAGTTTTATTATAACCTCAACAGAAAATGGGGCATTTTCTCATCGCTCAGACAATTGTCATACATCCATCATAAATTCGTCATTTATCAGCTCAAACGGCTTGCAATTCTTTTTAATTTTCAATAAACTATTATTACCCTACATCATCAAATTATCCCGCTTTTCGTGTTCAGATTTGCCAGCGCATCGTTCAATCAGGCTGTAAATCTGGTTTTTGGGTTTTTGTTTTACAACTTTCTTCTTGTTTTCCTGCTGATCATGCAATCCGTCTCCAAATAGTCGTAATTTAGAAAGGAGGTGCCCATTCCAGAACTAATTATTCCATCCTCTATTACAATTCTTTGCTTTTTGAAAACCAAACACCTGGAGGAGAAATAAACGATGAAAACGATTAAGCTGATTCTGATTGCAATTTTGCTGGTGGTACTTACAGCACAGTGCGCTCCGGCAGCCCAAACTCAACCGCCTCAAGCTGGCGAGGGCCAACCACCCTTGTTTTTCGGTGCCTTTGCTACCCCCATCGAAGAGCCGTGGGACGGTGTCATCCATGAAGCTCTTCAAAAAGCGGCTAACGAAGGAAAAATCCGCTATGAGTACACCGATGATATTGGCTATGCGGGTGATATGGAACGGGTTCTGCGCGAAGTCGCAGAAAAGCAAAAACCAGCCGCTATTTTTGGTGATGCCTTCGGTAACGAAGAGGCTGTCCGCCGGGTTGCAAAGGATTATCCCGAAATTGCTTTCGTCTTCGGTTCCGGTTTAGGTCCCGCCGAACCCAATGTGGCTGTCTTCGACAACTGGATTCATGAACCGGCTTACCTGTGCGGTTTGATTGCCGGAGGCGTGACCAAAACCAATGTGATCGGTGTGGTGGGCGGTTACCCGGTTCCGGAAGTCAACCGTATTGTCAATGCCTTCATTGATGGCGTCAAAGAGGTCAACCCGGATGCGAAAGTGCTGGTCACCTTCATCAACTCGTGGTTCGACCCGGCTGCCGCCAAAGAAGCCGCGCTGGCCCAGGTGGATGCTGGTGCGGATGTCCTGTTTGCCGAACGGTTCGGCGTAATTGATGCAGCCGTGGAAAAAGGCTTGCTGGCTTTCGGTAACATGAGCGATCAATATGAACTCGGCCCCGGTCATGTCCTCACCGGTCCGGTCTGGAACATGACCCCTACGGTTGAATATGTGATCAAACAAGTCGAAGCTGGCGCCTTCACCGCTCAGGACCTCAAGGACTTCAGCATGGTGGCCAAAGGCGGAGCTTACCTTGCTCCATTCCACGGCATGGAATCCAAGATCCCGGAGAACATCCTTTCGCTGGTCAAGCAGCGCGATGAAGAAATCAAGAAATCCGCAGTGGTCTCTTCCGCGTAGATATCAAGGAAGAGCCTCCCGCTCCAACCAATTAGGCTACCGTTCGAGTGCCTGTGCGGCAATGAAGCCGCACAGGCACTTCCCACGTAATAGTGGTTGAAACAAGGTAAGAACATGCCAGTCCAACCGTAGATGCAACCCGACCACCCAGCCCGCTTGATTCACGGAAGTTCATCTGCTGGTCAACACACCCATGTCCCTCAGGAGAGGTTATGTTTATCGTCGAAATGCAATCCATCACCAAGCGCTTTGGCGATCTGATCGCCAATGACCATGTGAATTTCCAACTTCGTAAGGGAGAAATTCACGCTCTGCTGGGTGAAAATGGAGCAGGGAAAACCACCTTGATGCGCATCCTTTATGGGTTGTACCACCCCGACTCGGGTGTCATCAAAGTAAAAGAACAACCTGTTGTCATCCACTCACCCAAAGATGCCATCCAACTCGGCATCGGAATGGTTACACAGCACTTTGCCCTTGTTCCGCCTTTGACGGTGGCGGAAAATGTGGTATTGGGTTATCAAAACTCTTTTGTTCTAAATCAAACCGAAATCGAGGAGAGCGTTGCCGAAGCTGCGCGCCGCTTTGGACTTGAAATCAATCCCAAGGCAGTCGTTCGCCATTTGTCGGTTGGTCAGCGCCAGCGGGTAGAAATCCTCAAAGCGCTTTACCGCAACGCCGAAATCCTTATTCTGGATGAGCCAACTGCAGTGCTGATCCCGCAGGAAGTGGATGCGCTGTTTGAAACCCTAAATCACCTGAAACAGGAAGGTTTATCGGTCATCTTCATCAGCCATAAACTGCATGAAGTCACTCAGATTACTGACCGTGTTACTGTCCTCCGAGATGGAAAGGTTGTCGGAACAGTCAACACTGCCGATGTAACCCAAAAAGAATTGGCTGCCATGATGGTCGGCAGAGAAACTTTTGGCGTCTCTCGCACCGATTCCGAATCGCATGCCCGGCAACCCGTGCTGGAGTTGATCAACCTGTGCGCCAACGATGACAAACACATGCCCGTCCTCAAAAACGTCTCCCTTACGGTGTATGAGGGCGAAATTTTGGGCATTGCGGGCGTTGGCGGCAACGGTCAGAAAGAACTGGCAGAAACCATTTGCGGTGTTCGGCAGCCAACCGCGGGAAAAATCATGGTGGAAGGGCAGGATGTCACCGGCAAGACCCCCTCAGAATTAACTAAAGCCGGTCTCGGGCGTATCCCGGAAGATCGCCATGAAGGAATGGTTGTCCACTTGACGGTTACCGACAACCTCGTTTTGGAACATTTGGATGAGTTCACCCACAACGGGGTATTAGACCATAAAGCCATTCGGCAGTATGCCACCGACTTAATCCAAAAATTCCAAATCAAAGCCAAACCAAATGATATTACCCGCACTCTTTCCGGCGGTAACATGCAAAAAGTGCTGCTGGCTCGTGTGTTAGCCCGCCAGCCCAAGGTGATCATTGCCCCTCAACCAACCCGCGGGTTGGATATTGGCGCAACGGATTATGTCCGCCAGCAACTGCTGGAGCAGCGTCAGCGCGGGGCAGCCATTCTGCTGATTTCCGAAGATCTTGACGAGATTCTGGCTCTCTCCGATCGAATTGCCGTGATCTACGAAGGTGAAATTGTTGGTACTCTGCCCGCCTCAGAAGCAACACCGGAACGATTGGGGTTGCTGATGTCGGGTGCCGTCAAGGAGCATTAATCCCATGGAAGCCAAACGGTTCCCTTACCAGCTGGTTAAAACCAATACGCCCCCATTGTGGATGCGCCCGCTGATTCCGGTGTTGATTCTCCTGATGACCTTCATCATCACCGCCGGTTTGATTCTTACTGCGCGGGCCAACCCTTTCCAAGCCTATTACTACTTCCTCATTTCCCCACTTTCCAGCCAGGTTTCTTTTCTGGAAGTATTGGTCAAAGCCACACCCCTCATGCTCACCGGTGTGGCGGTTACATTTGCCTTCGCTACCGGTTACTACAACATCGGCGCCGAAGGTCAATTGTACGCCGGAGCAATTGCGGCAGCATGGCTGGGTATTGTCCTGGGAGGAGTTCCCGCCATAATCGCCATCCCCCTCATGATCATTGGCGGATTTCTGGCGGGTATGGTCTGGGCGCTGATTCCAGCATTGCTCAAAGTGCGACTGGCGGTTGATGAGGTGGTAACCACCCTGTTGATGAACTCAATTATGGCCTATATTGTCAGCGCTATTTTGAACGGCCCATGGCGCGACCCCACCTCTGGATGGCCGCAATCACCGGAGATCGCCGAAAGCGCCATGTTCTTCAAATTGGTTCCCCGCTCACGATTGCACTTTGGTTTCATCGTCGGTATAGTTGCTATCGCCGTCCTCTGGTTCGTGCTCACCCAAACCTCGTTCGGTTTGAAAATGCGCGCTGTAGGATTGGGAAAACCCGCTGCACAGTTTGCAGGCATCAACGTCGGACGAACCACCCTGCTTGCCGCCTTGATCAGCGGCGGCATTGCCGGCATCGCCGGCGTGAGTGAAGTGGCCGGCATCCAGTACCACCTGATCGGTGACCTTTCGGCCAATTACGGCTACACCGGCGTCATCATCGCAACACTGGGAGGGCTGAACGCCATTGGCGTTTTTGTTGCTTCCCTCTTCTTTGGTTTGATTGATACAGGCGCACAAACCGTTAGCCGGGCAATGGGCGTGCCGGTCTATCTTGGTCAGGTCACTCAGGCTGTCATGTTGCTGGTTGCGCTCGGCATGTATCTGTTACAGCGCTATCGCATCGTACGGAGGGCATGATGGAAGTATTCCTTGTCAATTTAATCGCCGCCACCTTCCGCGTTTCAACGCCGATTGTCCTTGCCGCAATCGGTGAAACCTACAGCGAACGCGCCGGCATTCTTAATCTCGGCATTGAGGGCATCATGTACTTTGGCGCTTTTGTTAGTTTTCTGGTGGCTTGGTTTTCTGGTGGCTGACAAAAGCGGTTCGCTTTGGTTAGGATTATTGTTGGCTATTCTGGCTGGCATATTATTTGGGCTTTTGATGGGCTTCTTTACGGTAACCTTAGGCGTCAATCAGCATGTCTCCGGTTTGGGCATCACCCTGCTGCTATCCGGCTTGACGTTGTTTGCTTTTCGTCTGTTCTACGGTGGGCGCTCCACACCGCCTTCAATCCCATCCTTCCAGGTTATCAAAGTCCTGCCGGACAATCCCATCCTTGGGCCGATCCTTTCTCAGTATTGGTTAACCTATGTTACCTTCCTGGTCATCGTACCATTGGCATGGTGGATTCTGTATCGCACCAATTTCGGGTTGAAAATCCGCTCAGTAGGCGAAAACCCGGAAGCGGTGGATGCGGCCGGCATTAGCGTACCGGCGGTACGCTACGCGGCGCTGGCAATTGGAGGCGGTCTGATGGCTGCCGGTGGCGCCTTTCTGTCCCTCTTCCAGCTGGGCGCTTTCACCCACGGCATCATCTCCGGTCGCGGGTGGGTTGCCATTGCCATTGTCATCTTCGGCAACTGGCATCCCATTCGGGTCATGCTGGGCGGCTTGATTTTTGGCGGCACCTTTGCCCTTCAATTGCGTTTGCAGGCAATGGGTTTACAATTGCCTGTCCCCTACGAAACCTTTTTAGCTCTGCCTTATATTGTCACCATCATCGCGCTGGTCATTGCCGGACGGAATGCGTCTTACCCGGCAGCTTTACTGAAACCTTACCGCAGAGAGTGATTCTCATATAATAGAAAGGAGTGAAATATGGCTTACAAGTATCTAGGTAAAAGTTATATTCGACCCGATGCCATCAACAAAGTTACGGGCAAAGCCGTCTTTTTGGATGACATCCGGTTACCGGGCATGTTGCATGCTGCCATTCTCCGTCCCCAATATGCCCACGCGCGTATCCTCTCCATTGACACCAGCGAAGCCGAAAAGTGTCCCGGTGTGGTCAAAGTCGTCACCGGTAAAGGCTGCACTTACCGGGCTGCACCTACCGTTATGGCGATAACATTCGCGACCTCGTACCGATGGCGATTGACAAAGTCCGCTACATCGGGGAACCGGTTGCCGCCGTCATTGCCGATACTCCACGCCACGCATATGCGGCCTTGGATAAAATCAAAGTTGAATATGACCCCTTACCGGTTTACATTGATGCGCGTCAGGCGATGAGCGAAGATGCCGTTCTCATCCACGAGGAAATGGGTGAATATTGGCATCTGCCCACTCTCAACCCACAACCCGGTACGAACATCGCCAATGTGTATCACCTGAAAAAAGGCCGCGGCGAAGAAGGGTTTGAAGAAGCTGATGTGATCATCGAAGGGGAATTCAATTATCCGTTTGGTTCCTGCGCTGCCCTCGAACCGCACGGCTCAATCGTCTGGTTCAAAGAAGACCGCACCATTGAAATCTGGTCATCCTCGATCTGTCCTTTCATCATCCGTGATGACATTGCCCATTCTTATGGCGTGCCGGTTTCGGATGTGCGCGTCCACATTCCGGATATTGGCGGTTGCTTCGGTTACAAGTCCGACATCACCGTCGAGCAGACCATCGCTTGGATTGCCAGTTTCGTCCCCGGCCGACCGGTCAAGTGGGTTGCCAGCCGCAAAGAAGACATCACCAGCACATTACTCGCCCACGGAATCCGGACGGTCATGAAAATTGGCGCCAAGCGGGATGGCAAACTGGTAGCGCTCAAAACCACCGTCTATCACTCCGGCGGCGCTTACTCGGATACCGCAGTCAACGTCACCATTGCCGCCACCCACAACTCCACCGGGCCGTATGAATTTGAACACTGCGACCTGACCGGTTACACCGTTTACACCAACACGCCGCCGGTCGGCGCCTATCGCGGCTACGGTCATCCCGAAGCCCAATTCGCTACTGAACGAATGATGGACATGCTGGCGCGCAAATTGAACATGGATCCCTTCGAATTGCGCGCCAAGAACTATCTGCGCGAGGGCAGTGTCAATTCGCTCGGTGAACGGATGTGGAAATCGAATGGCGATGTACAGGCGTGCGCCGAACGGGTTCAGCAGATCGTCTTTGGCCAACCCAAACCGAAAAAAGAGGATGATCAATACTATTATGGACGCGGTTTTGCCGCAGTGATGAAATCACCCAAAGGTGCGCCATTTTCCACCAAGGGCTGCTACATGAAAATGAACATTGACGGCAGTGTATCGGTCAACATGGGCGGCGCTGAGGTTGGACAGGGTCTGCGCACCGTCGTACGCCAGATTGCAGCCGAAGCCCTCAAGATTCCGCCAGAAAAAATTCGCTGCTACAACGAAATTGACACGCAGTTCTCGCCGTATGAATGGCAAACTATTGGTTCGATGTTTACCATGCAAGGTGGCCGTGCCATCGTCCGTGCCGCTGAAAAACTGATTCAAGGCTTGAAGAAAACTGCTGCTCAAGTGCTGCGCACGGATGAGGACTACCTAGAATACGACGGTGAATACGTCTATCTGCGAAGCGACCCCTCCATCCGTGTTCCGGTCACCCAGCTGGCACGCGGTTATATCACCGATAATGGGATCACCATCGGCGATCTGGCGCAGTCCGTAGCCGATGCCCGCCTGCCGCGCTATTCCAATCCCGATCAGAACGGTCAAGGCAGCCTTGGGGTGACCTACACTTTCGGCGCACAGGCTGCTGAAATCCGCATCGAAAAGAAAACCGGCAAAATCTATGTAGATCACTTTGCGTCGGTGTTTGATGTCGGTCAGGTGGTCAACCCCCTTCAAATTCGCGGCTCGGTTTTGGGCGGTGTGACGATGGCAATCGGGGCTGCCCTCTACGAAGAAGTCAAATTCGATGAAGAGGGGCGCATCCTGAACCCCCATTATTTCCAATACCACATCCCAACGTATAAAGAAGCGCCCAAACAGACTATTGAGTTTATCGAAACTCCCGATCCAATTGGGGCTTTCGGCGCACGGGGAATTGGTGAACATTCGGTTATCGGCGCACCACCCGCCATTCTAAACGCCATTTATGATGCCATCGGGGTTGATTTCTACGAGATCCCGGTCACTCCCGAAAAGATCAAACAAGCCCTTGAAGCCCGAACCGAAAAGGAGTATGCCTGAAATGACCGAGAAAATTTCCTTTACCATTAACGGTGAATACCGCTCCGTCGAAATTGACGAAGAAATGATGGTCATTGATGTGATCCGTGATGTACTGGATTTGACCGGCACCAAACGCGGCTGCGACAACGCTACCTGCGGCACCTGTGTAATTGTGATGAACGGAAAAGCCGTAAAGTCCTGCAACACCCCTGCCAGCAAAATGCAAGGCGCGGACATCTTGACCATTGAGGGACTGGCGAATGGGATGGAACTGCACCCCATCCAAAAGGCAATTGCCGAATCAGGCGCAGTCCAGTGTGGTTTCTGCACACCCGGCATCGTGATGGAGCTGCATGCCCTGCTGGAAAGCAAACCTGACGCCAGCGAAACCGAACTGAACAATGCCCTCAACAAGCACCTGTGCCGCTGCACCGGTTACGAACCGATTCGCGATGGCGCATTAATTGCTCAACAACTGATTCGCGAACGCATGAGCGAAAAAGCCTGACAATCTAAATCCTGCCCGTACAGCCTACGGGCAGGATAATTTAATCAAATATCTCACCCCGGAGGGAACAATGACACTGGATTATTTGATCAAGAACGCCAAAACCCGTTTTTCAGGAAACAACCTGCTCCAAATTGGCATCAAGGATGGCAAAATTACTGCAATTGCGCCTATAGTTGAGGGGGATGCAAAGCAGGTGGTTGATGCCGACGGCCATCTGGTGACCGAGTCATTTGTCAACGGGCATCTGCACCTCTGCAAAGTGTATACCCTCTCCATGATGGACGATGAAGCCTTGGGGGCTTATACGGGCGAATCGATGGGTGGAGCCATGACCGCAATTGAACTGGCTGCCCGCGTGAAAGAGAAATATGACGAATCGTGGATCATCGAAAACGTCCGCAAGGCGGTCAAACTGGCTATTCGCTTTGGTAACACCCATATCCGCGCCTTTGCCGATACGGACACCAAAGCCCGGCTGGAAGGTGTCAAAGCCCTTATCCGCGCCCGCGAGGAATTCAAAGGCAAGGTAGATATTCAGGTGGTTGCTTTCCCGCAAGACGGAGTGGTTCGCGACCCCGGCGCAGAGGACTATGTTGAAGAAGCCCTCAAACTCGGTGCGGATGTGGTCGGTGGTATTCCGTGGATCGAATACACCGACGCCGATGCCCAAGAGCATATTGACCGAATGTTTGCGTTGGCAAAGAAATACAACAATAAACCGGTTTCCATGCTGATTGACGATGCCGGGGATCCCACCTTGCGTACGCTTGAAATGCTGGCGGTTAAGACCATCAAAGAAGGTTGGGAAGGCCGGGTAACCGCCCAACATGCCCGAGCAATGGCGCTCTATCCCGAACCCTACTACCGCAAGATCGAATACCTGCTCAAACGCGCTCAGATCGGTGTAGTCTCCGATCCCCAGACCGGCCCCCTGTATGCCCGCGTCAAGTCCCTTTACAAAGCCGGCGTACGCATTGCCCTTGGACAGGACGACATCGCCGATGCATACTATCCCTTCGGGCGCAACAACATGCTGGAAGTGGCCTTCCTGGCCGCTCACCTGATGTGGATGACCAGCCGCGAGGAGTTGGAAATTCTCTACGATCTGATTACCACCAATGCCGCCCTGGCCTTGAATATCCCGAATTATGGACTCAAGGAAGGCTGCAATGCTGACCTGGTCATCTTGAATGCCAATTCGGTGTGGGAAGCCATTTGGAATCACGAAGCCCCGTTGCATGTTTTCAAGGACGGCGTAGAAATCACCGAAAAATAGATCACCCCAATAACCAAAATCGGCGGAGAATTCAACTCCGCCGATTTTCTTATCCCCTGCCAGATCAAGAAATCTTGAACTGACCCACCAACCCACGCAGCGAGGCAGCCATTTGCGAAAGGCGAAAGAGAAACCGCTGCCGAGGTTACATCCTGCACTTGCTGACTCATTTCCCGCGCCGCCGCACTGATTTCCTCGATGGACGCGTTGGTTTCCTCATTGATGCTGGCAATCATTTCCATTGCTTCCGAAACTTCCGTTGAACTGGCTGACATCTCCTCTGTCGAAGCAATGTTCTCTTCCACAACTGAAGATACAGAGTCCATCACGTCAATCAACTCATTCGAGAAACCAGAAATCTGCTTGACAGCGGAGGCAATCCCTTCGGCCTGCTGACGCACCTGCTGAATGACTTCCAAAATGCGCATCAGCGCTTCGCCGGATTGATGGGTCTGAGCCACCCCATTTTCCACTTCTTTCGCGCTCAGGCTCATTGCCTCCACAGCTTCATGAACCGTCTTTTGGATTTCAGTCACAAGATCACCAATCTGACGGGTTGCCTGCGCCGAACGCTCGGCTAATTTTCGAACCTCGTCTGCTACGACGGCAAACCCTTTCCCATGTTCTCCAGCCCGGGCTGCCTCAATGGCTGCATTGAGCGCCAGCAAATTGGTCTGATTGGCAATGTCTTCGATAAAA
>FWPV01013303.1_pt1 | contig 11431 bp, 5 predicted proteins | sample 2228371 | NCBI WGS metagenome assembly FWPV01 (sample SAMEA103939776, study PRJEB20133) | metagenome | reverse complement strand
GTTCATCGCGTTCGGGTCGTAGCAGCCGATGTTCAGCGGCGTGGCCGGAACGTAGTCCCACTGCTTGTCGGGGAGCTTCTGGATGATGCGGCAGTAGTTGCCCGTCACCTTGCAGTTGGCAACCTTGCCGCCCTCGAGCTTGATGCCGTGGAGTTCAACGCGGATGGTCTTGAAGGGGCGGCTCTTGGCGGGCATGTCGTCGAGGTCGGCGTGGCCAACAAGATCGAGGTGGTTGTCGTGGAATCGGATGGCGTCGGCGGTGAGGTGCGCGCCGCGGCCCATCGAGGTGACGCGGTTGTGGTGCACGTCCAGCCCGGGACAGGAGCAAGCGAGGGCGTAGCCGTTGACGTAGCGCATATGGTGGCGGATGTCGTTGTGGTGGACTTCCACTTTGTCGCCCTTGCCGGCGAGGCGGATGCCGACGTGGCAGCCGCCGGTGAGGAGGTTGTCGTTGACCTCGACGTTGCCGCCCGCGATGTCGAGACGCAGGAGGTCGTTGCCGGGGTAGTGGCGGCTCTCTATCTCGGTGACGCGGCTGGCGAGGTGGTTGTGGTGAATGTGGACGTTGGCCGCCTTGCCGAGGAACTTCACGGGGTAGGCGTTGGGGAGATGCACGTCGGTGCTGATGCCGAAAACTTCGGTCGGCTCCGCCCGCCAGCGGCTCTCGACCGCCGTGCTGTAGTCCCTGCACCGCTTGCCCTGGACGATGTGGCCGTTGCAGATGGTGGCCTTGCCCGCGTTCTTCGCCAGGACGCCGCTGACCTGTTCCGCCGTATTGTTGCCGAAGGCCACCGTGTGGCCATCGAGGTCGAGGGTGACGTTTGGCGCCGCGATGACGAACGCCTGGCCGTCCGCAGTCACGTCCTTCGTGAGAATGTAGGTGGAGTCGGCCTTGTCAAGGATGAAGGGCGGTCCCTTGACTTCCTGTGGGATGCGGATGGCGTTTTCGGCCTTCTTTGTGGTGAAGGTGAGGATGTCGCTCTTCGTGGCCTGGCCCGTCTTGGGGTCGAGAACGACGAGCCGATAGTGATAAGTGGCGCCCGTTTCAAGACCTGTGATGCGATGGAAGTGTGCCCAGCGCGGGTCCTTCGCCGTCTCAGTTGCGCTGCCCAACTGGTTGGTCTTGCCATACTCGACGCAGCTTTGGGCCTCCTTGCGTATGTCGTCGAGCTGCCAGCAGATGACCGCCGAGGTCTCCGAGACGTATGTCCACTGCCTCTGGAACGGCCCGGTCCCTGCCCCGTAGGCCAACATGCCCGAGAGGACCAGGACGCTGCCGTACAGCAAGGTACAGATTGCCGAGAGCAACTCCCTCCCGAAGGTTCCAATACCTTCGGGAGGGTAAGGGCAGGTGGCGCCACAGTTCGGGTGTCCAGGTCTACCCTCCCGAAGGTATTGGAACCTTCGGGAGGGCGCTGTTGCCTTCTCGACTCGCATTGGATGCCTCCGCTTCACTTTGGGGTGCAGCCGGCGATGGGGACGCGGACGCGGTAGAGGCCGCCGCCATCCTTGGTGCGGCAGGTGACGAAGAGGGTCTTGCGGTCGGCCTCGCCGAAGCAGCAGTTGGTGCACTGCCCGGGGCAGGCGATCTTGGCGAGGAGCTTGCCGACGGGGCTGACCACGTAGACCGCGTCGGTGCCCGTGACGTAGAGGTTGCCCGCGATGTCCACCTTGAGGCCGTCGAGACCGCGTGTGCCATGTTCGCCCAGGTTGATGAGGAGGCGGCTGTTCTCCACAGTGCCGTCGGCCCTCAGGTCGTAGGCGTGGACGGTTCTGGCCTCGGAGTCGTCCACATAGAGGCGCTTCTCGTCGGGCGAGAGGGCGAGGCCGTTTGGCCGGCGCAGGTCTTTGACGAGGAGGGCCAGCGTGCCGTCGGGGGCGAGGCGGTAGACACCCGAGAAATCCAGCTCGCGCTCCTCCGCCTTCACGCCGTAGGGCGGGTCGGTGAAGTAGATGGAGCCGTCGGAGTGGAGCGCGAGGTCGTTGGGGCTGTTGAGGCGCTTCCCCTCGAACCGCTCGGCGAGGACGGTGATCTTGCCATCGGCCTCTGTGCGTGTGACGCGGCGAGCGCCGTGCTCGCAGGCCAGCAGGCGGCCCTGGCGGTCGAAGGCCAGCCCGTTGGAGTTGTTGCTGGGGTCGCGGAAGACCGCGAGCTCCTTGCCCTCCTGCCACTTGTAGATGCGGCTGGCCGGGATGTCGGTGAAGAGGAGGAAGCCCTGATGGCTCCAGGCAGGGCCTTCGGTGAACTTGAGGCCCTTGACGACCAGCTCGGCGCTCTCGGGCCACCTCTCCCCCGCCATCCCAACCGCCGCCACGGCCAGCACCAGCATGACGCTTCGCATCGGGGCCTCCTTTCGCTTGCTTGACTCGCCCCCACGGCTCGGCTACACTCGGTGAGCCGGGGAGGCGGGCCCATCACCTCTTGGAGTCGAGGATCGCCAATGACCAGGATACTAATAAGAGCGAAAAAAGTCGAGATGGCTGCAACGCTGAACGACACGCCGACGGCCAAGGCCATCTGGGAGGCCCTCCCCATCGAGAGCCGGGCGCAGACCTGGGGCAAGGAGGTGTACTTCAAAATCCCCGTCCACATGGACCCCGACAATGCGCAGGCAGAGGTGCCGTCGGGCACCGTGGCCTTCTGGCCCGACGGCGATTGCCTGTGCCTGTTCTACGGCCAGACGCCTTACAGCCCCGTCAACGTGGTGGGCATGCTGGATGGCGACCCGAACGGGCTGGCCAAGATCAAGAGCGGAGAGGACATCCGGGTGGAGCGGGCGGACTAGTACGACAGTGCTACGTCTCACAGAGCCAAGCGCAGAGAGCGGTCATTCTGAGCGGAGTGAAGCGGAGCGAAGAATCTCTCCCGGCCCCAGGTGCGCCGGCGAGTTTGGGGCACTGGGTTTGCCAGTGAACTGGGAGAGATTCTTCGCTCCGCCCGCCCAGAGGCGGGCTCCACTCAGAATGACTCCCTATCGAGGCTTCCATTCGCGTCATTTCCCCGGTTCTTTGACGTTCGGCGCGGGCTTTTCCTTCACCCGCCGCATGCCTTCGAAGAAGGAGTAGACGACGGGGATGAAGACGAGGGTGATGAGGCCGGCGCTGGCGAGGCCGCCGATGACGACGCGTGCGAGGGGGGCCTGGGCCTCGCCGCCCTCGCCGAGGGCGAGGGCCAGCGGCAGGAGGCCGAGGACGGTGGTCATGGTGGTCATGAGGATGGGCCGCAGGCGACGGCGGCCGGCCTCCGCTATCGCCTCGCGCAGCGCCATCTTGTCGCGCCTGCGCAGCAGGTTCGTGTGGTCCACCAGCAGGATCGCGTTGTTCACCACGATGCCGCCCAGCATGATGCAGCCGATGAACGACTGGAGGTTGAACGTGGTGTCCGTAAGAAAGAGCGCGAGGATGACGCCGATTGCTGCAAGTGGGACGGAGAACATGACCACGAAGGGGTCGCGGAGCGATTCGTACTGGCAGGCCATGACCATGTAGACGAGGACGAGGGAGAGCGCGAGGCTGAGGAGGAGTTCGCGGAAGGCCCGCTGCTGCTCCTCGTAATCGCCGCCGAAGTTGATGAAGAAGCCGCGGGGGATCGGCACGTCTTTCAGCCGCTCCCTGATGTCGGCGATGACCGAGCCCAAGTCGCGCCCACTGATGTTGGCGAGGACCACCAGCACGCGCTCCTGGTTCTTCCGCTCGATGATGGTGGGGCCGGTGCGCGGCTGGGGGGTCACCACGTTGCGGAGGGCCACTTGCTCCCCGTCGGCGTTCGTCAGCGTGAGGTCCAGGATGTCGCTCACCGACATCTGCTCAGCGCCCTTGACCTTCACGCGGATTCTGAACTCGTCGCCGCCCTCGCGGTAGTAGCCGGCCTCGGTGCCGGCCACACAGGTCTCGAACGCCTCGGCGATCTGCTTCACGGTGAGCTTGAGGTCGCCGGCCTTCCGGCGGTCAATGATCATCAACTCCTCGGGGCTGCCTGCCTCGCGGCTCAGCTTCACGTCCGTCACCCCCGGCACCTGCTCAACCTCGGCCTTGACGCGCTTGGCCAGGGCTTCGGCTGTCTCGAAATCGTGGCCGTAGATTTCGACCTGGACGTTTTCTCCGCTGGACATACCCATGCGCAGGACAGGTAGCCCCTGGCCGGCCCGCACGCGGACAGCGGCCCCTGGGATGTTGCGCAGCTTCGGGCGCAGGTCATCGGCCACCTGCTGGCTGGACCGGGAGCGTTGGGACTGGGGGACGAGTGCGACGCGCAGGTCGCCGATGTGGCCGCCCGACGCCCGCCAGGGTGGGCCGCCCGAGCTGCTGATGATGTTCTTCATCTCCGGCACGTTCGCCCGCACGACTTGCTCTATCCGCTCCAGCGTCGCCGCCATCACCTGCACACGGGTGCCGGGCTCCATCTCCACGTCTATCCTCACCTCGCTCTCGTCGGTCGTCGGCAGCAGCTCGGCCCCGATGAAGCGCGCCAGGAACACGCACCCGCCCAGCGCGCCGAGGGTCGCCCCTGCCGTGGCCAAGCGGTGCCGCAGGCACCAGTCAAGCAGGCCGCGGTAGCCGCGCTCCAGCGCGTCAAGGAACCGGCCGATCACGCGGAAGAACCAGCCCCGAAGCGAGCCGCGCGGCCCCTCGTGGAGTGGCCCGGCCCCCAGGAGCTTCGCCGAAAGCATGGGCACCAGGGCCATCGCGACCCCCAGCGAGCACAGGAGGGCGAAGCCGATGACCATGGCCAGTTGCTTGAACATCACCCCCGCCATGCCGCGCACGAAGACCAGAGGGAGGAAGACGACCACCGTGGTGAGCGTGCTGGCCAGGATGGCGGCGATGACCTCCTCGCTGCCGTGGACGGCTGCCTCCTCGCGGCCCTGGCCCCCCTCGCGAAGGCGGTAGATGTTCTCCAGCACCACGATCGAGTTGTCCACCAGCATCCCCACCCCCAGAGCCAGCCCGCCCAGGGTCATCAGGTTCAGCGTGAAGCCGCAGAAGTACATGAGCATGAAGGTAGCGATGATGGAGACGGGAATGGCCGTGGCGATGACGAGCGTGCTGCGAATGTTGCGCAGGAAGAACAGGAGGACAAGGGTGGCCAGGAGGCCGCCGTAGAGCGCCGCGTTGCCCACATTGGAGATCGAGCGCTTGATGTAGTCGGAGGTGTCGATTATCGGCACGATGCGGATTTGGGGGAAGTCGCGCCCGATGCGTTCCAGTTCGGCCATTGCGCGGCGGCAGACCTCGACGGTGTTGGTGCCGGACTGCTTGTAGACGGCGATGCGGACTCCCTGCTGGCCGTCCACGCGCACGATGCGGCGCACACGCTGCCAGGTGTCCTCCACATCGGCGATGACGCCGAACGTCACGGGCGCCCCCTGGCGCATCGCCACCACGGTGTCGCGGAGCTGCTCCACGCTGGTGTACTCGCCGAGCGTGCGGATCATCACCTCGTAGTGCCCGCGGTCTATCTGCCCCGCCGGCAGCGTCACGTTCCCGGCCGTCACACGGCTCAGAATCAGGTCCAGCGGCAGGCCCAGCGCCTTCACCTTGTCTATGTCCAGGTTCACGTGGATTTCGCGCTCCAGGCCGCCCCAGACGAACAGCGATGCCACACCCGGCACCCGCTCCATACGGTACTTGATGTCGTCGTCTATGATGCGGCGGAGCTGCACGGGGTGCAGCGAGCTGTTGGCGCCCAGGATGAGGATCGGGAAGGCCGCCAGGTCGAACTTCCGCAGCATCGGACGGTCGGCGTTGTCCGGCAAGTTCGGCACCACGCGGTCCAGCCGGTCCCGCATGTCGTTCGACGCCACGTCAAGGTCAGTCCCCCACTCAAATGTCACCCGCACGCTGCTCGTGCCCTCGGAGGAGGTGGAGGTGATTTCATAAACGCCCGGCACCGCCGCCATTGCCTCCTCAATCGGCTTCGTGATCAGCTCCTCAACCTCCTGCGGGCTCGCGTTCTCATACGTCGTCGTCACCGTGATCGTCGGGTTCGTGATGTCCGGCATCAGGTCAATCGGCAGCCGCGAGAGCGCCACCCCGCCCAGGATGAGCACCATGAGCGTGACCATCGTGGTGAAGACCGGGCGGTGGATGGCGGCGCGGGACAGGGACATCACTTGGTTTCCGATTTCCGATTTCCGATTTCAGATTTCAGAGGCACGCCAGCCTTCTCCTCTCTTCTGTGCTGGCTCTGCGGTCTGTGCGTGAGACCCTCTTTCTGTTCCGGCAGGACGATGGCGGAGCCGTCCTCAAGCAGGTGGTGGCCGAGGGCGACCACCCAGGCCCCTTCCAGCTCCTTGGGCGGGTCCAGCACCTCCAGGAGCCCCTGGTCCTCAATGCCGGGCGTGATGGGCACGAAGCGCGCCTTGCGCGCCGCCTTGTCGGCCACGAACACCCCCTGCTTGCCGTTGCGCCACACCTTGGCATCGCGCGGGATGGCCAGGACGTCTGGGTGCCGTTCCAGCTCTATCTCGGCCCTGATGAACATCCCGGGCTTGAGCACCCGCTCGGGGTTGGGCACCTCGATTTCTACCAGGGCCTGGCGCGATGCCTCTGTGTCATCGGGCGCCACGCGCGCCACCTTACCCGCAAATGTTCGCCCCGGCACCCCATCGGTCGTCACCGCCACGTTCTGGCCCACTTTCACCTTCAAGTAGTCGCGTTCCACCACGTGCACGAGGGCCTTCAGGATGCGGATGTCGAGCACGCTCACGATTGGGTCGTTAGCCTTCAGCATCGCCCCCTCGTCCACGAAGCGCTCGCCGACGAACTGCGGTTCCTGCCCGTCCTCCCACGCTGGGGCTTTGATCTGGGTGTAGGACAGGCGGACGAGGGCGGCCTTGAGGGCCGCCTCCTTGTTCTCCACCTGCGCTCGCGCCAGCGCCAGCTCGGCCTCGCGGGCCTTCTTCTGCGTCTCCGACAGCCGCACCAGGGCCGTCCTGTACGCTGCCTCTTTCTGCTCGGCCAGGGCGAGGGCGTGGCGCAGCTCGGCCTCGCGCGCGCCCTTCTGCGTCTCCGATAAACGCACTTGCGCGCTCCGCACTGCCGCCTCCTTCTGGGCCACCAACGCCGCCGCAGCCTCCTGCTTCGCCTTCGCGGCCTTGTATTGGGCGTCCGCCGTGTCGTACTCGGCCTGGGACATGATTTTTTTCTCGCGCAGGGCCTGCGCGCGCTCGTGCTCGCGCTGGGCTACGGCGAGCGCGCTGCGGGCGTCCTCGAGGTTTGCCTTGGCGCTGCCTAGCTCCGCCTGGGCCTGGGCCAGCTTCTGGGCCAGCTCCTCGTCCTCGAGCTTTGCGGTCAGCCGCACCTGGTCGGCATTCGCCTTGGCGACCGCCCATTCGGCCTTCGCCTGCGCCGCTTTCTGGGCCAGCTCCTCGTCCTCCAGCATGGCCCCCAGGCGCACCTGCTCGGCGTTGGCCTTCGCCACAGCGAGCTCCGCCCTCGCCTGCGCCACCGCCTCCTCGTGCTCCGCAGCGTCGAGCAGCGCGAGCAACTGGCTCGGCTTCACCGGGTCGCCTATGTTCACCAGCAGCTTCTCCAGGCGCCCGGCGATCTTTGGCGCTACGACGAACTCGGCCCGCGCCCGCAGCGTGCCGGTGAGGCGTTCCACCTCGTGCAGCGTTGCCTTCTGCACGGGCGTGAGTTCCACGGGCACGGCGCCGCCCGGCCGCCGCGCGCTCACGGCCTCTTTGGGGTTCGTGAGCTTGCGATAGACGAGCCAGCCCAGGCCGCCGAGGGCTGCCACCACCACGGCCCACGCGATCGCTTTCTTCATCTCATCTCCCCATCACCCGCCGCTCGGCGCGATGCGGCCGCGAGCGTCCCGGTGGCGGTCTCCCTTGCTCGCTCGCCGGGCAAAACGCTTGCCACCGGATTGCTGGCACGCCCTGCGCCGTGGATGAACAGGTCAACGATCAGTTCGTCGCGCCGCAGCCTGGGCGGCGCGTCGGCCAGGTCGCGCCCGCGGGTGCGGAGCATCCCCAGCAGGAAGTTTGCCAGCAGCTCGGGCGGCACATCGGTGCGCACCTGGCCTTCGCGCACCCCCTTTCGGAGGATGGCGGCCACGGCCGCCACAAGCTTCCTTCGGCGAGCCGTCCAGCGTTCGCGCATTGCCTGCTCGCACCACTGCATCCTGTCGTCCTCCGCTTGCATCATGCGGAAGAGCTGCTTGCGCCGCTCGAAGAACCGCGGGATTTCGCTGCACGCGCTCAACAACTGTTCGCGGAACGGCGCGTCCTCCGGCACCTTGCGGTGGAGCAACTCGCACATCTCGTCGAAGCCCGAGGTCGCCACCTGGAAGAACAGGTCCTCCTTGTCCTTGAAGTAGCGGTAGATTGTCCCCTTGCCCACGCGCGCGGCGGCGGCGATGTCGTCCGTCGTTATCTCGTGATACCGCCGCCTCGTGAAGAGTTGCTCGGCCGCCGCCATGATCTCTCGCCGCCGGTCGCGTCGCGGCATCGCGGGCCTCCTGAATGGAACTGACTGGTCAGTTCCATTCTACTCCTCCGCCCCGGCCCCTGTCAACCCGGCTTTCGCCTTGCTGCGCACTTTGTGGTACAATCGGCTGTCATGGAACGCGAGATCGTGGTCCGCGGGGCGCGGACGAATAACCTTCGTGGCATTGACGTGACCATTCCGCACGGACGCCTCACCGTCGTCACCGGGGTGTCGGGGTCCGGCAAGTCATCGCTGGCCTTCGACACCCTCTACTCCGAGGGTCAGCGGCGTTACGTCGAGTCCATGTCGGCCTATGCGCGCCAGTTCCTCGAGCGGATGCGGAGGCCGCCCGTGGACCACCTTTCGGGCATGCTCCCCAGCATCGCCCTGGAACAGCGCAACCAGGTGACAAACCCCCGCTCCACCGTGGGCACGGCGACGGAGATCAACGACTTCCTGCGCCTGTTGTTCGCAAACGTCGGCCGCACCATCTGCCCGGATTGCGGCCTGGAGGCCGAGAAGCACAGCCCGCAGACCGCGGTCCGCTTCGTGGAGACGCTCCCCGAGGGCGCCCGCTTTCTTGTCCTCGCTCCCATCGCCGTCGAATCGCCCCAGCGCCTGGCCTTCCTCTGCGAGCATCTTCAATCGGCCGGCTTCCGCCGGGTGCTCGTGGACGGCGAAGTGGTCGAGACCACAGATTCCAGATTCCAGACTCCAGACTCCAAGACCGGCAATCGGCAATCGGCAATCGGCAATTCCCTCGAGGTCGTGGTTGACCGCCTGGCGAAAAGTGGGGAGCGGATGGGCCGCGCGGCGGATTCGCTGGACATGGCCTTCCGCATCGCCTCGCGCGGCGCCGTGGTGCAGCTCCTGAACGACGACGGCCGGCCTGGGGAGCGCCACCACTTCTTCTCGGGCCTCGTCTGCCGCTCCTGCGGCAGGGAGTTCCGCGAGCCTCGGCCCGAGATGTTCTCGTTCAACAGCGGCATCGGCGCCTGCCCACGCTGCGAGGGCTTTGGCAAGGAGGGGGTCCTCGACCTCGACCGGATCATTCCAGACCACTCGAAGACTCTGGCGGGCTATGCCGTGGCGCTCTGGGCGACGCCCGTCCTGAAGATGATGACCGAGTGGATGCTGGAGTGTGCGGCCAGGGACGGCATTCCGACCGATGTGCCGTTCCGCGACCTCACGCCCGACCAGCAGCGCTGGGTCATTGAGGGCAAGCCTGGAGGCGGGGAGGACGATTTCTGTGGCATCCGGGGCTTCTTCCGCTGGCTGGAGTCCAAGAAATACAAGATTCAGAACCGCATCCTCATCGCCCGTCACCGCCACTACGTCACGTGCCCCGACTGCCGCGGCAAGCGGCTGAAGCCCGATGCCGCGCTCGTGAAAGTCGGTGGCCGCTCCTTCACCGAGCTGCTCGAACTGCCCGTGCCCGAGCTCCGCCGCTTCTTCGACACGCTGGAGCTGTCGCCCGCCGACGCGGAGGCGGCGCGGACGCTGCTGCGCGAAATCCGCAGCCGCCTTCAATACCTGGAGGACGTGGGGCTTTCGTATCTCACGCTGAGCCGCGAGACCCGGACGCTCAGTGGCGGCGAGGCCCAGCGTATCGGCCTTGCCGCCGCGCTCGGAAGCCCGCTCACAAACACCCTCTATGTTCTCGACGAGCCAACCGTCGGCCTCCACGCCGCCGACACCCATCGCCTCCTGGCCATCCTGCGCGCCCTGACCGCCAAGGGCAACACCGTGGTCTGCGTGGAGCACGAGCCGGAGGTCATCCTGGGTGCCGACCGGGTGCTCGACCTCGGCCCGGGCGCCGGCGAGCACGGTGGCCGCGTGGTCTTCCAGGGCACCCCTTCGGACCTTCTGCGCGGGGCCGAAGGGAAGACCGCCGACTACCTTCGCCAGCGCCAGAGCCTCCAGTGGCCCAATCGCGGGCGGGAGCCATCCGAGTTCATCACCATCCGCGGCGCACAGCAGCACAACCTCAAAGGCATCACTGTGCGAATCCCCCTCGGCGTTCTCGCCTGCGTCACGGGCGTCTCAGGAGCCGGAAAGTCCACACTCGTCAACACCACCCTCTACAATCACTGGCTGGCCAGGAGGGGCCAGCCGGGGATTCAGCCGGGCAAGTGCAAGAGCATCGCCGGCCTGGAGAAGGTGCACGCGATGGTGCTCGTTGATCAGAGGCCGATCGGCCGCTCCGCCCGCTCCAACGCCGCCACCTACACAAAGGCATACGACGACATCCGCCGCGCCTTCGCCGCCACCCGCCGCGCCCGCACCCTCGGCATCACCGCCGCCCACTTCTCCTTCAACGTCCCGGGCGGCCGCTGCGAAAGCTGCCAGGGCATGGGCACCCAGACCGTGGACATGCAGTTCCTTGCCGACGTCACGGTCACTTGCGATGCCTGCGGCGGCAGGCGCTTCCAGAAGCGCGTCCTCGAGGTCACAGATCGCGGTCGCACGGTCCTCGACGTACTCAACATGACCATAGCGGAGGCGATGGAGTTTTACGAGGGGACGCCACCGCTGGTTGCCAAGCTGAGGCCGCTGGCGGAGGTCGGGCTCGGCTACCTGCGTCTTGGCCAGAGCACCTCCACCCTCAGCGGCGGCGAGCTCCAGCGCCTGAAGCTCGCCGCCTACCTCTCAGAGGCCGTGGGCGGGGCGTCTGTGCCCCGCGATGTGGCCGGCGGGCCTCGGCCCCGCCCGGGGCGCGGAGGCCCAGCCCACAACACACTCTTCATCCTCAACGAGCCCACAGTCGGCCTCCACATGGCCGACGTCCAGGTCCTCATGGCCGTCCTCCAGCGCCTGGTGGACGGCGGGCATTCGGTCCTCATAGTCGAGCACAACCTCGACGTGATCTCCCAGGCCGATTGGGTGATAGACCTTGGCCCTGGCGGGGGCGAGGCGGGCGGCGAACTGGTCGCCGAAGGCCCGCCCGAAGCGATCGCCGCCTGCGACCGCTCGGTCACAGGCCGCTTCCTGAGGCTAC
>FWPV01010028.1_pt1 | contig 11432 bp, 7 predicted proteins | sample 2228371 | NCBI WGS metagenome assembly FWPV01 (sample SAMEA103939776, study PRJEB20133) | metagenome | reverse complement strand
CACGGACGCGCGCGCACGCGCTCGGCAGCCCTACGCCGCTCACGCTGCGCCGCCCGCGCGGCCGCCCACCCGGCGGCATCGAATCCGGGGGCTTCCCACAGCGGACCCGAACCCCGCAGAGGGCCTGCACCGTACCGTCTGTCACGCGCGTCGGTCACGCGCCGGCCCCCGTCGTCAGCTGGGCATGCTCTTGAAGCCTTCGCCGATGGTCTCGTGGACGTCACTTATGACGACCATGGCGGTCGGGTCGATCGTGGCAACCACACGCTTGAGAGAGTCGATCTCGTTTCTCGAGAGCACGACGAACAGCATCCGTCGCTCCTCGCCCGTCCAGACCCCCGTCGCCTGAAGCGAGGTCGCTCCCCTGCCCATCTCGTGGACCACCGTCTGTGCGATCGCATCGTGCTCATCACTGATGATGAAGGCCGCCTTCTCGACCGAGACGCCTTCCAGAACGACATCGATCGTCGCAGACCCGACGAATATCGCGACAGCGCCATACATGGCAAGAACCGGCCCGAACGCGATCGCGGCGAGCAGCGTCACAGCGGCGTCGACCGCGAACATGATCTGGCCCACCCCGAGCGGGACGTGTTTCGAGAGCAGCTGCGCGACGATGTCGGTACCGCCCGTGTTCCCGCCCGCCTTGAAGACCAGACCGACACCGAGGCCGGAGATCGCGCCCCCGTACAAGGCGGCGAGCAAGAGGTCTTCCGAACCCACGATCGGGCTGAACCGGGCGAACAGCTCCAGGAACAGCGAGAGCCCCGTGATCCCGTAGATCGTCTTGGCCGCGTACGTGAGACCCTTCTGCTGCACGCCGACCGCGAGCAGGATGCCGTTCATGACGAGCACCTGCAGAGCGATGCTGACATCGACCCCAGACAGCTCACGCACCGTGTAGTAGATGACCGTCGCGAGACCGGACACGCCCCCTGCGGCGATCCGGTTCGGGATGAGGAACGCGTCGAGACCCCACGCCGTAAGCGCCAGGCCCGCCGTCATCAGCGCATAGTCGCGTACAGGATGGGCTTTGAGCACCTTCGCGGGATCGAGCGCGCGCGCCACCATGACGTTCACACATCGACCTCGGGCAGACAGCCAGCATCGTCACGAGGCCACGACCACTCGCCGCCCGCATCGAGACGCGGACGCTCACGCTTGGCCTGAAGGTGCCCGAGAACACTTCGCGCGTCACGGTTCACGAGCCGCTCAGGTGTGATGCCGATCTGCTCAGCGACCGCGCACGCCGCCTCGAATCGCCCCACCGCCAGCGCGTAGTGGGCGTCGGAGCCGACCGCGAGGGGCGCACCCGCAGCGAACGAAACCTCCGCGAATTCGCGCTCCCGGGCGCAGCTGTTCGAGCGCGCGCTCGTCGGCGCGAACGAGTGGTCGTTGAGCTCGAGGATCACGTTGTGGCGCACCGCCGCGGACACGACCGCATCGAGGTCGAGCGGGAACTCATGCTCGTTTCCCGGGTGCGTGATCATGTCGACGTACGGGTTCGCGATGACGCGAAGCAAAGCCTCGGTGTTCTTGGTGCGATCGCCATCATCGAACCCTGTCATCGGATGAAACCCCACCGCGACGATGTCGAGCAGCCGAAGCAACTCGTCGGGCAGGTCGATGCCGTTGTCGGTGTCGAGAGCAGGGTTGGCCTCGCAGCCCTTGAGGATCCGCACCCCATCGAGCACGCTCGGCACCGCTTTCGCGTTCCAGAAGTACCACGGGTGAGCGCCTTGGGGCACCGAAGGGCCATGATCCGTGACGGCGATGAGCTCCAAGCCCTTCGCGCGGGCCGCGCGCGCAAGCTCGGTGTAGGTCGAGTACGCGTGACCCGAAGCGATGGTGTGAGTGTGCAGGTCAGCGAGGAGCCGCACGGCCGCCCCTACTCCCGCGCAGCGGAGCCGACCACCTCGGCCTGCTCCTGATGGACGCGCCAGCGGTGGTAACCCACGACGAACTGCTCGATGTCACCATCGAGCACCGCATCGACGTTGCCGGTCTCGATACCCGTCCTCAGGTCTTTGACCATCTGGTACGGGTAGAGGACGTAGCTGCGGATCTGACTGCCGAACGTGATCTCGCGCTTGGGGCCGCGCAGCTCATCGAGCTCTGCTTCCCGCTTCTCACGTTCCAGCTCGAAGAGGCGCGAGCGCAGGATCTGCATCGCCGCCTCTTTGTTCTTGTGTTGCGACTTCTCGTTCTGGCACGTCACCACCAGCCCGGTCGGGATGTGCGTGATGCGCACAGCGGAGTCGGTCGTGTTGACAGACTGGCCGCCGGGACCGCTCGAACGGTAGACATCGATGCGCAGGTCGTCATCTTTGATCTCGACTTCGACGTCGTCAGGCAGCACCGGGAGAACCTCGACCCCGGCGAACGTCGTCTGACGGCGCTTCTTCTCGTCGGTCGGGCTGATCCGGACGAGCCGATGAACCCCCATCTCGGACAGCAGCATGCCGTAGGCGTTGCGGCCGTGCACAGTGAAGACCGCCCGGTCGATGCCGAGCTCGACCCCTGCGGGCGCATCGTGCAGGTCGAGCTTCCACCTCTTGCGCTCGCAGTACTTCGTGTACATGCGCAGCAGCATCTCCGCCCAGTCCTGCGCTTCGAGGCCGCCTTGGCCCGGCGTGATCGTCACGATCGCATCACCGTGGTCGAACTCGCCGGAGAACCAGCTCCCTATCTCGAGCGCATCGACGCGCGACTCAGCATCGGACAGCATCGTGGCGACCTCGGCGGCGAGGTCCTCGTCGTCCTCGCTCAAAGCGAGTTCGTTGGCCACCTCCGCGTCATCGAGTGCGCGGATCACCGCCTCGTACGTCTCGATCTCATCGCGCAGCCCGGCCGCCTGCGCCATGTGCGCCTGCGCCGCGGCCTGGTCGTCCCAGAACCCCGGCTCAGCGGCCTTCTCGTCCAGGACGGCCAGCTCGGCGCGCTTCGCTTCGATGTGCAGGTACTCCCCCATGCTCTCGACACGTGAGCGCAGTGCGGAGATATCGGCTGTGCGGTCGGTGATCATCGTCTACGGACCTTACGCATTGGCCCCGTGGCACTTCTTGTACTTCTTGCCGCTTCCGCAGGGGCAGGGCTCGTTGCGGCCCACATCGGCCCACGGGTCGTCTTTGTCTTTCACGACCGTCGCGGTGCGCACAGAGCCACCGGCGACGGCTGCTGCGGCAGCGATGGCATCCGGCGACGGCGCCTGGACGCCCGCCGCCGCCGCGTTCGCGACACCGGCGAATATCGATGACTCGGTCGGCGCCGAGTAACTCACGTTGTCGAGCGTCGGAGCCGGCTCAGGCTCCGGCTCGAATGCTACCTGCATGTGCATCATCGTGCGCAGGAAGTCCTCATTGATCCCTTGCACCATAGCCGCGAACATGTCGTACGCCTCGTTCTTGTACTCGACTTTGGGGTCACGCTGACCCATGGCCCTCAGGCCGATGCCCTCCTTCAGGTAGTCCATCTCCTGAAGGTGCTCCATCCACCGGGCATCGATGATGCGCAACATGACGTGACGCTCAAGCTCGCGCAGCGGCTCGGGCCCGATCTCGGCTTCTTTGCGAGCGTACGCGGCAAGAGCCTCCTCGGCCAGCATCTCGGCAAGCTCGTGCGGATTGTCGACCGTGCCCTTCGCGGCATCGACGGTTCGGGTACCCAGCCCCGTCAGGTCGTTGAACCAGAGCGCGAGTGCATCCCAGTCCCACTCCTCCGAGTACGTGCGCTCAGGACAGAACGTCAACACGTTCGATGCGATGACGTCGGCCATCATCGTCTCGACACGTTCGTGGATGTCCTTGCCGTCGAGCACGCGCTGCCGTTCGGCGTATATGACCTCGCGCTGCTTGTTCATGACGTCGTCGTACTCGAGGACGTGCTTGCGGGCGGCGAAGTTCATCGCTTCTATCTGCCGCTGTGCACTCTCTACGGCCTTGCTCACCATGCCGGCCTGGATCGGCATATCGTCCGGGATGTCCGCCTTGGCCATGAACGCGGAGATCCGGTCCATCCGGTCGCCGCCGAACAACCGCATGAGGTCATCCTCGAGCGACAGGTAGAACTGCGAAACCCCTGGATCCCCCTGCCGTCCGGAACGGCCGCGCAACTGGTTGTCGATGCGCCTCGACTCGTGCCGCTCGGTGCCGAAGACGGCCAAGCCGCCGGCACGCACGACTTTCTCGTGTTCCTCGGCGCCGATGCGCTTCGCCTCGGCGAGCGCCTCGGCACGCTGTTCCTCAGTAGCATCCTCCGGCTGGATGCCACGCTCGCGGATGATGTCCTCCCACAGGAACTCAGGGTTCCCGCCCAGGATGATGTCGGTACCGCGGCCAGCCATGTTGGTCGCGATCGTCACTGCGCCCACCCGGCCAGCCTGAGCCACGATATGGGCTTCCTGCTCGTGGAACTTCGCGTTGAGCACGTTGTGTGAGATGCCTCGCTTCTGGAGCAGACGAGAGAGACGCTCAGAGTTCTCGATCGAGATCGTGCCCACGAGGCAGGGCTGACCCGCTGCGTGACGCTCACAGATGTCAGCGACGACCGCCTGGAACTTGGCCTCCACCGTACGGTAGACGAGGTCGTTGCGGTCCTCGCGGATCATAGGACGGTTCGTGGGGATGACCATGACCGGCAGGTTGTAGATCTCCCGGAACTCCTTGTCCTCCGTCACCGCCGTACCGGTCATACCTGAGAGCTTCTCGTACATGCGGAAGTAGTTCTGCAGCGTGATCGTGGCGAGCGTCTGGTTCTCTTCGCGCACGTGTACGCGTTCTTTCGCTTCGAGCGCTTGGTGAAGCCCCTCCGAGTAGCGGCGTCCGTACATGAGACGGCCCGTGAACTCATCGACGATGAGCACCTCGCCGTCTTTGACGACGTAGTCCACGTCACGCTTGAAGAGGAACTGCGCTTTGAGCGCCTGGTGGAGGTGGTTGACAAGCTGCCCGGACGGATCGGCGTAGATGTCATCGATGCCGAGCGCCTGCTCGACCTTCTTTATACCGGCTTCTGTGGGGGCGACGGTGCGCTTCGCCTCGTCGAGCTCGAAGTCCACGCCCTCGCGCAGACGCGGGACGACCTTTGCGAAGTCCTTGTACGTCTCAGCGGACTTCGTCCCGGCGCCCGAGATGATGAGCGGGGTGCGCGCCTCGTCGATGAGGATCGAGTCGACCTCGTCGACGATGGCGAAGTGATGGCCGCGCTGCACCCGGTCTCTGGGGCTTACGACCATGTTGTCCCGGAGGTAGTCGAAGCCGAACTCCGAGTTCGTGCCGTACGTCACGTCAGCCTGGTATGCGGGGACACGCCGCGACGGATCCATCTGCGCCTGTATCAACCCCACACTCATGCCAAGCGCCGCATACGCACGGCCCATCCACTCGCTGTCACGTTTGGCAAGGTAGTCGTTGACGGTGACGACGTGGACACCCTGACCCTTGAGCGCGTTGAGATACCCCGCGAGGGTGGACACGAGAGTCTTGCCCTCGCCCGTCTTCATCTCTGCGATCATGCCGTCGTTCAAGACCATGGCGCCGATGAGCTGCACGTCGAAATGGCGCATGTTCAGCGTGCGCTTCGACGCCTCACGCATCGCCGCGAAGGCCTCGGGCAGCAGCGATCCCAGGTCCTCACCTCGTTCGACCCGCTCACGGAACTCGGCCGTCTTTGCGGCCAAACCAGCGCCGTCGAGCGCCTCGAAGTCAGGTTCGAGCTCGTTGATACGCACGACGAGACCCTCATAGGCGCGAAGCTGCTTGCCCTCACCGAACGTGAGGAGCTTCTGCAGGATGTTGACCATGGGTTAGGTACACCTCTTCTGGGAGGTCAGATGCGCGCGAAAACCCTGCCGATTCTAGCACAGGGCGTGGCCTCATCCGGCGTTCCACAGACTCCACACGACGGCGCGTACAGCCGCTGAGCGGACGCATGAGGTCTGCCTTGCCGAAAAGCCGCACACAGCTTCGTCAGCGCCTCGGCGCCCGCTGCCCGTGGACGGGGTCGGACTTCTGCACCGACCCCGTTCCGGGGGAAGCCGCGCAGCGGCTTTCCGGGCCCGGACGGAGACCGGCCGGCTCTGCGGTGCCCCTCTGGAACTCTCCCGCTCCACACCTGCCTTGAGCCGCGCCCCGGCCGCGAGATCCCTTGCGCGGGAAGCCCGGTAAGCCCTGCGCCGGATCGGAGGTCACCCGATCCGGCTTCACCTTACCGAGCACCTCTTACCAGATTCTTACCAGCAGCGAACCGGCTGCGGCGTGCGCTAGGAAAGACCGAAATCATCGTAGCGGGGACAGTCCTCCATAGCGAGAACCTCTTGGTACAGGGCCATGGTCTCAGCGGACGGATCGAGTCCCAGGTCTTCGGAGAGACGCCCGCGGCACTCGAGGAACGTCTCGATCGCGCCGCTCCTCTGTCCGGCTGCGATGTGACAGCGTAGCGTCACTTGGTACACGTCCTCCCGCAACGGGTCCGCACTCAGTGCGCGTCTGGCGTAGACGAGCGCCTCACAAGGCTCGTCACGTTCGAGCAAAAGCTCGGCGGCACGGGTCATCGCGTCGATGAACTCCCGCTGGTAGTGGCTACGAAGTGAGGCGAACCAATCATCGTAGACGTCACCGGGCAGCAACTCTCCACGATAGATGGTCGAAACCCGTACGTAGGCTGCGAGCGCCTTCTCGACGTCTCCGCCGGCGTCAGCGTCACGCGCCTCCCCGAGCGCCTCTTCGAACTCGTCGATGTCTGAGTGCAGCACGTCAGTCATGACGCGCAGGCGTCCGCCGCGATTGTCCACGTAAGGACATCTCACATCCCTGCTCGTCTGACCCATCAGCGCGCGCTTCATCGCGCTCCAGACGACGTAGTAGTTGTTGCGGGCTTTGTCCTCAGAGAACTCCGGCCACAGATGCTCCAAGACCTGCTCGCGCGCGATCTCGCGCCCCCGTCGAGCGACGAGCATGGCGAACATGAGGCGCGCCTTGCTCTTCCTCCAATCTCGCGAAGTGACCACCCGGTCTCCGACGGCCACACTCAGGCCGCCGAACAGGCGGACGTGGCAAACCGGCTCTCCATGTCGACGCTCGAGCATGGAGAACGCGGTGTCGCCGAGACACCGGCGACCGAGCGTGCGCCACTCTTCGGCGTCGAGCCAGCTTCGAGACTCGCGGAGCGCCCGTTCAGCATGGTGGGGCAGGATCATGCGCAACATATGGACAGGAAGCCGTTCAGCGCCGACCGCACCGGCGAGCATGCCTAGCAGACCCGGGAACGCTCGACAGTACATGGCCATCTGCCAGTTCGAACTCTCGGACAGGATGTGTTCTGCGTGAGCCTCGAGGCGCGATACCCCGCAGTGCACATCTCCCTCTATGCGGTCGCACTCTGCGAGGATCATGGCGGCGCGAAGCGCATGGTAACGATTCACTCCGAACCCATCTTCCGCCTCGACTTGCGCCACCCACCGACGTGCAGCAGCCACGTCTCCGAGTGAGAGGAGGGATGCGGCCACCTCGAGCGCCGCAAGCGGGCGGTAGCCCATGTAGTTGATCACGCACAGACGCTCGTAGGCGCGCTCAGCCTGGGAGAGGGCTTCGTCGACGTCGTCTGATGCACGAAGAGCGAGGGCGAAGTACAGACGATTGACTGCCATGTCGGCGTCCCAGCCGAGTTTGGCACCCGACTGACACGCCGTCGACAGAGCTTCCAATCCTGATTCGGACTCTCCTTCGGCAACCAATATGCAACCGAGCGCGACCCCGAATATAGCCACTAGCCCATTTCTGCTACCGGCCAAGACCGAGGACAACACAGCTCTGGCTCTCCGCAAACGACCGATTTCAAGCAGTGCGAATCCTAGATCGCCCCTAGCGGCATCTCTTTCCGGAACCCACGCCCCCGAACGCGGCAGGAGTAGCGCTACATCCGAGGCCAAAGTTGAATTGTCGCCAGTCTGCAATGCGCGCAAGACAATCCGCGTGAACTCCCAGCGAAACACCTCGTAGGAGTCCCGGCCCACCCCCACCAGCAAGGGTTCCGCATCATCGAGCCTTGCGAGTGCAACTGTCAGATTGCCCACATAGAGTTCCGTCATCGCCGCCAGCCGATCTTCAGAAATCTGACCGGCCGCTGTACCCATAAGAGTCACTTGGCGTCCCAGCTCAACCGCCTCATCGTAAAGCTGCAGCCGACAGAGTGCATCAACCAGAACAATCTTGGCTCTGGCTCGCATCTCTGAATCATTCGCAGACTCTGCCAAGCGTAGCGCTGCGCGCGCTTTGTTGGCTGCTTCGCGATCCAGCTCAAGCGAGTAAAGTATTCTTGCCCACAATACGACCGCCCCGGGGTGCTCCATAACCACGTGAAGAGGCATGCCCTGAAGGTCCGTTCTCAGCCGTTCCGGCGAGATGCGAGTCAACAGTTCATCCTGCAATTCACCGACCGTGTCGCAGTAGTGAGGCGCATTACACAGTTCGATCAGAAGCTGGTAGGCGGCCTCGAAATCCTCTGCAGCGATGGCCCGGGCCAGTAATGCATCTGACAGGCATCTCACGAATTCAGGATTTCGACAACTCAGGTGAGACACCAGTGCTGCTCGCAGACACTCCCGCATACGCGTACTGTTGGCACATCCTGATTCGTCGAAAACAGGAACGCCTTCCCGCAGGCTCCAGCCCTCGCAACAAACAGCTTGAGACAGCGGCTGTGATGGCAAGCCGAACGCGGCGCATGCAGCGAACTCTAGCCCCTCGACGCCGAGATCCGCCAAGACTGACTCAAGCCACGTGGTAATCGGTTGATTGGTGCCCCCACCACGATCTGCGCGACATATCGCTCCAAACAAGCCGATGTTGCCACCGCTCTCGCGTCTCAAGTCCTCTGGGTTAGAACATCCCCCTACACGAAGAAGCGCCCCGAGCTCAGACGCCTCTCTTGCGTCCATTGCCAAGTCCCTAGCATCTACGACCTCCGCCCAGCGGACAGCAGAACGGCGCACGCGAGTCCTCGTCGTTACAAGAATCCGGATTCCAGAATCCCTGAGACTGATGTACTCAGCGAGCTGACGCAGATCGGTCAAGCAGTCAGAATCCAGACAAACATCGTCGAGCACCAATGCCGTCTTCCCCAAAGCTGGACGAGACGATCTCTTCTCGTCCAGCTCGTCGCCAACCCCAATGGCGGCAACGACATGATCACGAACAAGCGGCATACCCGAAGCGTCGATCCAGATTGTGGCGTCGGCGGAATCAAGGCCAATCTCGGACGCCAACAAGGTCTTTCCCCAGCCGCTTGGAGCGCAAATGATGCAGACGCGACGCCGAGACGAAAGAATCAGATGAACCAGCCTTGGACGCGAAATCAGCTGCAACGGCCGGGGCGGTTCGGCGGAAACAATGTAACCACTCACTTCGCAGCCTCCAGATTGGATGCGCGGGTGAGGGGCCGCCGCGTGCCTGAAAGGATAGGCCTAGTGGCGTTACGTGACAAGAAGTCATCGTCCACCAAGACAAACAAGCATTCTCCATCCGCGTCGACACGATTGCCCCATTGAAGACGACAGCACGAAAGCGGCGACACCGACCACCAATAGAAGGTCACCGAGACTGACCAGCGAGTACTCCCCAAACGGCAAGACATCTCCGAAGAGCAGAAGCGAGTCGCCAGCAGAGGCGATCCTGTAGAAGTCTTTCGGAGACACCTCGATCCAAGACTGTAGAGCCACGGGCATCGCACCATTCAGGAGCACCACAAGCATGTTGAGCACAACGCCCAGTATCATGATTGACACTCCGCACACGTTCTTCGAGCGCCATAACAGAACGACGAGAACCCCACTCAGGCATGACCAAGCAAGGACCGACCATGGACCTAGCAGGTACACGTGCCCGAATCGACTCCTGGCAAACGCCTGCAGCACATAGACGATTAGCAGCAGACCTTGGTTTGCTAACCGCGCTTCGAGCAACCGATGCAGATTACCCCCTGCCAGCGGCACGATCACCAAGATCCAGAACAAGATGACCAGAATCATGAGAGCGCAGGCGTGCGAAAACCCAGCTTGATTGCTGCAGAGACGACACAAGCCTTTGGACCAGATGGGACCAGCGGGGCAATCCTGGCTGCGTGTGAACCTTTTGAACTCACAGTTCGGCAGCTCAACTGCTCTTCAATATCGCTCGCAAGAGCCACGATGAATGCAGCCAGTACCGCCCGCTCATCTGGATCGGCACATGCATCAGGCCCTAGGCCGTCGCAAATACGGATCACGCTCTGCACGTCATGGAACAGGCGCACATCGCCAATGACAGCGGTGGATGTCCTCGCACAACCCTCTCTCGAGGCGGATCCTATCTCAGCAAGATCATGCAGAAGCGCAGAGTACGCCACTCGTTCAATCTCGCCTGAAGACATTCCACATTCCGCAGCGAGAATCCTTGCAATACGGGCGGTCCCCTCAGCATGACCTCTTCGTCCAGGAACAAGACCCTCGGCTGCCTCAACAAGCACTTCGACTGTTGTCCTGTAGGCTTCCCGCATCTCTAACAAAAGTGCATACGACTGCCTCATGAGGAGAAGTAGAGCCACTGTCAGCGGCAAGCTCCACGCGCCTAATGAAGGGTAGATTGTGACGACGAGCAGAGCCGAGGACGCCTGCGCGAGCAGAAGCGGTCCTTGAAGAGCCAGATTCCCCGCCACCAAAAGCTTCAAGGGCCGGCGCCTCGACCCGGCATGCAGAAGCTGAGACGCTGCCAGATTCACTATCAGATAGGCGCAGACGGTCGCACCAGCAACCAGCCATTCGTAACGCGATAGTCCAGGGACTCGTATCAGACCGATTACAAAAAGTGCGGCGAAGCCGCTGCTGGAGAGGCGGAGGAATAGCGCCCTGAAAACGGCTGACCTTCGAACCGTACGATGACCGAACAGCAGCGAAGCAACCGCACTGCTGCATGCGGTCAGACATGCAGCAGGAATACCGCCAACGAGAAGCGCGACTGCATCAAGCACGGCGCCGACGCTAAGCACATCTCTTCTCGGCATTGAAATGTCGAGCGCACCCAGCAGTGCTCCAGCTAGGGAGAACCAGACGGCATCAAGACGGAAAAAGGAAACCGGATCCACAAGTGGGTATGGATTACCGAGGGCGCTCATGAAGCCTCCGTCTCGAATGAGGCAACAGATGCGCTGGTCATTGCCGGAGCGCCGTGAGACCCAACTACGGAACCAAGCAGTCCAAGCACCACCGACTTGTCGAACTGGCGCCCCGAACCGGCCAATAACTCTTGCACAGCCTGATCGTGGCTCATAGCCGCCCTGTACGGACGAGCAGTCGTCATCGCATCATACGCGTCGGCAACCGAGAGGATTCGCGCGATAAGTGGAATACTTTCCCCGCCTAAACCTCTTGGGTACCCAGTCCCATCAATTCTCTCGTGGTG
>FWPV01014680.1_pt1 | contig 11434 bp, 6 predicted proteins | sample 2228371 | NCBI WGS metagenome assembly FWPV01 (sample SAMEA103939776, study PRJEB20133) | metagenome | reverse complement strand
AAACGATGGGAGTGACGAATTTGAGCGACGAATCAGACCGAACCCAAACCTTGATCTACGACTGTACCCTCCGGGACGGAACCCAGGGGGAGAACATCTCCCTGAGCGTTCACGACAAGCTCCGGATCGCCGAGAAGCTGGACGACTTCGGCATCCACTACATCGAGGGCGGTTGGCCGGGCTCCAATCCGAAAGACGCCGAGTTCTTCAGCCGGGCCCGGCATGTGGCTTGGAAGCGGAGCCGCATCGCCGCCTTCGGCAGCACCCGGCACTGGAAGAACCCGGTGGACCAAGACTCCAACCTGCGCGCCCTGCTGGAGGCGGAGACGCCGGTGGTCACCGTGGTGGGCAAGAGCTGGGATTTCCACGTCCACCAGGCGCTGGGGATCGAGTTGGACCAGAACCTCCAGATCGTGCGCGAGAGTGTGGCCTACCTCAAATCGTTCGGCAGGGAGGTGGTTTTCGACGCCGAACATTTCTTCGACGGCTACAAGGCCAACCCCGATTACGCACTGGCGGTGCTTGACGCGGCGTCCAACGCTGGGGCGGACTGGCTGGTGCTGTGCGATACCAACGGCGGGAGCCTGCCCTCGGAGGTTTTCCGGATCGCCGAACCCATCTGCCGGCGGTTTCCCAACGTCGGCATCCACACCCACAACGACGCCGAACTGGGCGTCGCCAACTCGCTGGCCGCCGTGGAGGCGGGCGCCACGATGGTCCAGGGCACCATCAACGGGTTCGGCGAGCGGATCGGCAATGCCAACCTCACTTCCATCATTCCGAACCTGGAACTGAAAATGGGCCGGCGGGTGGTGGGGGCGGAGAAGCTGCAGGGTCTCAGCTCGCTGGCCCATTTCGTCAGCGAAACCGCCAACGTGGCGGTGCCCAACAACCAGCCGTATGTCGGTAAGAGCGCCTTTGCTCACAAGGGAGGGATCCATGTCAGCGCAATCCTGCGCGACACCCGGACCTACGAGCACATCCCGCCGGAAGCGGTGGGCAACAGCCGCCGGGTCCTGGTCTCCGATCTGTCGGGCAAGAGCAATCTGCTCTACAAGATCCGCGAGCTGGGCGACATCGACCTGGATCAACTGGACCTGAACTCGCTGGTGCAGGAGATCAAGCGGCTGGAGTACGAGGGCTACCAGTTCGAGGGGGCGGAGGCCAGTCTGAAGCTGCTGGCGAGTCATCATCTGGCCGGCAAGACGCTGCCGTTCGATGTCCGGGGCTTCCGGGTGATGGTGGACCGCACCAACGGCACTTTCATCAGCGAAGCCACGGTGAAGGTGCGGGTGGGAGAGGGAGAGGAACACACGGCCTCGGAAGGTCTCGGCCCCGTCAACGCGCTGGACCGGGCCATCAAGAAGGCGCTGGGGCGGTTCTTCCCCGAACTGCAGCAGGTGCATCTGACCGACTACAAGGTTCGGGTGCTGGACGCCAAGGAGGGCACGGCGGCGAAAGTCCGCGTGCTGATCGAGTCCACGGACGGGACCGAGTCCTGGACGACGGTGGGGGTTTCGGTGAACGTCATCGAGGCGAGCTGGCGGGCCATCATCGACAGCCTGCTGTATAAGCTTGTCTTCCGGAAGGGGTGAACGCCTCCGGCCCTCCGACCCAGGATCGGGATAGGTTGGCGGTGTCATTAGCCACGGGACCCTTGGGACGCCTGACGATCGGACATGCCCGAATCTCCTGAATCAGGAAGCCTAAGGAAATCTCTTGACACTAAGCTGTGCTCGAGTTAACCTGACCTGGTTAGGAACTCTTGATGAAACATCGTTTGGCGCTCCTCGTGTCCGTTCTTGGTTTCTCCCTCCCGCCTGTATGGAGTCAGTGGACTCATGACCTCGGGTGTAATGCCTGTTGGGATGGGCACAATGACTCGACATGCGTATGTCGGCCTGATTACTCGGAATGCCGCGAAGTTGCCTGCTGTCCTCCGTCCGAATCAATCACTCTCACCAGTGATCGGACCAAACCCCACGGCTGTTACGAAGTCAATCAATACAAGCTTGTCATTGAACCATGGGGAACGTGCGATTGTGCCCACAACACGTCCTGCAACATCGATTTGCCGAGACCCATTGCCCAAGTTGTCTGGACTTTCGGGAAGGGAGGTGCCCTTTCTGGGCCTACACTTCTACCTGCGGGGCCTGGTGCCATGGCTATGTCGGAGAAGGTTGGTGCCGATCTGAGAAATACACGGTAGTGCCGTGGCCCCCTTTTGTGATCACTTACGAGTGTACTCCCGAGGGTCAGCAGGGCGGGACGCTCACATGCCCATAGTATGGTATGGAGGCCCGAATGATTCTGAACTCGATGCTTCTTACGGCGACGCTGGCTTCGCTTTCGAGCATCCCGATCGCTGCCGGTCCCGAATCCCACGTGGTCTCCATGATTCAACTCCGAGAGGCACTTTCGCAGAACGAAAAACGCCTCGATGCCGACCGAGAAGAGGTCAGAGCCTTGCTCCGGTCCGAACTTGTTATTTCGCACTTATCCCCCACTATCGATCTCGATCGGGTTGAAGTTGCGCTGGAAACCTTGGACGACGAGACGCTGCACAAACTCGCGGCCAGGAGTCGACTGGTGAACGATCAGCTACGAGGTGGTATGCCTCAATGGGCTACCTCGTTGATCCTGCTTTACATCATCGTTGCGATCTTACTGATTATCATCCTGTCCACCGGGGGTAGTTGATGTGATTCAGGTGATGGGGCGAAAGACCGGAACAGGATTCTGTGGCCTCGTGTCTGTCGTGGGGGCGCTTTGCTTGCCGGCGGCTCCTTCCTCAGCTCCGAGGAGGCAACAAGGCGGCTTTTATCTGACAGTACCATTCCGCCGTCAGGTTGGTTTTTTGTGCGGTCCAGCTTCCCTGGCGATGGTTCTGGAGTATTGGGGGAGAGCGTCAGACCATCGATATTCGGTCGAATCGCCTTCCCTGTCTCGGGCGGAAGGGTTGACCGGGGCTGAACTTCGCGATGCGGCTCGGCGGCATGGTTTCCTTGCTGAGTCCCTGCAGGCCGACTCGGAATTCGTTCGTCACCAGCTAAAGGCTGGACGCCCACTGATTCTCCTCTTGGGAAACGGGTCCCCCAATCGACCCGGTCATTTCGTCGTCGTCGTAGGGTGGGATCCTTCCGCAAATAACTGGCTCATCCACGATCCGAGCAAGGGACCATACCAGCGCGTGGACGATCGAATCCTGCAAGAGCGATGGAATGTTGCCGAACGCTGGACCCTGCTCGTCGTGCCCCGGAACCCTGGATGATACAGTTCCCGCCGGATGGCAGATCCATAGCTTTCTGGATCCTCCTGTTGGCAACGCCTGCCCAAGCCGCCGAAGAGTTATCCGACAGTCCAGCCCGGGAGATCCAGCGCCTACTCGTCGCTGGTCATTACGAGGAGGTGAGGAAACTGATCGGCGAGCTCCGTGAAAGCGGCAAACTGGATCCAGACATCTCGCTCTTGGGTGGAATCGCCGCCGCCAGACAGGGGAACCTGAGTCAAGCGGAGAAGGAGTTCACCAGCCTGATCCGGGATAATGCCGGGTTTGCGGCGGCGTACACCGAGTTGGCTGGAGTCCGCTTCCTGCAAGGCGACCTGCTCTCTGCGCGGAGGCTGCTTGAAGAGAGCCTCAAGCTTAATCCGACCCAGGAGTATGCATCAGACTTCTTAGCCACAATCTACTACCTGCAGGGCTGCCGACTGCGAGCCCTCGAACGCTGGAACCGTTTGGGGCTCCCTCGGGTGCACACCCTCCGCTACCGCGTCCCAGACCAAAGTGATCCTGAGACCGTGGAGAGGCTGCTGCCGATCAATGAGAAGGAGACGTTCCGAAGGGATCAGCTTCTGCAGGCCCGGTGGACCCAGCAACGGCTAAAGCTTGGGGAGCGACTCGACTTCAGACTCATTCCCCGCCCGGATCAAGAGTGGGATCTGGACATACTGACGGCCCCCCCAACTCCGCTGGCGTGGCTCCCGGAGCTGGCTCTGGCCAACTCAGGGAGACTCCTGATTCATCGAGAAGCAATGATCAGTTACCCCCGTGCGGCACTTCAAAGATCTCATGTGAGGCTGGGGCTTGCCTGGCATTCCGCCCGTCGCGAAGTCCAGTTTTCCAGACGTCTCCGATTTCTCACGTCATACTCGGACTCTCTGGAAATCCATGTCAACCTCCGGAAGGAGCTCTGGCGGACTTCAGCAATCGGCCAAGACCTTGCACTTGGAGGGGCTCGGATCGAAAGCCGCTACCAGGCAGTCTTGCCTCATCGGCAATCCGTCGAAATCGCTGGTGGATTTCAGCAGCAGTCCGGGGACCGCAGCCGCCTGCACGGATTCCTGAACGATCGTCATGTGGGGCGCGTGGCCACCGCGTGGGCGGGGAGAATCGGACTCAACCAGGACGACACAGTCCGGCTAGACTATGGTCTTCACGGAGTGGGATTCTTCGGGTTTGGACGGCAGGGGCATTCTGGTCGCCAAGTCTATGGGAGAGCCACTCTAACGTGGGTGGTGCGTGAGGCTGCCGCCACTTCCGTCCAAGTCACGGCGGGGGGTGGAAGTTCGGGTGGAAGGGTGCCACTCGGTGACCAGTTCCTCTTTGGAGTCGGCCAGGGTGACCCCTTGCCGCTTCGGGCGCACAGGACAGTAGCCTCGGGCAGGAACGGAGCGGCTCCCATCGCGCGGGAATGCCTGCATCTCAATCTGGAGCTGAGGCATCGTCTGCTTAGACTCGGGCCTCTCGGGATGGGTGTCAATGTATTCTTCGACTGCGCAAAGCTCAGAGGGCTAACCCTCCACGAGACGCCAAACCGATGGTTCAGAGACACGGGCGCGGGCCTGGTCCTGGATCTCTTCGGCCGTGAGATTCTGCAGGTCCTGTTCGGTCATGACCTTGGCACCGGACGATCGGTAGTAACCCCGGTTCCCCCTGCAGGCTGGTGAGGGCCACGCCTTCCGCCCGCACAAGTATTCCTGCCACTCCGAATCTCAAGGGACGCCGTCGCTCAGACGGCTGAACCGTCGCCCGGGTCCGAACCTCGATGCTCTACCCGGCGGACCACCAGCCAGGTCATGTCGTCGTACTGGCGGGCCTCGCCCACGTGACGGTCCACCGCCGACCCGACCGCCTCCAGGAACTGCCCGGCCGACACCGGACCCGCCTCCTCCAGCAGCGCCCGCAGGCGATCCTCACCGAACTCCCGTTCCTCCCCGTCCACGGCCTCCACCAGACCATCCGTATAGACCAGCAGCAGGTCGCCCGGCTCGAGCAACAGCTCGCCGGTGGCGTAGTCCGCGTCCGCCTGAATCCCCAGCGGCAAACCTCCGGTGATCAGCGACTGCAGCCCACCATCCCTCCTCCTCAGGAACGGATAGTTGTGGCCGGCATTGATGAACGTCAGCCGCCCCGTCCGCGGCGCCAGCTCCGCAAAGAAGGCAGTCGTGAACCGCTGCCCGCCCATGCTTCGGGTGCAGGCGCTGCGGTTCATCCTCGACACCAGATCGGCGAGCGACGACGACGGACCGGTGAGTGCGTGCAGGCTGGCCTGGAAGGTGGCCATCAGCAATGCCGCCGGTACGCTCTTGCCGGCCACGTCGGCCACCACCAGCAGGACGCTTCCGGCCGGGGTACCCGTATCGCCCTCCTGCACGATCACGTCGTAGAAATCGCCGCCCACGGTATTGGCGGGCCGGGTGGCAAACGCGATGTCCAGTCCCGGCACTACCGGCGGTGTCGAAGGCACCAGCCAATGCTGGATCTCCCGGGCGATCTGCAGATCCCGCTTCATCACCACCCGGTCGGCCAGTTCCAACGCCAGCAGCAGGAGCAGGCCCATCGCCCCGTAGAAGGTGAGCGTTGAGTTTTGGGTCGTCATCCGCCAACCGGCGTCGGCGGGGTCCGGATGCCAGGTCACCGTGGGGATGCCCAACACGATCAGGCACAGCGACAGCAGCAGGATCACCCGGCGGACCGGCGACAGGTGCATCAGCATCGCCGAGAACAGCGCCCAGAGGACTTTCAGCGCCCGCTTCCAGACCGGCAGGGCCTGGAGAGCATCCCAGTCCAGATCGCGGGCGTAAAAGGTGTAACCGGAACGGGTGTCGGCCTTGAACTGGGCCCACAGCTCGCCCATCGCCATGCCTTCAGTGATGCGCTGATAGAAGTCCCGCAGACCCCTGCCCCACCCCCTGAGTGAGTCTTTCACTGTGGCGACCATTCAACCACGGCTTGCCGGGCCCCGCCAGCGCGAGCCGCGGCGCGCCTCAGAAGGCGAGCCGAAGACCGGCCTGCAGGATGCGTCCCTGGTTGAGGGTATTGGTGATCCGCCCGAAACTCGGCGAGGTGAGGTTTCGCTGGGGTTCGTCGAACTGTGGTGAGTTGGTGACGTTGTAGGCCTCCAGGCGAAACTGGATCCGCCGCAGACCGCTGCCCTCCAAGGTCCACTCCCGACTGAGGGCCAGGTTCAGGTTCTTGATGGGGCCTTTGCGGAAGGTGTTACGGCCCAGGTTGCCCCTCAGTGCTCCAAGCTCGATGGGTGCGAACCGATGAGCGGCAAGAATGGCGGGCGAGGTATCGGGATGGTCGAAGGTGGTCCCCAGGATGGATGGGTCCAGCAGGTTCGGGCGGTCGCCGCCGGAACCGTCGACGTTGCCGAAACCCGGAGCGTCGGAGCCTACATAGAGGGTAAAGGGAGTGCCGTTCTTGATCATGGCGGCCCCTGTAACAGTCCAGCCCTCCAGCACGGCCCCGAGGGGAGTACTCCATCGAAACGGCGGCGACCATGATCCCAGCACCAGCAGGCTGTGGGGGGAGTCGAAACTGCTCGGCCCCTTCATGTCCCGGTAGGCATCGCTTTCGTGCTGGTTGCGGCCCCGCGTCAGGTCGCTGCCGGCGGCGGTTCCCGTGTAATCCACCCCCTCATCCAGCGCCTTGCCGAAGGTGTATTCAGCGGACAGGGACAGTCCCCGCCGGCCGGGAACCGAAAGCGCCACCTGCAAGGCGTCCAGGTAAGCCCTTCCGCCGTTGGCGATGCGGTAAACCTCGGTGAACCGCGGGTCGGGCCGGCGCAGATCGATGGTACCCGTTTCGAGAGGAATCCCGGCCACCGGCCGAGCCCGGTTGAGGACAAACGCCCGGAACAGCTTCAGCGTGCGGCTGCCCACGTAGGCGGTTCGCAGGCGGAAGTCCCGCCCCAGCCGGCGCTCCAGGCCCACGTGCAACTGGTGAGAATATGGCGCCACAAGATCCGGACTCAGCACAGTGGGAGAGTATCTCGAGGCGGCGCTCTGCAGATCGATGCCCGCCAGGGGGTCAAGCAGATCCGGATCCTGAACCTGGATCTGCCTCACCAGCGGAGGGTTGTTGCGGATCTGCTGATAGGTCACGGGATAGATTTCGCCGTAGGAGACGGCCCAGGACAACCTCCAGAGGTTGCCGCCCTGCCGCCAGGCAAGTCCCACCCGGGGGGCGAGGTTGTTGCAGTCGCAGCCATAGGGCAAGGTATTGCGGCGCTGAATCTCCGCCGGCCGGGCCTCAAAGCTGTATCGTACGCCGGTGCTGAGGGTCAGATCCGGTCGCGGACTCCATCGGTCGCCCACAAAGACCTCACCCCGCCAGTTGCGGAAGCCCCGGTAGACGTCCCCCACGGTGACCACATATTTGCTGGGGGTGCCCCACAGCAGGTTCTGGATCGCCGTGCGCCCGAAAGCATTGCTGAAGGTAAAGAAACCCCGCAGATTGTTGCTCTCGATGCCGTTGAGCTGAACCCGCGTCAACCACGCCCCAACCTCAATCCGGTGGCGGTGGTGCGGCTCGGCCCAGCTCAAGAGTCCTCCTCCGGTGATCAGATTCAGTGCCCGGTCCACCGGGATCTCACCGTCGGGACCCAAGTCCTGGATCTGGTGCCCCACACGGACTTCCGGCCCCACCGCGTGTTCTTCGGGACGCAACAGCGAGCGGATCCGCTTCAGCCCCAAACCCACCTCGCCCTCCAGCCCGCCACCGTCGCCGAACCACCCGGCCAGTCGCCCCTGATGGGCGTGAATCTCGGTGTCGGGGTTTTGTCCGGCCACGAACTGGAAGGCGTCGGTGCGGGAGCGGTCCACCGACCAGGCCGCCGTCCAGGTTCCCAGGCTCCGCGTACGACGGCTCAAATGCAGTTCGCCCCGGGTCTCGTCCACCCGCTGCGGCGCATTGGTGTTGAGCGCCCGAGGGTCCAAATCGGTCCGGTTGGGGGCAGCCGCCGGGTAGGCTGCCAGAAACCGCTCGACGACGCGGCGGACCTGGGGGTCCTCCGCCAGCGGAGTCCGCTCGGATGGAAGAGGCACCTGGACGTTGCCGTTCACCATCCCCCGGACCTTGGTCTGTTCCAGACGCAGACCCAGATCCGAGCGGCCGCCCAACGGTCCGCCCAAACGGAAGCCGTACTGATTCTGCCGTGCCGGTTGAACCGGACCGACCTGAAAGAAGCTCCGGGCGTTGAGGACCGAGTTTTCGTGCTGTTCAAACAGCTCGCCCCGCCACCCGGCCGGCAACGGAGGCGGCGCTGCTCCGGCCAGGAAACCTGCCGGCTCCACCCCCACCTCAGCGGAGTAGTAGCTCCTGCTGATTCGGAATTCGTCAATGAAGAGGGGGGTGGTCCCCAGGCGCTTGTTGGCCTCCTTGGCGGCGTTGGTATCCAGTTGTTGGACGGCGACGTTCTCGTTGCGCCGGGCGGCGGCGGCACCAGGATCCAACGAGCCGGTGCCGCCTGACTGCTCTCCGTTCCCCGCAGGACGCTCCCTTTCACGACGCTCCGCGCCGGGCAGAGTGTGGTCATCGGCGCAGAGGGGAACGGCAAGGGACGCCCAGACCGTGCCCAGGAGAAGCAAGCAAGGGCCCCTCTTGCGCTCCGAGCTACGCATCGGCCGGCAGATACTCTTTCCGGTCCGGGGGGTAGATGACTTGCCGCGACTTGGGATCGAAGGCCAGGACCCGGCCCTGGCGGTAGGAGTCCACGCCCAGCTTGATCGCCACCATCACCTGGTAGCCGCGCAGGATGTTATAGACGGGATCCTTCCGGCTGCGCATGCAGTCCAGCCAGTCGTCCACCAGATCGGGGCTGTCCTCGGCCTCGATGGTGACCTCTTCCTTTCCGTCGTTGGCCTCCTGGAACTCTTTCAGGAAGGTTCGCTCGGCTTTGATCACGGCCACCGTCCGCGGACGCTCGCGCGGCGCCTGCGGCCCCCGGGTTTGGTCGCCCATGGCGTCGCCCGCCGGCACCGGCGAACGGGTAATCTCCAGAGTCCCCCAGTTGCCGTACACGGTGACCGGCGAGGAGCTCGCGTTGGCCATGCAGGAGATCATGTTGATGGTGAAGTCGCCCGGGTACTCGACCAGGGTCATGTAGGTGTCCGGGACCTCGCGGTTTTTCTGCACATAGATCCCGCCGGCGCCGGTCACCCGCGCCGGGAAGTCGAAACCCACCATGGTGAGCATCGCCCCCAGACGGTGGTACAGCAGATCGGTGGCGTTGCCGCCGGAATAATCCCAGTACTTCCGCCAGCGGAAGTAACGTTCCGCACTGAAGGGCCGCTTGGGCGCGGGACCGAGCCACATCTCCCAGTCGAGGTTGTCACCCGGCGCCACTTTGGCGTCCGGCCAGTGGGTGCTGCCCACCCCGGGAATCGGATAGTCCCACATCCCCTCACGGGTGTTCCGGTTGTAGCTGATGAGCCCCCACAGAATCTTGCCCATCTTCCCGGCCCGAATGTACTCGTGGATCTTCCAGTTGAGCCGATCCAGCACTCCCGAGCCTCCCACCTGCAGCACACGTTTGGTAGCCGAGACCTCCTCGTAGAGCTTCGCAGCTTCCTCGATGGTGTAGGTCAGCGGCTTCTCCAGGTACACGTCCTTGCCGGCGTGCAGGGCTTCGGAAGCGATCCGGTAGTGCCAGTGGTCCGGCACTGCGATCACCACGCCGTCAATCTCCGGCCTGGCCAGTACTTCCCGGTAGTCCCGGAAAGTCCTTTCCGCCTGGGTCTGGCTCTGGGCGTAGTCCAGGCGGGGCTGCCAGACATCGCATACCGCCGCATACTCGAAATCGTTTTTCTCCTGCTTGCGACGGCGAAAAGCCCGCCCCAGCAAGGCCAGGAACTGCATGCCGCAGCCGATGAACGCGACATTGGCGCGGTCGTTGGCACCCAGGATCCGGCCGGCAGCGGCCACCGCCGGAGCCGACCCAGCAACGGCCGGGGCAGCGGTGACCGGCGCCACCGACGCCCCCGCCAGGATCGCCGCAGTTCTGCCCAGGAAATCCCGGCGGGAGGGACCCGCCGGACCCGAATTCTTGGTGGTTCCCATCTTCAGATTCCTCCTCGGATCAAATTGTCTCCCAGCCCAGCAGCCGGGCGGCGTTATTGTGATAGAAATCCTTCAGCAGGTCTTCCGGCAATCCGATCCCGTAGATTTTCCAGAATCCCTGCGGAGGGAATTCCGCAGGTGAGTAGTCGAAGTACTCGTCCAGCGTCTCCAGAAAACGGAAGTAGCACTGGTACATTTCGGGTTTCAGGTCCTGCTGGGGGTACTGCGTGCCGTTGGGGGAGGCGTCGGTTCCAAACATCACCCGTCCCCGGTAGGTTTCAAAGAACCAGCGGGCCTGGCGGGGCTGGCGGCCCAGTTCTCCCAGACTGGCGGCGATCTCGACGTGGAAATTCGGGTAGCGGTCGAGCCATGCCGCCACTTGACGCAGGTTCTCGGGGTTGGTCGCCACATGCAGGCCGATGAAGGTGGTGCCCGGATTCATCTCGATCACCCGGTTGCGGGCGTCCAGCAGCTCCTGCTTCGTGGGCAGATCACCGCCGGTAAACCGGGCCTCGGGGTGGCGGCTCAGTTCCTCCCAACGTTCGTTGTACCGGTCCACCGGCGTGAAGAAGGCATCCGGGTCCGAGACGTGGATAAAGACCGGGAGTTTCAATTCGCCGGCAGCTTTCCACATGGGCCACAGGCGTTCGTCGTCGATCTTGACCAGCGGGCCCTGCTGACCGGGTTCCCTTTCGTGCTCCTTGAAGAGGCCTTCCCGGAGGTAAAGGCCCAAGGTCTTGTTGATCTTCAGTCCCACCGCCCCCAACCGTTTGGCACGCTCCAGATCCTCGGCCTGCCACTGCGGGTAGTCCGGGTCGTGCAGCCGGCGGTAGTCAGGTTGGATGCACGAATAGAAACGGCCCGGATAGCGCTGATCCAGAATCTTGACCGTCTCCCGGAGCTGTTCGCTCCCGAATCCACCCGGCAGGTTGATCATGGTTTTCAGGTTGAGGGCGTCCATCCACTCCACGATCTTCGCCAGCCGGGCTTCACCGCTGCCCTGGAGCGCGTCGCCGGGCTTGGGCGTTCGGCGGAAGACCGACCCCACATGGGTGTGCATGTCGATGGCCGGGAAACGGGCCCGGGGCA
>FWPV01014679.1_pt1 | contig 11434 bp, 7 predicted proteins | sample 2228371 | NCBI WGS metagenome assembly FWPV01 (sample SAMEA103939776, study PRJEB20133) | metagenome | reverse complement strand
GAATGTCCTTCGTACAACCTGTCGCAGTTCGGCCAGCGAAAGCAGACGCTTGCCGATGTATCGACCTCTTCCGAACAGGCGGCATGCCGGGCTGATGAGTTGCCGCGGCAAGAAAGTGACGAACCACAGGCCGACATGCGGTTCCGGGCAGACCACCGAAAACCGGTTGGGTGAATTCAGCAGCACATCGCCGCCGGGCGCCAGGGTTCGCGCCACTTCTGCGAGGTAGGCCGTCTGGTCGGCAACATGTTCGATGACATCGGGCGAATAGATGAAATCGAACATGCCGTCCGGGAAAGGCATGGCTTCGGCACACCCCGCCACCAATTGATGGGGAAGTCCCAGCTCGCCCAGGAGCTTGCGCGCGAGCATCAACTCGACGAGCGAGATATCGATGCCAATGACCTTCCGCGCCCCGCTTTCGAGCAATGCACTGCTCGCCTCGCCCGATCCGCAGCCGAGGTCAAGCGTCAATCCGCGCGGAGCCGTGCGGCCTTCGGTCGCCTTGAGCAGATACTCGAGCCGGCCGGAGGCGCGCTTGCGCAGGAGCCGACGATGTTCGATGCTCGATTCGACCTCGTGCAGCGGGCGGGTCGTCGGATGGAGCGTGCGCTCGTAGTGCTCGATCAACTGGTCATAGCTCATGGTTTCCGAAGCGGAAGCAATCTCGCCGGCAAGGGCTGACTCCTCTGCCCGCGTCATGTAGGGCGGATCAAACTGTCGGAAATCGGGTATTCCATAGCGTATGGGGTACCTGTTCCTGCCGCTCGAATCAATGAGTGAGCCCCCGTCACTGGAAACGGACAATCGTTGATGGGTCACCGGGCAGCGCAGTAGTTCGAAAAAATCAGGCATTGAGTGCTCCAGATCAGCCATATCTCAACTTTGTTGAAAACGTGGCAATTCGAAAGTTATTCCGGATTGCGTTCAACGCGCCCGGATGAAATGTTCGTGCGTGGACAGATCGATGAATCGCGCTGGCAGACGAGTCAGCTCCGACTGTCGTGCACGACGATCGCCGATCATCGTCCGCACATTGCATCACTGGACCGCCCGGGTTGAAGGCCCGGATCGGGAATGACGCTGCATCCACTGGTCCATCATCATCAGTATCCACACCATTTCACCGTAGAAGCCGGGATAGGCGGGCAGGTGTTCGGCGAACAGCGCGTCGGCGAACTGCGGCCGAACGATGCCGCGGTCGACCGTACCCTGCACCGACGCACGCGACAGCGCATTCAAACCGTCGTGCCTGAGTGCCCAGTGCCCGAACGGCAAACCGAAGCCGTGCTTCTTCTTCGTGATGATTTCATCGGGCAGGAAACCCCGCAGCGCTTCCTTGAAGAACCAGCGCAGATCGAAACCCTTCAATTTGTAGTCCAGCGGCAGGCCGAGCGAGAAATCCAGCAGTTCGTCGGACAGCAGCGGGAAGCCGACGTCGAGCCCGGCCAGCGACGTGGTGCCGATCACCTTGGGCAGATCGTTGTCGGCCAGCGTGAAGCGCCAGTCGAAGCCCAGTTCGCGGTTCAGGTCGTCGTCGGCGTCCACGCTGTCCCATACCGACTGCTGGAGCGCGAGTGGCGCGCGGCGGTCGATCTGCGCCAGAAAGTCGGCGGTGAAGATGTTGTCCGGGCCCAGGCGCAGCAACATGTTGTACATCTCGTTGCGCGCCGGCATCGGTACGCGCGCCTGCTCGACATAGCTCGCGCCCTTGCTGGCCAGCGGCAGCTTGCCGAGCGGGCTGGCCAGCAGCGGCTCGAGCACGGCACGCAGCACGCCGGGTACATTGTCGTAGAAGCCGAACACGCGGTTCTTGGCGTAGCGCGAATTGCCGCCGAACAGCTCGTCGCCGCCGTCGCCGGCGAGCAGCTTGTCGTAGCCTTCGTCGCGCGCGATCTGCGACAGGATGTAGGCGGGCAGGGCGCTCGAATTGCCGAACGGCTGGTCGTAGTGCGCCGCTACCTTCGGAATGGCCGCGACCAGTTCGTCCGGCGTCACATAGTGTTCGTGATGACTGGCGCCGAAGTGCTTCGCCGCAAGACGCGCGTATTCCATCTCGTCATAGCCTTCGGCTTCGAAGCCCATCGAGTAGGCACGCACCGGCCCGTGTTCCCGACACAGCATGCCGACCACGGTGGAGCTGTCGGTGCCGCCGGACAGGAAGGCCGCGTAATGGCCAGTGGCTTCGCGTGCGACACCGCGCCGCACGATGGCGAGGAAGTCCTTCTTCAGCGTTTCGAAGCTGCCGCTGCGGGCCGGACTGAAACGCGGGTTCCACCAGCGTTCCACCGTCGGCGCCTTGCCTGAGGAAAGTGTCAGACGGCTACCCGGTGGCAGGCGCAGCACGTCGGGAAACACCGTTTCCGGCGCCGGGATCATGTGGAAGTACAGATAGTCGTACAGCGTCTGCGAGCGCAGCGTCGGCGTTGCGGCCAGCGCATCGGCGCGGCTGGCGATTGCAATGGACGTCGTGCGGTCCGCGCGATAGCACAGCGGATAGGTGGCGTAGCGGTCGGTCCATGCGCGCGCACTCAGGGCGCCGAGATCGATGTCGACGCGCAGTGCGCGTTCGCGCAATGCGTCCGCGTGGGCGTCGCCCACCTCGATCAGCAGGTGGCTGCCGGACAGCGACGCCCGGAAAGGGGCCGACAGCCGGAGGCTGAACGCTGCGGACGATACGGCGACATCGGAGCGGTCCGACTGCAGTGCCTGCGCGAGGTTTTCCAGATCGGCCTGCGTCGGTACTGCGTGCTGCACGAATTCAATCATTGAGCGGGTCTCTGAAACATCGGGTTCGGTGAAACATTCAGGCGGCCTGCTGCCGGTGATGGCCGGTCGATCCATGGGTCAGCCGCGCGCGCAGCCGCGCAACCGACAGCGACACCAGCAGCACGATCACCATGGACATCAGGAATCCGGCAGCGGGCGGCAGCCCGTCGGGCCTGACGAACAGGTAACTGTGAAGAAAGTAGATTTCGAGCACACAGGCGTCGAACCACAGAGCCGGGGCGCACAGCGTGCGCGGAAGCGGCAGCGTCAGCAACACCCCGCAGGCGCTGACCGACATCAGCAGGATGAGCGGGTAATTGAAGCTGTTGATCCCCGCCATCGCGTTCAGCGCGCCCAGCGCGAGCGCTGCGCCCAGGTATGCCGCAAGATGCAGCAAACCCGCGCCGGGCCACCTGCGCCCGCCGGCGACGCTGCCGAGCAGAAACGCAAACACGGTCGGCCACAGCATGTGGCCGACATCGACGGTGTAGTGCAGGGCCGTCGTCGCGGCGAGGCCGACCAGCGCGACGGCAAGCGCCCCACGGTCGCTCTGCGTCAGCATGCGCAGCACCGGGTAGGCCAGGTAGAACATCAGCAGCAGCGTGAAGAACCACAGACCGGCGCCGTAGGGCCCGGGGTTTGGCAGCCCGAGCCAGTTGAGCCAGCCGGACAGGCCCAGCGCGGCGATCAGGCGTTCGACGGTCCAGATGCCCGCCCGGTCCTGAAACAGGAACAGGGCGAGCAATACCGCATCGATCAGCAGGATGGCCGGCACCAGACGAAGAATCTTCGCGCGCCAGAAGGCCGGAACCGAAAAGCGGCTGCGGTAGCGCTGCGCCGTGAAGTAGCCGGACGAAAAGCCGAACACGAACAGCGCAACCGTGGCAGGGATCCACAACAGGCTGCCTTCGAAATAGTGCCCGGCTGCCACCGTGAGGATGCACAGCACCTTGGCCACGGCAAAGTTGTGGCTGACGGTCGCGGCGTCCGGATGCGCCAGGGTCAGGGACATCGCGCGCACCGGTTGCGGCGAGGCGGGCCGGCAGGGGGTGTCATACCAGCAGCTCCACCGGTTCCGGATGGCTCAGAAAGCCCTGCGGGCTGGCCGTGAAGCCATAGGCGCCCGACTGGAACACGACGACCAGATCGCCCGGTTGCGCGTCCGGCAGCGACATGCGGTCGGCCAGCAGGTCGAGCGGTGTGCACAGCGGGCCGACGACCGATACCGGCTCGCCGGCCGGCGCGTTCATGCGGTTGCCGATCGCGACCGGGTAATTCTTGCGGATCACCTGACCGAAATTGCCGGACGCGGCGAGATGATGGTGCAGGCCGCCGTCGACCACGAGATAGGTGTGACCGCGCGACACCTTGCGATCGACCACCCTGCATATATATATGCCAGCTTCGCCGACCAGGTAGCGGCCGAGTTCGACCACCAGCCCGGCGTCCGGCAACTCGCGCGCGGCGCGCTCGACCAGATGCGAGAGGTTGTCGCCGACCGGTGCCAGATCGAGCGGCAGCTCGCCCGGAAAGTACGGAATGCCGAAGCCGCCGCCCAGATTGAGCGTGCGCACCGGCGCCGGCGCGTCGGCTGCAAGCCGCAGCGCCAGATCGTAACTCTTCACCTGCGCTTCGCAGATCGACTCCGCCTTCAGGTTCTGCGAACCGGCGTACAGGTGGAAACCTTCGAAGGCGAGACCCAGGCGGCCTATCTCGCGCAGCAGTTCCGGCACCTGTTCGGCATCGACGCCGAACTGCTTCGGGCCACCGCCCATCTTCATGCCGGACGACTTCAGTTCGAAATCCGGGTTGATGCGCACCGCCACCCGCGCCGGCCACCCATGGCGGGCGGACAGGTCGGCCAGCAGGCGCGCCTCGCGGAAGGATTCGACATTCAGCAGCACGCCGGCCGCGATCGCCTGGACAAGTTCGGCCTCGCTCTTGCCCGGGCCGGCGAAACTCATTTCGTGCGGATCCGCGCCGGTGTCGAGCGCCACCTTCAGTTCGCGGCCGGATGCGACGTCGAGTCCGTCGACCCGCGCCGCCATGTAGGCGACCAGTGCCGGCATCGGGTTGGCCTTCATCGCGTAGTGCAGCTTCACCGCGCGCGGCAGCGCGGCGCGCAGTTCGCCGATGCGCGCATCGAGTGCGCTGCGGTCGTACGCGTAGAGCGGCGTCTGGCCGGCGCGCGCGACGACGCGGCTGAGCGGGATGCCATTGATCTGCAGCTCGCCATATGCACTGGAGAAAAGGCTCAGCGGGGCGTGCTCGGGCAGCTTGCGGGGGCTTTCGGTCATGGATATTCCGTGGTGAAGGACGGCCGGCTCACAGTCCGGCGAAGCCGGCGGCCAGCGTCTTGCGATCTATCTTGCCATTCGGGTTGCGCGGCAGCGGGCCGTGTTCGGCGACGATGCGCGCCGGCAGCTGATAGGCGGGCAGTGTGCGCCGGCACTCGGCGAGCAGTGCGGCGTCATCGAGCGGCGCGCCGTTGCGGCCGGTCGCGATGACGACGATGGCCTGGCCCAGCGTGGCGTGGTCGACGCCGAACGCGGCGCACTCGCCGACCAGACCGGTCGCGTACAGCGCTTCCTCGATTTCGGTCGGGCTCACGCGGTAGCCCGAGGTCTTGATCATTTCGTCGCGGCGCCCGATGAAATACAGATAGCCCTCGGCGTCGCGGCGCACCGTGTCGCCGGAAAACACGGCGATTTCCGGCATCACCAGTCCGTCGGGGCGCACGCCGGCCGCGGCAGGCAGCGGCCGGAACCGCTCGGCAGTCTTTTCGGGATCGTTCCAGTAGCCCTGGGCGACCAGCGGCCCCCGCTGCACCAGTTCGCCCGGCTCGTCGGCGTCGCACGGGCTGCCGTCTTCGCGCAGCACCAGCACCTCGTTGTTGGGAATCGCCTTGCCGATCGAATCCGGGCGGCGATCGACCTGATCGGGCGGCAGATAGGTGGCGCGGAAGGCTTCGGTCAGACCATACATCAGGAAGGGTTTGGCCTTCGGGACGCGAGCGCGCAGCGCGTTCAGCGTGTCGAGCGGCATGCGGCCGCCGGTGTTGGCGAAGTAGCGCAGGTGTTCATCGACCCCGGTCGGCCATTCGAGCTGGGTCAGCTGGATGTACAGCGGCGGCACGGCAGTCAGGCCGGTCACCTTTTCGCGCACCAGGGCATTGAGCACGTCGCGCGGCATCAGGTAGTTGAGCAGCACGACGCGCGCACCGGAATGGAAGGCCGTGGTGAGCTGCGAAAAGCCGGCATCGAAGGACAGCGGGAGCGCGGCCAGCAGGGTGTCGTCGCCGTGGTTGCCCAGATAGCTGGCGACGCTCTTGGCGCCGGCCACCATGTTCCGGTGCGACAGCACGACGCCCTTCGGGCGACCGGTGCTGCCGGAGGTGTAGAGGATGGCGGCGATGTCCGTGTCCGACATCGCACCGTTGTCCGGCACGGCATCGGTGGCGTCGAGCAGGGACGCCCATTCGTGCAGGACCTGCGTCGGCAGCGTGCCGTCCGGGCGCGCGCCGGTCAGCACGACATGCTGGCAGTCGCGGCAGGCGGCCAGGGTATCGCGCAGGCCGTCCAGCCGCTCCGGCGAGGTGATCAGTACGCGCACATTGCAGTCGCGCATGATGTGACCGACCTGATCCGCCTTCAGCAGCGGATTGATCGGCACGAAGACCGCGCCGGCGGTGGTCGCGCCGAAGCTGGCGACCACGGTTTCAAAGCGCTTCTCGAGATAGATGCCGATCCGCTCGCCCCGCCCGCTGCCGATCGAGCGCAGGCCGGCGGCGAACTGGTCGCACTGCTGCTTCAACGATGTGTAGTCGAGGGTCCGGTTGCCGTAGGTGAGCGCAGGCGCTGGACCCGGCGAAATCAGCTGGTGGAGGAGAAAGGCGTCCCGCATGGGTGAAAACCGGTTGAATTCCGACGTCGCAAAGGGTAGCCATCCGCGCCGATGAATGCAGAGACTTTTGCACGTCTCGGCGCGGATCAGGCAAGAGGCGTGCCGTATTTGCCGCTTTCCCGGTCGCCCGGAGCGCACGACACCCTGTGAGCCGCGCCCACTTGTCCTGGCCGGCGTGTCCGCCGCCGCAGGGTGAGGTTGCGGCGTCATGGGTTGTGCGCCTTGTTTGCGAGCAGCCGAAGGGCAACGTGATGCACGAATCCAATGCGGACAGACCCTAGTGTTATTCTCCGCGTCCGATTGCACGCGGGACGGGCGATGGCTGCGACGCCCCCTGCCGTGCACAAGCTTGAGGGAGAACGGGATGGAAGTTCAGCAGCAGATCGCGCAGATTCTCGATGAGGTATTGAGCCTCAAAGGTCGTTCGGCCACGTTTTCGGCGTCGACGCCGCTGCTCGGTGCAGTGCCGGAACTGGATTCGATGGCCGTCGTGGCCGTCATTTCCGAACTGGAAGAGCGGCTGGGCATCGAAGTGGCGGATGACGAAATCGATGGTCAGGTGTTTGAAACCTTCGGTTCGCTGTGCGCGTTCGCCGAGGGCAAGCTGGCCGCCTGATCCGCCGGAGCGTGCGGCCGCGTGACCTCGCGGCTGGCCAGCGCCAGGTAGTTCAGCACCAGCAGCATGACCGTCAGCCGGGGGATGTCGAGCAGGGAGTCGAACATGCCCAGAACCAGAAAGCCGGCGATGCCGGCGACGGCCATCGCTCCCGCTGACGTACGGTGCGGCCCCTGGAGGGCGACGCGCCCCAGGCTGGCAGCAATCAGAATTCCCCAGGCGACGAGACCGAGAATGCCGTGCTCTACCCAAAGGTGGACCCACATGTTTTTGGCGTGCCAGGGCAGGTGGTGACGATCTGACGTGAAAAACCAGTGATCGGCGCCTTCCGTGAAGCGGCCGTTCTGAATCAGTTCGCCTGCCGTCAGATCGACGATGCTGATGTCGCGCACGTCGAGCAGCGTTTTTCCGATGGCGACGACGGACAGGGTTGACAGCCTCGGCGCATACCAGCGGCCGCTACCCATCGCTTTTCCGGGCACGATGAATTCGTACACTCCCCACGTCCCGTCGCCGTTGATCTTGACGCTGTTGATCGTGCAGCCATCCTCGTAAATCAGCCACTTGCGGCAAAGCTCGACGTTGAAGCCCGTCGGTCCGTTGGCTCGCGCAGTGAGGGTCACTTTCAGCGGGCCGTTCGTCGATGACGGTGCCCGCTGTGTGATGCGGAACAGCTCACCAAACCCCTGTACGTGTCTCGGCCCGGCGATCTGCAGGAAAGGGTCGTCGCCTTCGGTTCGCAGCGTGATATTTCCCGGGTACTGCGCCTTGGGCAGGTTCCAGAAGTAGGCGGATGGAAACTGGCCGGGGCCGAGTCCGATCCAGCGATCGAGATCGGTCTTGATCAGTGCGATGCCATCGTGGAAATGCGCGGTTTTGTGCGCGATGTCACTTTCGATCGCATCGACACGTTCCTTGAGATAGTAGCTGCCCCCGGCGACCGCCAGCACGGCCGCAAAACCGATGCAGCACAGGAAACGCGTTGATTCCTGCACGCTGTCCGCCCAGATGGGTTTCGGCAGGAAGGCCTGCGCGCAGGCAAGGCTCAGAACGAGCGCAGCCGCAACCAGCGATGAAGCGGTTGCTTCGGCCCCCCCCCAGTGGATACCCACCCAGGCCCCCAGAACCGTCTGTGCCGCCAGCGCACCGAACACCAGACGGGCCGGTCTGCGCAGCGCAACGACGAGGAGTGTGCCGAGGAAGGCCAGTGCATAGAGGACGTACGGTCCCTTGGGAATCTGCATGGACAGGGCTGCCGCGGCCAGCCCTCCCGCCAGCCCCGCCACACCTCCGAGCACGGTTCGGACGGCCGGAGGCTGTCGCAGCGTCTGACACGCCAGTCCCGCGCAGGCGAGTGTGCCCGCGATGGCGGCGAGACTGCGATATCCCCCGACCGAAAACGCGCTGACGCATGCGGCAAGGGTTGCTGCATTCACGATCAACCATCCTGGCAATCGGCTGAACCCTCCCTGCACGGGGAGGGCGTCTGTCTGTCGGGGCGACAGGATCAGGCTGACGGCGATGCCTGCGAGGGCAGCGACATAGGTGGTCCGGGTGAAGGTCGTGAATACAATGTAGGCGACAAGGGCTGTCGCCATCAACAGCGCGGCCGCGACGCCGGGCCTGTCTTCGCGCCGCAACAGCCACACGAGCACCGGCAGGGTGAGCACCAGCCAGCCATCGAGCGCGGCGCCGCCCACGTGCGCCTCCCAGAATGGTGCCGTAGTCCGGTAATCGGCCGAGAAATTCGACAGGCCGGGGAAGGCGAGGCGCTCGGACAGCGCCGCCATCGATGCGAGGATCAAGCCTGCGAACAGCCCGTAAAGTACCGAGTGGACGGCTCGCCTGCCGCTTGTTCCCGACTCGATGAACAGGCAGATGCAATAAAGAATGGCGAGCGGAAACGCTTTGATCAGCCGCAGTGCGTTGGCCGGCGTGTCGTAGCCGAGCCAGAATCCGGGCGAGAGCTCCGGCCATGGGCACAGCACCCGGCTTGCCGATAGCAGATAGCTCACAGCGACGAGCGACAGCAGCAGGTAGCCGATCGGCGTGTGCTTGAGCGGGCGATACCGGATGCGCGGTGGCGCAGATACGGCGTGATGGCCGAGGATGCCTGCGCACGCAGCCAGCAGCAGCGCATCGCTTTCGGTAAAGTGGATTTGCCCGGTCCACGGCGCAAGATCGGCAATCGGCCACAGTGCCGGTACGATGAACAACCCGAGGCCCGGCCGATTGAACGCAGCCAGCGCGACCATGATCAACGCGCCCACCGCGAAGGGCATCGATCCGGCGTAGTGCAGCAGCCAGCCGACGACCGAAAGGGTGGCGATTAGTGCCAGCGCGCTCAGCGCGGCCCTGGCGCCGGGCGATCGATAGGGCCGGGACGACAGTGCGGGAAACGACGACGGGAGATTCACCGAATGATCTGCGGCTGTGCGAACGCCGTAATGTGGTTTGCAGGCGATGATGCACGGAGTTTCCCGCTTCATGCGTGTGCCGCGTCGCGCAAGGACAAGAAATTGCAACGGTGTGTCGCGACGCCGGGCTCAGTCGCGGTGCCCGCGTTGTGACCGGCGCGCTAAGTGCCTTCGCGGCATGCATGCTGCTGTGCCTCGCCGCACCGCTGTCTGCGGCAACCTGGACAGTTGGCCCCGCACATCCGCTGAAAACGCCCTCCGACGCCGCGCAGATCGCCCGCGCGGGTGACATCGTGCTCATCGAATCCGGAGTATACGAAGGCGATGTTGCCGTGTGGACGCAGGCTAAGCTCCGGATCGCCGCAGCCGGCGGTCCTGTCGTACTCGAGGCAGCGGGCAGGCATGCCGAGGGCAAGGCCATCTGGGTGATGCGCGGCGGTGAGTTCGAAGTCGAAGGGATCGAATTCCGCGGCGCCCGGGTGCCCCACGGCAACGGCGCGGGCATACGCTTCGAATCAGGCCGGCTGGTGATCAGGAACTGCGTGTTCCGGGACAACGAGAACGGGATACTGACGTCGAACGACCGGCAGGCGGAACTGCACGTTGTCGACTCGGAGTTCGCCGATGCACCGCGCGATTCACGCGCCCTGCATCACCTGCTGTACGCGGGCAGCATCGCCGAATTGAAGGTTTCCGGATCGCGCTTTCACAACGGCTACAACGGACACCTGCTGAAATCGCGCGCGGCGCGCAGCGATCTGCGCTTCAACCTGCTGGTGGACGGGCTCACGGGCAAGGCGTCCTACGAGGCCGAATTTCCGAACGGCGGCCACGTGGTGATGATCGGCAACGTGATCGGCGAAAGCGCCGCCTCGGGCAATGCCCACCTTGTCAGTTACGGAATCGAAGGTGCGGTCTGGCCGGAGAACGCCCTGCTGGTGTCGCACAACACCTTCTTCTCGAAGGCAAAGACCAGAACCGAGGGTGCGTTCGTGCGGCTGGCAGACCGGAACAGGTTTCCGGCGCCGATTGCGCTTCACCTCATCAACAACCTCAATGTATTGCCGGGACAGGCGTTGCAGGGCGAAGCGACGGAAACATCCGGCAACGTTTTCGTCGTCGCCGGCGCGCTCGGCGACATCGATGCGCTCGATTTCGGCCTGGCATCCGGTTCGGCACTCCGGGGGGCTGTCGGACCCGCCCCGACCGTGGGAACCACGGCGCTTGCACCCGCTTTCGAGTTCGTTCTGCCACGCGGAACCCGTCCGCTTCCGCTGCCCGGAAAGTGGGTTCCGGGTGCTTTCCAGACCCCATCCGGCCGCTGATTGAGTGATCCGGACGCCTGTCCGGTGTTTCTTTTTGTGTCTTTGCCGGGCGACAGTGCCGCTGAAACGGCGTCGCAACGTGCTTCAGTTATCACATCCCCTTGTCGCGGCTCCGTCTTGTGATGGTATTCACGCTCAAAAGGCCTCGCCGCACATATCGTTCGCGCTCCACCGCTCACGGCGTCGCTATCGGCAACCCGTTGCATGACACGACGCGAATCAAAATGAGCAGCTCTAAAAGGGGTCTACCGTGGTCAGGTTGTTCAGTCACTATGTTCCGTCCGTAACGCTCATGAGACTTGTTGCCGAAGCCCTGGTCCTGTTGATTGCCGGCAAGCTCAATCTCGGCAGCATCAACATCGGCAGCACGCAGAACCTGGCGGCCGAGTTGTTCAAGACCAGTG
>FWPV01014678.1_pt1 | contig 11434 bp, 10 predicted proteins | sample 2228371 | NCBI WGS metagenome assembly FWPV01 (sample SAMEA103939776, study PRJEB20133) | metagenome | reverse complement strand
AAAAAAATAATTATTTATTACAATTATCGTTTATTGTAAAATCCCTCTAAATCTCCCTTTGGAAAAGGGAGACTTTCGTGATTTCCCATTTTTCAAAGAGTGCTAGGAGAATATATAAACAATTTTTTAAAACGGTATTACCTTTTATATTGAATTTAGCTACACATTCATTGTTTTAACTATTCTCACATTTCCCCAAATACCTATTTTTGAACCGACAATAATGATCACACCCTCAATGCCATTTATAGATTTAGCAAAATCAATACCTTTATGAATATCATCCTCAGTTTTAATTATATTTCCCGTTGCGGTAGCGACAGCATCTGCAAGGGCAGTCCTTTTTGATAAGATGACAGCAGCATCAGCTCTTCCGAAGCTTAAGGAGTGACCAACAGTTCCAGATGACGTGCAAATACCAATAGGAGTTTGTTCAGGCTCTATTTGTATGCCTATTTTACCAGTGAAAGGAGAGTTGCCAGCATATATTCCCATGAGCTTTTTATTTCTAACTTTCATGAAAATATCACCGCCATTTTCAATGATTATTTGATCGCTAAATTTAAGTAGATCATTCCCTACATATTCAGCTAAAGCTCCAGCCACAGCAGCCATAGGACCGACATTTGCAATTTTTGCAGCGGATGCCATTTCTTTCACTATTTGAGGGGCATCATCATAAACTTCTATAGGTTCAAGAGCGGTTAGAAAATTTTTACATTTTCTTATATAATCTTTAATTTGCCTGCGATATTTAGATACAGATTCACCTGCTTGTGTTGATAAATCTATGGCACCTGAAACAAGTATATCGGTTTCCTCTTCCATAACTTTAGTAGTTATCAATTCGTTGTTTTTAACCCATTCTCTATATTTTCTTTCTTCATACATTGTAAACCAATGATCTTGTTTTTTTTCGTAACTTTTCTATATAATCATTTGCCCTGTCAAGTATGTCCTGAGTAAGGAACCTATGTGGCATATCCATGAAATCATCGATATTAGCGTATGGAACAGATACATCCATAATATAATTATCAGATATTTGAATATGATTCTGCCCATCCCATTCTATATAATCCCAATCAGGGACATTTATATAGGCAGCTTCGTAAAGCTCTCTATCCACAGATGCATCTGCACTGATCCATTCACCATTAATCAAGACACAACAATATACATGCACAATTGCATCCAGGCTTTTTTCATATATTTCTTTATTGGCAATAACTTTTATTGCTTCTTTCTTTATGCGAAGCACCATATAGCCAGCGGGTATTCCAGCAGATCTAAGCATGGCGACTTGAAGATTAGTTTTATTTGCACACATACCCATCTTTTTGTGAAGAGTTTCAGAAGCCTTTACATTCCAGAAATCAAAACCATACTTAATTTCATCTCTGACCCAATTGAAGATATTTATGGCACAACAACGTATATCTCCGTTGCATGATTTGACTAATTCACTTGTTAGAGCCTGTATTTCTGGATTATCCTTATCGCAATATTTTGTGCTAATAAGAAATTTAGCGAACTCTGTGTTTTCCGTCATATAAAATGTAATTCCTTATAGATATACTTACATAAAATTTTTATAATTTTATTACCTATCGAAAGATTTATTTTATTAGTAATTATAGGTTTTTTTGGTTTAGAAATCAATAGAACACTTGATGGGGAGTCCAATTCAAATTTTAGGTAATAATTATGCTTATGAATCCTAATAGATGATCTTACCTGTCATTGTCGCTAATTTCTTTCCAGTATTTATGTAATTTATCAATTGAAATATGACATATTGTAATGGAATCCCCCTTTCTCCCTTTGGAAAAGGGGGAACTATCGGATCCGCATTATCATTGTATTTTTGTCGCTTATTCATTAAAAACTTACCTTTCCTTTATTAACTCTGGCAAAGTTGGAAACACTAAAAGTTCTAAAGAGAGATTTATAGGAATCATTTAAGTCTCCCTTTCCCAATGGTATTACCTAAAATTTGAATCACACTCCTTGATGAGTAAAAAACAAATTTGCTTTTTATTTCTAATTCATGATATAATTTTGATTGGAAAGCTCTTAGAATTCAAAGGCAGACAATTTTAGCAAATTTACAATGAAAGGAGGAAAGATATTAATTCCTGATTAGTGATGGAATTAATATCGAACAGGAAATGAGAAAGTATTTCTTAATTGTAATCATGCTATTGGTAACAATTTATCCTGTAATGGCTTATGAAGAAAACTTTGATAAAGGTGAAGCAAAAGGATGGAAACCTGTAACAGGTAGCTGGAATGTAAAAAATAAGGAATATTTTTGCACGGTAGGAGCAGATAATGATTATACTTTTTTTGAGGAAAGTGTCGGAAATAAAAGCTGGATAGATTATACATTTACAGTCAATATTATGCCAATATCAGCAAGCAATTATGCAGGTGTTCTTTTTAGAGTTATAGAGACAGGAAAAGGTGGTCCGCATCCGGGATGGAGCACCGGGAAGTTCTATTATTGGCTTATAGGTATAGGTAATGGGTCGCCTGGATACAGTGTAATATGGAAAGCGATGGGAGGTCCTGAGGCAAACATCGAGGGAACAAACGGAAACACTCTTAAAAGTGGTGAGTGGAATGAAGTTAAGGTAGAGGTTACAGGAAGTGATAAACCAAATATGAAATTGTATCTCAATGGCAAGTTGCAAAAGGATTTTACCGATTCATCTCAACCACATGGATATGGAGGTATAGGTCTTGCAGGATTTATATCTGAAGTGCATTTCGACAATGTAAAAGTAGAAGGACAAGGTATTCCTGGTTCAGCTGTATCTTCTTATGGTAAATTGGCTTTAACATGGGGTTATGTAAAATTTGTAAATAGATAATAGAGCAAGATATTATCATAAAAAAGATTTATTTTTGGAAAGTTTCAGAAATTAGTATTGTTGCAGATTCTACGATCATATCTATGGCTTCTGGAACGAGCTTCGACCAATATGAAGTTGCTACCTCATGTCCACCGCGACTAAATGCTTCCTTAGTCGGAATATATCCAACATACTGTGTAGTGGCATGAGCTATATAAGTTAGTTTAGCTATTGAAGCCATTTTTATGTTTAATTGGCATTCTACAAATGGTTCTCCGGGTAATCCGATGAAGGCAATGTCTCCTAACCTCAATAATTGAATTTCGTAATCCAGATATTTATTTCTTTTACGAGCCAACTCTATGCTACATAACATCGCAGAACGCATCCAATTCCAATCAACCTGGGTTCGTTCTGAATTTACCCACATAGGTTCTGGATTTTTATTTATAACTTCTTCAGCTCTTTTAAGCTCCTCTGGATCAACTTCTCTAATAGGTATATTTATATGCTTAACCTTCCAATCAATAGTCTCTGTATTTATGAAATCAAGCGTTTCTATAATTTTTTTGGATGTTTCTGCAAGACCTTTTCCCATGACCAGATGATCTGGCTTATATTCAGGATCAAATGGATTCCATGGATTTATATTTCCACAGGCACCATTTAATATTATTGGCACGCAATCTCTTCCATAAGTTTCCCTTAGATTATCTGATAAAGCACCTGGCCAATCTGCTGAGACAATAGGAACAGGTTTTGTAAAGACGTTTACAGGATGACATGAATAATTAACAATGATTGAGACCATCTGCATTTCTTCTGTCCGTAAACATACGACACCTAATTCGGGGTCTATAGGACCTTCAATATATTTTATCCATGTTGGACCTAGAGGCTCCTGCCATCTGCTCCCTGGCATATTTACTGAACCATCTTTTTTAACTCCTCGACGATTAAAGGCAAATCTTCCTTCAATACCGCTTCCAGCAGAAAGCTTCACAGGTTCGAGAGAATCATTTGCAAGTTTGATAGCTTCTACTGCACGCTCAACAGCAAAGTTACTATATTCCTCGTCACCTCCTCTTACCCAGTCAAATTCTAATGGTATGCCTTCGAAATCATCATCTATCAGAAAATGACCTATAGATGGTGCTGAATGTGTCTGTGTGGCATGAATCATAACAGCATCAGATTCTAATCCGAAATCTTCTGCTGATCGTCTGATCTTTGAGGTATATTTAGAATTGATTATTGTAACATCAAGCGCAACAAAGCAGATTTTCCGCCCATTACATTCCAGCACTAAGGCTTTAGCATAGAGCGGATCGCTTACCAATTTCGCTGGTCTAAAAGTTCCAACTCCACCAGCAAGTTGAATCCCTGCTCTGGGTGTAATTTCTACCTGAGCTGATCCTGCAAATAATTGACTTTTATTTATGTTCATATAAACATTTTTTCATTTAATAACTAATAACCTATCCTTATCGGCTTCGGGAAAAATGATAAAAAATTTATAAGTATTTATACTTCAGTATCTATAAGATTCATGCTTCTGGGATCAAGTTTTGTATAATCCTTTATTTCGTATCTATTTCCATCAGCATCTTTTATTATTACACGGTTGTTTGGCATTCTTCTTATATCTTCCTTATATCTAGTCTCAAATACGCGTCTTCCTTTATCTGTTTCCACGTCAAATTTCATAATACCATGATTCTCAACCATGTTATTTATACGAACTATCTGGGGCATAAAATAACCTTTTTTCAATTCAGCACGGATTATTTTCTTTGACTCAGAATCAAGTTTTCCCAAATCCTCTATCATTCCTATCTCATTTTCTTTCTTTCCATCCTTTACCTCAAAAAATGATACATAATGCTCCTGGTCACTCAGTGGAAAACTCATAACAGGAATAACTTCAGGATATTCTTTATCACCTTCTATAACTAACTTAATCTTATTAAACTCATCTTTATAGACCCTTATTTTTTTCGGATCTAAAATTTTTAATTCGTCTTCAATCCGATATGGCACTTTTTTACCTCCCAATTATAAATTTCAAAAAAAGGGAAAAATCTTCCCCTTTAATTGCCTTCGTTCATTAAAAACATTAATGCTATTTGAACTAGCATAGATGCTCCAATAACCAAGGCTTCAGTATCTATATCAAACGTAGGTCTATGGACAGGAGATACAAAACCAAGCCTTTCGTTTCTAGTGCCAAGACAGAACATAGCTCCGGGGACTTTTCTTGTATAATATGTAAAATCTTCTCCGCCCATAGTTGGTTCCATTTCTATTATTTTATCAGAACCAAGTATAGCTGTTCCTGCTTTCTCAATTAACGCAACTATATCTGGATGATTAATAAGTGGAGGGCAACCATTGATATAATTAAGCTGGCATTCAACGCCCATTGCTTTTTCAACTCCACTAATTACATCTTTTATTTTTTCAAGAGCTCTGGTAGAAACTTCATCATTCAGAGTCCTGACAGTGCCTTCCATCATTACTTCCTTGGGAATAATGTTAAAAGCATGCCCGCCCTCAATACGACACACAGATATAACAATGGGCTTTAGTGGATCAATTGATCTGCTAGGGATAGTTTGTAAAGAATTTATGATCTGAGCAGCGGAAACTATGGGATCAGATGTCAGATGAGGCAATGCACCATGTCCACCATCACCGCGTATAACAATCTCAAATTTGTCAGCAGAAGCCATCATTGCTCCCGATCTTATACCTATTATTCCTGTATCCAGCCCGGGCCAAACATGCATGCTGACTATCGCATCTACCTTCGGATTTGAATCAAGAACACCATTTTTTACCATAATCTCTGCCCCGCCAAATATTTCTTCTGCTGGCTGAAATATAAATTTAACGTTACCACATAATTCATCTCTCATATCACTAAGAATCATAGCACTACCTAAAACTGATGTTATATGAGCATCGTGCCCGCATGCATGCATAATTCCATCATTTTTAGACCTATAGCTCACATTATTTTCTTCCTGGATTGGCAGAGCATCTATATCAGCCCTGAAAGCTATAGTTTTTCCTGGTTTTTTTCCAAAAAGTACTCCGACAACACCTGTTTCAGCTATTTCAGTTTGAATATCGTCCAGTTTTAGCTCCCGTAAAATATCGGCTATTCTTTTTGACGTTCGTTTCTCTTGGAATGATAGCTCAGGATATTTATGAAAATCTTCTCTTATTTCTATTAATTTATCCTTTATCGTATTTACCTTCTTTATTACATCCATATCTAATCTGCTTTCTTTATCAAATTAGTCTTTTCAATCGCAGAGCTGAATCTTTTTTTAAGGTCTATAAGAACTTGTTTATTGGACTTATGCCAATTGCTAATTACATATCTAGCTACTGCAAAGTAAAGAGGATTTCGTATCGAGTAAAACTTTTTCCACAACCAGAAAAACTTTTCCTGAAGCTCAATAGGACTGATCTTTTTTGGATTAAATACTACATGTGAACCATCATATAAGGACCAGTTCTTAGTAAAAATACGATTTTCAGATTCCAGTATATCGAACAACCTACTACCGGGCAATGGGTGAAGAATTGAGAATTGAGCGGAATCAATATTCATTTCTCTGCAAAACCTTATAGTCTCCTTTGGAGTATTTGAATCATCTTCATCTGATCCTAAAACGAACATGCCATGCACTTTTATGCCATATTCGTGTAAGTTCTTTATGCAAGTTCTAATATCCTCAACTTTTTGTTTTTTATTATATGCATCAAGTGTTTTGGGATTAACGGACTCAAAACCAATAAACATGCGTGAACAATTAGATTGTGACATTAATTTCAATAATTCTTTATCTTTGGCAATATCGCTTCTTGCCTCTGCGGACCAATTGATTTTTATTTTTCTCCTGATCATCCCTTCAAGCATGATTTTTGTGCGTTCTTTACTAATTGCAAAGTTATCATCATAAAAAAAGGCTTTCTTGTATCCTTCAGTTTTACGCTTATAGATTTCTTCAACTACGTTCTCTGGATCACGGAACCTGCACTTTCTGCCAAATGTTGATGACACTGTGCAAAATATGCAATCAAAAGGACATCCCCGTGAAGTTGATATAGGTGCTTGCCTCGGTGGAAGATTCTTTTCACTCAATAAAGAAAGATCAGGAATCGGATATTTATTCAGATCACTAACCGGAGGTCCCTGGACTATGCCAGTTAAATTTGGGTTATTAACGGCTTCCAAAATAATCTCTTCGCCTTCCCCTTTTACAACAAGATCAGCATACTGAGCAGCTTCTTCTGACATATATGTAACATGAGGTCCTCCCATTATTATTTTAATCTTAGGGGCAACTTTCCTTATAGCATCTGCTATCTGGTAAGCTCTATTAGCTGTTGATGTCATAACAGACATTGCAACTACATCCGCATGGACTATCGCCTCATGCAACCATTCTCTACTCTTATCATAAACACTTTTTACATTATCACGAAAGATTTGAACATCATGTCCTGCGGATTTTAATATTGTGCCAAGGCAAAGTGATCCCATGAGTGGAAATCTATAATACCCGTAACTATTAAATGCACTACTTGGCTCGATAAATGCAACTTTTGCCATAAATTTTCTCCTAATTCTGTAATTAATAAGAAATTACCATAAATAATTAATTCACTTTTTCTTTTTCTTCGTCAGTTCAATAAATTCTTGTTGTGCTGGCAAAGTAAAGCTATCTGTTTTTTTATCCAACTCTTTAAGATCCTTTGGTAAAAACATGACACATTCAGGATCATAGGTATTATCAATTCCGAATGTATGACCTAATTCGTGTATAGCCTCTTTTTGCATACGTTTAAAGAGTAATTCATCGTTAGGCTTACCGCCCACATAAGAATTAGGATTCATACGGATCATCGATATAAGGGCAACTTTTCCTCCTCTTATAGCTTGCCCAAAGATAAATGGATAATTTGATTCAGGAAGAAATAAGTCAACATTGCAAACACCCAAAATTTTATAATCACCAGGAAAAGATAACTTTTTTGACATCTCAGTTAGTATATACATCGCTACATATTGATTGGCATCCTCATCATAAGCATAATCTGGTATAGGCATACGTTTATCTAGAGCTAAATAAACTTTTGTAGTAAACCTTTCTTCCAATTTTGGAACAAGGTGACTTAGATATTTTTCTTCCACATCTCCTATTGGCACTATATATATATCAGAATCAACATCAATATTCCAACCCTTATTTTTAGAGTCTTCAGAACCACAAGATATTATTATAAACACTATAATTACCAAAAATATTCGGTAAAAAATACTCAATTTTCTACTACTCCTTTTTGCAATAATAAAATACTTTTGTTATAATTATACATAAAACTACAACAATAATAAAGTAAAAATATTCCCTTTTATTAAATTATCTTGTTTTATTTTTCACATAAAAAGCTTTTAAGTATTGGGGTTATATATGAATAACATATATAAATTGTTTTTAGATCCTCCGAATGAATTTTCTCAACTTCCCTGGTGGTTTTGGAACGATGAAATAACAGAAAGTGGTATAATATATCAATTGAGTCAATTCAGGAACCAGGGTATATATGGTTTCACAATTCAGGCTAGAATGGGAATTCCTCATTCCATACCATATCTTGGCAAAAGATGGTTTGAGCTTGTGCGATTTGCGGTTGAAGAAGCAGAAAAATATAATATGATTGTGCATCTTTATGATGAGGGAATGTATCCATCAGGTTCAGCACATGGACAGGTAGTTGATGGTCATCCTGAATTTCTTGCACGCGGTCTGGAAATGCGTAAGATAACACAAGGTGAAAAAATCATACTGGCAGAACAGGAAAAATGCATTGCCATATTACCAGAAGGTGACTCTTCCGCTATAACTTTTGACAACCACTTTCCAGAATCCGGGTATATCTTTGTTATAACACCAAGCAATGGCACTATAAGAGGAGTTCATGAAGGAGAAGATGATCGACAACCTCTAGCACCTAAAGCAGCAGATATTCTAAATCCTGACGCAGTAAAGCGATTTATTGAGCTTACTCATGAGCGATATTATAATGAGCTGAAGGAGTTTTTTGGCACAACGATTCAAGCTTTCTTTACAGATGAACCAAATATATTGGGAAGATATGCCAGGAGCGGATTAAAACCATGGACCGACGGCATTGAAAAAGATTTTTTGAATATAAAAGGATACGATATTATACCACATCTACCAGCCCTTTGGTTAGATACTAACTCGCAAGTAAATGAAATACGGAGAGATTATGAAGATGTAATAGCAACAAGATTAAATAAAAGCTTTTACCAGCAAATATCGGATTGGTGTGCTGAACATAATATCGCCTTAACTGGTCATCCTGCTGAAAGTGATGATATAGGTTTACTCAAATATTTTCATATACCTGGACAAGATCTGGTTTGGCGTTATGTTGAGCCAGAAAAGCCATCTGCACTGGAAGGAAAGCATAGCACGGTCGGAAAATGCTCAAGCAGTGCAGGTAAGCATCAAAAGGCGAGGCGAAATGGCAATGAAGTTTTTGGTGCTTATGGTTGGAAACTAACGCTTGATGAGATGAAATGGCTGGCAGATTGGCTTATGGTCAGAGGGACAAATTTACTGTGGCCTCATGCCTTTTATTATAGTGTTAGGGACTTTCGTGTTCATGAACGTCCACCAGATTTAGGTTTACACAATCTATGGTGGAAGCATTATCACATTTTTGCTAACTATACGAAACGAATTTGCTATCTGCTTACAGATTCAGATTTCATAACCGATATTGCCATTCTTGGGCGTCATAATTATCTACCATGGGAACCAGCTAAAATATTATTTCAAAATCAATATGATTTTGACTATATTACAGATGATGATCTGAAATCCTCAGTAATACAGGATAGTAAAATAACTCTTGGAAATTCATCTTATAAGGTTTTAATTTGCATGATAGATCATCCAATAAATAATGAAATGGAAAAAATACTCAAGGAATTCATTCAATGTGGAGGAAATATAATTACTTTTAATCCTTCTGAAAATACCAAAATATTTCTTAAGCAAATAAAAAAATTTCTTACTCCTGATATAATAATAGAGCCTTCTAATCCAGACCTTAGATATACCCATTTTCGTAAATCTGAATATGATTTTTATTATTTGACTAATGAAGGCATCAATACAATTGAGGGAAAACTTACATTGAAAAGCTCCGGTTATGCAGAATGGTGGGATCCGATAACCGGAGAAGCATCAAAAGTTCATGTTTTATTTGCAAATAGTAACAAAATGACTGTAGAATTAAAACTACATAAGCGAGAAGGCATTATTCTTGCGATCGATAAAACTCGTCCTGTTAAAATTCAGAAATCCAATGGCATTTCAAACGTAACAAAAAAGATAGACATATCTAGTGGTTGGAAATTAATAGATCCAAACACTGGCAATGTTATCTCTGAAGGCATGCCTAATTGGGTTAACTTGAATGGATATGAAAATTTTTCGGGAACTCTTTTATATGAAAAGGAATTGGATTTAGATAACCTTGAACTCTCCAATAAAGGAAAACTAATTTTGGATTTAGGAGAAGTTCATGACTTTGCAGAAGTATATTGCAATGATATATATATCGGGGTGAGGCTTTGGTCTCCATTCCAATTTTCTTTGCCAGAAGGTATAAGTAAAACTAAATTAAAAATATTTGTAACCAATTCCATAGCAAACCAAATTGAAAATGCGGTGCTAACATCCGGAATTGTAGGTCCGATAACTTTACAACAAATTTTAGGAGATATATAATGGGCAAAAAGATTATTGATAATCCTTTTAGACCGGTATTCCCAACACCCGCAGCGCTTATAACCTGCGTGGATAAAGAAGGAAAGCCAAACATAATTACACTTGGTGAGGTAGCAATGGCATCACTTTTTCCGACAAGAGTTAGCGTCGGTCTTCGACCTGCCACATATTCAAATGGTTTAATAAAAGCTACCGGTGAATTTGCTGTAAATTTTCCTACAATCGATATAATTGATAAGGTAGATCTATGTGGAACAACTTCTGGTCGTAATACTGATAAATTTGCGCTCACTGGATTAACTCAGGAAAAAGCCATACACATTAAGCCACCATTAATCAAGGAATGCCCGGTTAATCTGGAGTGCAAGGTTATTGCAGTATTGTCTATTGGCTCCCATGACCTTTTCATCGGTGATGTTCTTGCTATGCATGCGGAAGAAGATATTATACTTGATCCTGAAAGAGGTTTAATCGACCCAATAAAGGCAAAATCTGTTATCTTTGCAATGAATAAATACTTCAACTTTGGTGAACAGATTGATGCAATACGTTTCACAAGAAAATGAAGTAGGTAGAACACTATTTGCAGTTATGTATGTTGATGCTATTTTTGAGTAGGCTCAATGCTATTTTTGAGTAAAACATGCTGTCTAGCTTGTTCCTTATTTCCAAATACAAGACAATTTAATTTTATATGCTTCGCATATACATAAGAAACAAGCTGTCCAGCTT
>FWPV01006133.1_pt1 | contig 11434 bp, 9 predicted proteins | sample 2228371 | NCBI WGS metagenome assembly FWPV01 (sample SAMEA103939776, study PRJEB20133) | metagenome | reverse complement strand
GAAATGTCGTGGACAAAGAAGAACGTTCACCCCGGCAAGATCGTCTCGACCTCGCAGGAAGTCGACGTCGTGGTCCTGGACGTCGATCCGTCCAAGCGCCGCGTCTCGCTGGGCCTGAAGCAAGCCCTGGCCAACCCGTGGGAAGCCTTCCTGGAAGCCCACCCGGTCGGCTCGACCGTCGAAGGCGAAGTCAAGAACGCGACCGAATTCGGTCTGTTCGTCGGCCTCGACAACGACATCGACGGCATGGTGCACCTGTCGGACATCGACTGGAGCGTCCCGGGCGAAGAAGCCATGGCCCGCTACAAGAAGGGCGACATGGTCAAGGCGAAGGTTCTCGACGTCGACGTCGAGAAGGAACGCATCTCGCTGGGCATCAAGCAACTGGCTGGCGACCCGATGTCGGGCGACACCTACCGCAAGAACCAGACCGTGACCGTCACCGTCACGGAAGTCACCTCGGGCGGCATCGAAGTCCGCTTCGGTGAAGACGACGCCCCGATGACCGCCTTCATCCGCAAGTCGGACCTGTCGCGCGATCGTCAAGAGCAGCGTCCGGAACGCTTCGCCGTGGGTGACCGCGTCGACGCCCAGATCACCAACGTGGACAAGGCCGCGCGCCGCGTCTCGCTGTCGATCAAGTCGCTGGAAATGGCCGAAGAGAAGGAAGCCATCGAGCAGTTCGGCTCGTCGGACTCCGGCGCTTCGCTGGGCGACATCCTGGGCGCGGCCCTGCGCGAGCGGGCCAGCAAGGACTAAGCTTCGTCTTCCATAGACGTTGAAGTTGGCGGCGGCTGGAGCGATCCAGCCGCCGTTTTCTTTTGCGCGAACGTCCGGCGCCCCCCTACGCATTAACCGAACCGCGTTCGAGAATTTCATGCAACCCCTTGAAGACTCAGCCGTCGTTGGGCAAAGGTCCGCTCGCGCTCTTCTCCTCCCAGGGGCGTTCCGGGGATATCGATGATCAAGTCTGAACTCATCGCCAGGCTCGCGAATGAAAATCCGCACCTGACGCAGAAAGACGTCGAACGCGTTGTCGGCGTGATCCTGGAGCGCATGATCGGGGCTCTAGAAGACGGCGGCCGGGTCGAGCTGCGGGGCTTTGGCGCCCTGTCGGTCCGCTCGCGCCCCGCGCGCACCGGCCGCAATCCGCGCACCGGTGAGGCCGTGGATGTCCGCGCCAAGCACGTGCCGTTCTTCAAGAGCGGCAAGGAACTGCGCGCCCGTCTGAACGCCGACGGCGACGAATAATAACAATCCTGACCTGGGCTTGACCCCAGGCCGCGAACGCCTCCAGCTTCGCCCCCTCAGACGTATGGCGAGGGGTTTGTCATGAGCATGGTCAAGGAATTCCGCGAGTTCATCGCGCGGGGCAATGTCATCGATCTGGCCGTGGGCGTGATCATCGGCGCGGCGTTCAACGGCATCGTCAAGAGTCTGGTCGATCAGGTGATCATGCCGCCGATCGGCCTGCTGACCGGCGGCCTCGATTTCTCCAAGCTGGAATGGGTGCTGCGCCCCGAGGATCCGGCGACCGAGGCGATCGAGAAGGTGGCGATCCAGTACGGCGCCTTCATCAACACCGTGATCCAGTTCTTTATCGTCGCCACGGTGGTCTTCCTGCTGGTCAAGCTGGTCAACGAGATCCGCCGCCAGGACGCCGCCGAGCCGGCTCCGGCAGCGCCGCCGGCGCCGACGCCCGAGCAGACGCTGCTCACCGAGATCCGCGACCTTCTGGCCAAGAAGGGCTGATCCCGGCGAGCGCCAGACACGAAAAGGCCGGCCGCTGTCGCCAGCGGCCGGCCTCTTTCTTGTGTCCGAACGGCCGGTGCCTATTTGCTCAGGCCGGGCGCATCCAGGTCCAGCTTGGCGGCCGGGATCACCGTGGCGTTTGGCGCGGCCTTAGCCAGGTCCTCGCCCATGGCCTTGGCGTCGCCGGCGATGATCACGCTCATCTGGGCCGGATCAAGCTTGGCCTTGGCGAAGGCCTGGACCTGTTCGGGCGTCACGGCCTCGACCTTCGACGCGTAGCTCTGGATCTCGGTCAGCGGCACGCCATAGACGGCCAGGTTGCCCAGGATGCCCGCCAGGCCTTCCGAGGTGCCGAGGTCACGACCAAAGCCGCCCACCAGCACCGACTTGCGGGCGGCCAGTTCGCCGACCGAGGCCGGTTCGTTGGCCAGGCGGCTCAGCTCGGCGCGGGTCAGGCTAATCACCTCGCCGGCCGAGGGGTTCTTGGTCTGCACGCGCGCCGAGAAGCCGCCGAACTGGCCCTGCGGCGTCAGGCTGGAGCCGGCGCCGTAGGAGAGGCCGCGCTTGATGCGGATCTCCTGGTTCAGGCGCGAGGAGAAGCCCACGCCCAGCACCGTGTTGGCGACCACGCCCTGGTAGTAGCTGGGATCGGCGCGGGTGATGGCGGGCTTGGCCAGAACCACGGCCGCCTGGCCCGTTCCGGGCAGGTCGATGACGATATTGCGCGGCTGGTAGCCGGTGGGCGCGGCCGGCGGGGTCGGCGGCGGTGTCGCAGGCTTCTTCCAGCCGCCGAACGCCTTCTCCGCCAGGGCGAAGCCGGCCTCGGGCGACAGGTTGCCGGTGACGACCAGCACGGCGTTGTCCGGCCGCCAGTAGGCGGCGTGGGTCTTGGCTAGATCCTCGCGCTTGATCTTCGGCAGCGAGCCCGGCGTGCCGGTCGCGACATGGCCATAGGCCGAGCCGGCGTAGAGCACGGGGCTGGTGGCGAAGCTGGCCAGGCTGCCGGGGCGCTGGTAGGCGACCGACAGGCCGTCCAGGGTCTCGGCGCGGACGCGATCCAGCTCCTCGGCCTTGAAGGCGGGGTTCTGGGCGACGTCGGCCATGATCGCCATGGCGGGCTCTGCGTTGTTAGCCGTCACGCTGAGGATCAGGGAGGCGGCCTCCCAGCCCGAGCCGGCCGACAGGTTGGCGCCGAGCGCTTCGGTCTCGCGCGCGACCTGCGTCGCCGAGCGGGTGGCGGTGCCTTCGGTCAGCAGTTCCGAGGTCAGGCTCGACGTGCCGGCCAGGCCGGCGGGATCGGAACTGGCGCCGCCCTTGACGGTGAGGGTCGAGGTGATCAGCGGCAGCTCGCTGGACTTGGCGACGATGACCCGCAGGCCGTTGGCCAGGGTCTTTTCGGCCGGGGTCGGCAACACGGCTGGGATCGGCGCGGCGACCGCCGGGATCTTCTCGCGCTCGGCCTCCGGCGCCAGGGTGGTGATCGGGCCGTCGTACTTGACCGAGGCCACCTTGGGGATCGGCGGCGTGGCGTCCTTCTCGCCGGCCGGACGGTCCTTTTCGGGCAGATAGTTGATCACGGTGCGGCGATCATCGGCCAGATACTGGCGGGCGACGCGCTGGATGTCGGCGGCGGTCACCGCCTGCAGCTTGGCCAGGCTGGTGTTGGCGGCGGCGGGGTCGCCTTCCGTCTGCAGGGCGTAGCCGATGGCGAAGCCGCGACCGTCGATCTCCTCGCGGCGACGCACGGCGTCGGCCAGCAGGCCGGCCTTAGCCTCGGCCAGTTCGGCCGGAGTCACCAGACCATCGCGGACGCGAGCGACCTGGGCGCGCAGCGCGGCCTCGCCCTGGGCCACCGTCTTGCCGCCGGCCATGATGGCGCCGACGTAGAACAGGCCCGGTTGGGCGTTGTTCGGGGCCGACGAGAACACCGACTGGGCGATCTTCTGGTCATAGACCAGGCTGTCATAAAGGCGCGACGACTTGCCGGCGGTCAGGATCGCGTCCAGCACCGCCAGGGCGGGCGCGTCCTTGTCGGCGGCGGCCGGGGCCAGCCAGGTGATGGCCAGGGCCGGCAGCGGGACGTTCGGGCCATAGGTGTTGACCGTCTTGGGCCCCGTGCGGGCAGGCTCGACCGCTGTGACCTTCGGGATCGCGCCGCCGGGCGTGGTCAGCGACCCGAAGTACTTGTCGATCATCGCGTCCAGCTTGGCCTGGTCGAAATTGCCGACGACGATCAGCGACGCATTGTCCGGACGATAATAGGTGCGGTGGAAGGCGCGCACGTCATCGACGGTGGCCGCGTCCAGCTCCTCGATCGAGCCGATGCCCGGGCGCTGATAGGGGTGGATGGCGAACGACTGCTGCGGGATCGACAGGGCGAAGAAGCGGCCATAGGGGTCGGCCAGGACGCGCTGGCGCAGCTCTTCCTTCACGACGTCGCGCTCGGAGGCGAACACCGTCTCGTCGATGACCAGCGATTTCAGGCGATCGGCCTCGGCCCAGATCAGGCGCTCCAGGTGATTGGCCGGCACCACTTCGTAGTAGTTGGTGAAGTCGTCCCAGGTGGAGGCGTTGTTGAAGCCGCCGACGTCCTCGGTCAGGCGGTCCACCGTCTCGTTGGGCATGTTGCGCGTGGCCTTGAACATCAGATGTTCGAACAGGTGCGCAAAGCCCGAGCGGCCCTGGGGGTCATCCTTGGAGCCGACGCCGTACCAGACCTGCACCGAGACGTTGGGCGTTGTGGTGTCGCGCGAGGTGAACACCTTCATGCCGTTGGCCAGCACGCGCTGCTGGTAAACGATCGGCGGAACGGCGATCGAGGCGGTCGCGGCTGGCTGGGCCTGGGCCGGGGCGGCCAGGGCGAGCGGCGACAACGCCGTGGTGGACAGAGCCGCGGCCACGAGGGCCAACTTGGCGGTGCGGATCATGCGCGAAAGTCTCCTGAACGTTTGCGCGGACCCTAGCACCGCCCGCTCGCCGGGAAACCTTACCGACAGTTCATGTAGGGGACGAACGGCCTAGTCGATCAGAAACCGCGCCCGTTGCGCCGGCGTCGGGATCCGGCACTGGTCGCCCTTGCCGAAGATGCGATAGCGGTTGGCCGCGACCCAGTCATAGACCCGGTCGGTCAGGCTGCGAGGCAGGCGATCGATCCAGGCCAGCGGGCGCCACGGTGGGGGCAGCCGCCGCAGCAAGGCGGCTACGGCCTGCGTCTTGCGCAGGGGCTGACCGTGATCGAAGAACAGGAAGCTTTCCGGCGAGTCGGGGTCGAGGCCGTGGGCGATCGCCAGCCGCCGACCCGCCGGCGACTGGATCGCGGTGAAGCGTATCACCCCGCGACGATCCAGCCTGAGCACCGTCCGCACCACCCCGTCGCAGAGATGGCAGACCCCGTCGAACAGCATCACGGCGTCGGGGGTGTTGGGGTCGGTGGTGGTCATCCGCCTTCGCACTCCCGCCGAAGCGCGGCGAGCGACGGGGGTACGGTCCGGCGCATCAGGCTTGAGATCAGGCCGGCCGGAATCGCCAGGGGACCGGCGGCCCACAGGTCATAGGTGACCCGCGTGCGAGCGCCGCCGTTCAGAGGCTCCAGCCGCCAGAAGCCGTCGCAGGCGCGGATGTCGCCGCCGATGCAGGTGAAGCGGATCTCGCGGTCCGGACGCATGGTCACTCGGGCCCTGGATTGCATCGCGGGGAGGAAGAAGCCCCACTTGACCGTGTGCTCACGGATTTCAGAGCCGTCCGGATCGCGGGCGATCACCTTGCAGCGCTTGACCCCGGGGCTCATTCGGGCGGCGCGATCGCAATCCAGGATGACGCGGAACACCACGGACGGCGGCGCGGCGATCTCGATGCTGGCCCGCACCACGCCTCGACCCTGGTCATCGGCATGGGCCTCGACCTGGACGCCGTCGTTGTTCACGGCCCATTCCGACGCCGCGCGCGCGGGCGCGGCGATCGCGAGCAGCAGCAAGGGGAGCAGGGCGAAACGGCGCATGGCAGCGAGGCTAACGCGCCGATGCGACGTTCGTCAGGCCCCCGCGCGGTTCTTCACCAGATCGTCCACCACCGACGGGTCGGCGAGGGTCGAGGTGTCGCCCAGGCTCCCGAGTTCGTTCTCGGCGATCTTGCGCAGGATGCGGCGCATGATCTTGCCCGAACGCGTCTTGGGCAGGCCCGGCGCCCACTGGATGACGTCGGGCGCGGCGAACGGACCGATCTCGTGGCGCACCCACAGGATCAGGTCCTTGCGCAGCGCGTCGGTGGCTTCGATGCCCGCCTTCAGGGTCACATAGGCGTAGACGCCCTGGCCCTTGATGTCGTGCGGATAGCCGACTACGGCCGCCTCCGCGACGGTCTCGTGGGCGACGAGCGCGCTCTCGATCTCGGCCGTGCCCAGGCGGTGGCCCGAGACGTTGATCACGTCATCCACCCGGCCCGTGATCCAGTAGTAGCCATCGGCGTCGCGGCGGCAGCCGTCGCCGGTGAAGTACTTGCCAGGATAGGTCGAGAAATAGGTCTCGAAGAACCGCTGGTGATCGCCATAGACGGTCCGCATCTGGCCCGGCCAGCTATCGGTGATCACGAGGTTGCCTTCGGTCGCGCCGTCCAGGACCTGACCCTCGGCGTCCACCAGTTGCGGCTTGACGCCCGGCAGCGGCTTGGAGGCCGAGCCCGGCTTCAGGGCGGTGGCGCCCGGCAGCGGGGTGATCAGCATGCCGCCGGTCTCGGTCTGCCACCAGGTGTCGACGATCGGCAGCTTCTCCTTGCCGACCACGCGGTGGTACCAGAGCCAGGCCTCCGGATTGATCGGCTCGCCGACGCTGCCGAGAATGCGCAGGGACGACAGGTCGTTCTTCGTCACATGCTCATCGCCCTCGCGCATCAGGGCGCGCAGGGCCGTGGGGGCGGTGTAGAAGATCTGGACCTGATGTTTGTCGATCACCTCCCAGAACCGGCTGGGGGTCGGATAGTTCGGCACGCCCTCGAAGATCAGGCTGGTCCCGCCATTGGCCAGCGGGCCGTAGACGACGTAGCTGTGGCCGGTGACCCAGCCCACGTCGGCGGTGCACCAGAACACCTCGCCCGGCTTGTAGTCGAACACCGCCCAGAAGGTCCAAGAGGCCCAGGCCAGATAGCCGCCGGTGGTGTGCAGCACGCCCTTGGGCTTGCCCGTCGAGCCCGAGGTGTAGAGGATGAACAGCGGGTCCTCGGCGTTCATCGGTTCGGGCGGACAGTCGGCCGAGACGGTGTCGCGGACGTCCTGCCAGACGATGTCGCGGCCCGCCTTCAGCGGCACGTCAGCGCCGGTCCAGCGGATCATCAGCACCTTGCCGACCCACGGGCAGTGCGTCAGCGCCTCGTCGATATTGGTCTTCAGCGGCACCCGCCGTCCGCCGCGGCGGCCTTCGTCGGCGGTGATCACGAAGTGCGAGGCGCAGTCCTGGATGCGGCCAGCGATGCTCTCGGGCGAGAAGCCGCCGAACACCACCGAATGCACTGCGCCGATGCGGGCGCAGGCCAGCATGGCGACGGCCGCCAGGGGAACCATCGGCAGATAGATGGTGACGCGGTCGCCCTTGGTGACGCCCTGCGCCTTGAGGACGTTGGCCATACGGCAAACCTCCTCGTGCAACTGGCCATAGGTAAGGGTGTCGGAGGTTCCAGGCTCGTCGCCCTCGAACACCAGGGCCACGTCATTGGCCTTGGCCGGCAGGTGGCGGTCGATGCAGTTGGCCGAGACGTTGAGAACGCCGTCCTCGTACCAGCGGATACGGAAGTCGTCCTTGGCGTAGGAGACGTCCTTGATCTTGGTGGGCGCCTTGATCCAGTCGAGGCGGGCGGCGATGTCGCGCCAATGACCTTCCGGATCGGCCTCGACGCGGGCCAGCGCGGCGTCATAGGCGGCCGCGTCGATATGGGCGGCTCGCGCCAGTTCTTCAGGAACCGGAAAAACCTGTCCGTCGCTCACCACCGCACTCCCTTATCTTGTTGGCCGCTGGCATAGGCGATGCGCCTTCCTCGGCGCAAGAAGACCAATCGGCTTTCTGATCTGGGCAAGATGACGACCTTGCGCGGGCGGCGTAAAGCTAACGCGTCGCCCTTGTCCGGAGTTTTTCATGCTGCTCGCCCTATCCACCTGGTCCGAGATCGAAACGCGCCTGAAGACCAGCCAGACCGTGGTGGTGCCGATCGGCTCCAACGAGCAGCATGGGCCGACGGGCCTGCTGGGCACCGACTGGCTGTGCCCCGAGATCATCGCCCACGAAGCCAGCAAGCGCGCCGGAGAAAAGGTGCTGGTGGCGCCGACCTTCAACATCGGCATGGCCCAGCATCACCTGGCGTTTCCGGGCACCATCTTCCTGCGGCCCTCGACCTTCATCGCCGCGATCGGCGACTGGGTGCGGTCGCTGGGCGCGCATGGCTTTACGCGGATCTATTTTCTGAACGGCCACGGCGGCAACGTGGCCTCGATCGAGGCGGCGTTCTCGGAGATCTACGCCGACTACAGCTTTCGCCAGCAGCGCGCGCCCTTCGCGTTGAAGCTGAAGAACTGGTGGGATCTGGCGGGCGTCAACGCCCTGGCCAACCGGCAATTCCCGACGGGTCACGGCAGCCACGCCACCCCGTCCGAGATCGCCGTGACCCAGTGGGCCTATCCGGAGACGATCAAGACGGCGGCCTATTCGCCTCAGATCGCACCCACGGGGCCGATCCGCGAGGCGCTGGATTTCCGCGCCCGCTACGCCGATGGCCGCATGGGCTCTGACCCGGCCCAGGCGACGCCCGAGAAAGGCGGCGAGCTGGTTAACCTGGCGGCCAACGCCCTGATCGAGGACTTGGCGGCCTTTTCGGCGGAGATCGTTCCGCAATAGTCGCGGGACCGAAACCTCCCCCTTCGACAGGCTCAGGGTGAGGCTTCTCAAGGCCCCGGCCGACCCATAGCCCTCATCCTGAGCGTGTCGAAGGACGAGGGCGGCCCCTCAGGCTTCCACCACCCGCCGCGCTAGCGCCGGTTGGCCGTGGCGGGCGGCCATCACCTCGCCGATCACCGCGACCGCCACCTCGAACGGCGCCTTGCCGCCCAGATCCAGGCCGATCGGGGCGCGCAGCTTGGCCAGCTCGCGCTCGCCAAGACCTGCCGCCTTCAGCCGTGCGATCCGCTCGGGCAGACGCCGCCGCGCGCCCAGCAGGCCGACATAGGGCGCAGGCGAGGGCAGGGCGGTCATCAGGGCGGTATGGTCCTGCTCCAGGTCATGACCGCACACGGCCACAGCCGTCCACGCGTCCAGCCCGATGGCGGCGAGGGCGCCCTCCAGTGGTTCGCGGCGATAAGCGACGCCCGGCAGGGGCGGCGGCGCGGCCGGACCCTTGGGGCGTAGCAGGAAGGTTTCGTGGCCTGACTGGGCGGCCAGGCTGGCGATCGCCAGCGCCGTCGGATCGCCGCCGATCACCACTAGGCGCGGGACGGGGTCATAGGCGCGTTCGAACGCGCCTTGCCAGGGGACCTGAGGCTCCTCGGCGCAGATGCGGCGCGCGCCGTCGCTGACCCAGAAGGCGGGCTGGCGCGCGCTCGCAAGGTCGAGAAGGGTTCGGGCCGCCATGTCGTCGGGCGCGATCCGCTCGACCAGGATTTCGATTCGGGCGCCGCACAGAAGACGGATGTCCGGCCAGGGGCTGCCCTCGCCATAGACCAGCCGGCGGGCGATCCCGTCCTCCAGGCAGGCGCGGGCATGGACCTCGACGTCGGCCTCGATACAGCCGCCGGACAGGAAACCCGAGATGAGTCCGTCGCCGAACACCATCTGCGCGCCGACCGGGCGCGGCCCGCCGCCGCCCAGGGCGATGATCGTCGCTAGGGCCGCAGGGCCTTTCGAAAGCGCCTGGGCCAAGGCCGGGCGGGCGTCTTCGGCCAAGCCATGCATCGGCCAGGGGGTGTCGGAATGGATCATCGTCATCGTCGCGACTTTAACCCCTCGTCAAGGTTCCAGAAACCGGATGTTCAAACCTTGGCGCGTAGCCTCCCAGTCTGTTGGTGAGTTTCGCGCACGGATGGCGATGTCCATTTCGGTCTCAAAACTGGGTCTGGCGGCCGCACAATTCGGCCTCGACGGCGGGAGCTCGTCCGCGCCGCGCGGCCGCACGCCGGAAGCCGAAGCCCGCGATATCCTGAACATCGCCGCGCGCGCCAAGCTGTCGGTGCTGGACGCCTCGGGCCTGTTTGGCCGCGCTGAGACGCTGTTGGGCGACCTCATTCCGCGCCCCGTTCCGTTCCGTGTGACGATCTCGACCGCCCGCGCCGATCGCGGGCCCGACTTTGTCGAGGCCGAGGCCCGCGCCGCCCTCCGCCGAATCGGCGTCGAACGCGCCGACGCCATCATTGTGCATTCGCCCGCCGAGCTGTTCGGTCCGCATGGCGCGGCGCTCTGGGAGCGTCTGCAGCGCCTGAAGGACCAGGGTCTGTTCGCCAAGGTCGGCGTCTCGGCCCACGCCTCGGACGATCCGGTGGGCGTGGCCCGGCGCTTCAAGCCCGACATCCTGCAAGCCCCGGCCTCGCTGCTGGATCAGCGCCTGCTGGCCGATGGCTCGCTGCAGCGCATCGCCGGCATGGGGATCGAGGTGCACCTGCGCTCGATCTTCCTGAACGGCCTTCTGTTCCTGCCGCCCGATCGCGTGCCCGCCCAGCTGAAGGGCGCTTCGGGGCGCCTGTCGCGCGTGCGCCGGATGATCGCCGAGGGCCGCTCGGACCCGCTGCAAGCCGCGCTGGGCTTTGCCCTGTCGCGTCCTGAAGGGTCGGCCGTGCTGGTCGGCGTCAACTCGGCCGCTGAGCTGTCGGCGGTGGTCGCGGCCGCCTCGAGCCCGCCGCCGGACCTCGACTGGGACGACATGGCGATCGACGATCCGGTCGCGCTCGATCCGCGACGTTGGGTCGCCTAACGCCCTCCTAGAATCACTCTGGACAATAGGCTGCATGGGACGGCGCGCGCCTGTGCGCAGCGCCGTTCAATGCGCGTTAAGCGTGCCTGTTAAGCTCGTATAAGTTTCTGATTCATCGAGGTTTTATTCTTCTGGCCTAGGGTGGTTTCAACCCACGGAGACGCGTCATGATCCTCGCCGTCCTGCAAGCCCGCATGGGCTCGTCCCGCCTGCCGGGCAAGTCGATGGCCACGCTGCAGGGCGAGCCGATGATCGTCCGGCAACTTGAGCGCCTGCGTGGCGCGCGCTGTCTCTCCAAGATCATTGTCGCCACCAGCCAGGAAACGGCCGACGACGCCTTGGCCGGCTTTCTCGTGTCGCGCGGCTACACGGTTCATCGCGGGGCTGGCGCTGACATTCTGGCGCGCATCGCCCGCTGCGCCGACGCGATCAGCGCCGTCAGCCATGTCGTTCGCCTGAAGGGCGACGCGCCGTTCATGGATCCCGGCGTAGTCGACGACGCGGTGCGCATGGCCCTGGCCAGCGGCGCCGACTACACCTCCAACCGCGTCCACCGCACCTATCCGGCGGGCCTGGAGGTCGAAGTCATCAAGGCGCGCGTCCTGCGTCAGGCCGCCGCCGAAGAGCGCGACCCCACGGCGCGGATTTCGCCGACCGCCGCCATTCGGTCCCAGCCGGAGCGCTGGAGCCAGGCCCATCTGCGCGCCGCGCGTGACTGCTCGCGGCTGGACTGGCGGGTCAAGAC
>FWPV01014677.1_pt1 | contig 11435 bp, 9 predicted proteins | sample 2228371 | NCBI WGS metagenome assembly FWPV01 (sample SAMEA103939776, study PRJEB20133) | metagenome | reverse complement strand
GGATCCCGTCCCCTTCCGGTTCTTGCCCGCTGGCCGCCCGAACGGCCGTTTTTCGGCCGAGACCGGTCACCACGCCACCACCATCCTCTCGCTCAGGGACTCGCTCCCGGCTTTCAGGCTCACGGTGTAGGTTCCCGGCGCGAGACCGGAGATCAGGGCCGCGTATCTTCCGGCCCGGGTCGGGCCGTCCCTCAGGGTCATCTTCAGCCTGCCCGCCGGGTCATAGACCTTCAGGCTAACGCGCGAATCCTCCGGTATCGTGTATTCTATCGTGGCCTGGCCGCAATTCAGGGTGGAGAACGATAAAGCAAGCCCGCCAGGGACCGGGCCCTCCTGGACTCCGGTCACATCAACTATCGCGTAGATGTTCCAGTTGTAGCTGCCGCCGCAACCCAATCCTTGCCAGTTTATACCGTCCAGGGAAAGCCAACATCCGTAGTTGACAACGCATGGGCCGTGGTCCACACCCACGGGATATTGGCCCTGGTTGTGTTGCTGTTGAACCCATACCCAGAGATTGACGCCAGAGCTGATGTTTATGTTCTCATGTGAACAATCATAGACCTGCCACCCATCCGTGGTCACGGGGCCAAATGTGTCGCCAACGCCTAAAGGGGCACCAGGGTTGCTGGCGGTGCCTGAGTAGACATTTATGAATCCAGGGTAAGGCATAGGGCCGTAATTTCCTATGTAGATATAGACCCCGGCCTCCATCAATTTGCCAGCAGTGGACGAGTTTATCTGGAATCTCGCGGCCCAGTGCAAGAGACCGCCAGAGGTCAGGCCTATCGCGCTATACGCCACTTCGTTATAGTAGTAAAGGGAATCAGCGGGTGGAATAGGATTTCCGGAGGGTTGCTTTGTTGTGGGAGCCGGGGAAAGCTCGCCCAGGCTATCCGTTCCGAATTCAACCGGCTTCCTGGCCAGGGCTGTTCCCACCAGGGCCAGAGCTATCAGTAGTCTTTTCATGCCTGCCTCCCTGTCTGGTAAATTCTAATCCCCCTGGCCGAAGGTGATCAACCCCAGGCCCGTGGCTTATAATTATCCCATGATGGAAGAGGTTGAGAAGACCGTTGAGGCAGGAGATGGTTTCATGGTAAGGAACCTGACCGTGTTCCCACTTTTCAGGTGTGATGGGGGTTCGCTTTACATGAGAACCCTTGACGAGGCGATTGATTCTGGCACTGCTAGTCTCCGTGAGACGGGCCAGGTTCCCTGGGTTGACCTTGATGTGGACACTGATGGGGGCCACCCGATTTTCATCATGGATGGCGAGGGCCTGGTTGCTGGACTGCAGAACAGGGTTGTCAACACCGCTGTCCTGGCCGAGGCAGGCCTCACGCACAGGCTCCCTGTGACCTGCGTGGAGCAGGGCAGGTGGAGCGGTGAAGGCGGTTTCAGGGCCGGCTCCTCTGCTTATCCGTCCCTGAGGGCCATCCTGGCCAGCAGTGTGGCCGCTTCTCTCGTGCACGGCAGGGGTTTCTCCGCTGATCAGGATGCTGTCTGGTCATCCGTGAAACAAAAGCTCAGCTCCCTTAGAGTCTCGTCCGCGACCTCCTCCATGCACGACGCGTATTCTGGGGTGTCCAGGGCATTAGCCGCTTTCAAGGAGGGATTTAAGCTTGATGGGGCCTCCGGCTTCATCGCTTTCGCGGGGGAAGAGCTCCTTGGCCTTGACCTTTTGCCTGGGCCGGAAGTGATGGCTAAACTCCGCGAGAAAATAGCCGAGTCATACGCGCTGGACGCGATGGAGAGAATGAACAGGGCTTCCAGATTCCTCTCGCGGGACGAGGCCGTCGCTGTCCTGAGGCGCGTCAGCAGGCTCAAGTGGCAGGAGTTTCCCGCGGTGAGTCTTGGTGTTGAGAAAAGGGGCGATGATGGGGACATGGTTGCCAGGGCCCTGGTCAACGATGGCGTGCTGGTTAGCCTTTCTGCCTTTGCCAAGGCCGAAGTGTGAGAAAGATGAGAAGCGAAGATTTTCCTTCCATAAGTGGCGTTAAAACCAGGCCGCTTCGGGTCATCCCGGACGACCGTGGCTGGCTCACCGAGATATTGCGTTCGGATGACCCTGATTTCAAAGCTTTCGGCCAGGTTTATCTGACCGCGGTTTATCCCGGAGTGATAAAGGCCTGGCACTTTCACAAAAAGCAGACGGATTTCATCGCTTGCATAAAGGGAATGATCCGGCTCGGCCTCTATGATCCCAGGGAGGATTCGCCGACCAGGGGCGAGTCAGCGGAGATATTCGCTGGTTGTCTTAACCCCCTTATGGTCGTTGTTCCCCCTGGAGTCATGCACGGGTTCCAGTGCCTGGGCAACGAGGCCGCGCTCGTCATCAATGTGCCGGACATGCCCTACAATTACGAGAACCCGGACGAGTTCAGGGTGGACATAGAGGACCCCTCGGTTCCTTATATATGGAAGATAAGGAACCGGTAGCCGAATGGTCGTCTGTTGTTAGTTGCTGGTTAGATATGTCCCCCGCGTTTGTCCTTGATCTTTTTCAGGCCCCCAGGCCAGTTAACTGGGCCGAGGTTTTCGGTAGGACTGCTCCCCTTGAGCTTGAGAGAGTTTTTGGCAGGGGAGATTTCCTGGCCCACAGGGCAAGCGAGCAACCGGAGATCAACCTGATCGGCCTTGAGGTTTCCTCGCTTTCGGTTTTGAAGGCCTGGAAAAGGCTCAGGAGGGAGGGAATATCAAATGTCAGGATAGCCAAGGCAGAGGCCGCCTCAACGCTTTTCTACTTTTTCGCGGAGAGGAGCATCTCGCGGAGCTGGGTCCTCTTCCCGGAGCCGTGGCCAAAGGCCAGACATCAGGACAGGAGGCTTCTTGGCTCCGATTTTTTCCGTCTCCTGGCGGCCAGGACGACCGACGGGGGCGAGCTTTTTGTCGCGGCGGATTGGCCTGATTATCGGGACTGGATGATCTACGAGGCCGGTCTTTCCGGCGCGTTCGCTCTTGAATCCGGCGGCTGGCCCGTTCCGGCGACAAAATATCACGAGAAGTGGCGCGCGGAGGGAAGGAGCATATATTCGTTGGTCTTCAGGAAAACAGAACACCCGGATGTATCCGGGCTTTTTCCAGCTGAGGTCCATATGAGCCAGATAAAGCTTGAGGTTTTCAGGGAGCTCTCGGATGTCGTTTCCAGCTTTGTGCCAGCCGCAGAAGACTGGCCCGGCGGAGTTCTCCGGATAAAAAAAGCATATCTTTCCTGGGAGGGCGCTGAGGCCCTCTTTCTCTGTCTCGTATCCGAGGAGGGCTTCATCCAGAAGTTCCATGTTTCGGCAAAGAGGGTCGGGAATACGGTTCTCGTGAAGCCGCAGGATCATGCGCACCTGGTCATAACTCCGGGTATAAAGAGGTGCGTGGAGTCCGTAGCGAGGATCGTGGCCCCCACCCCTGAAGGCCTTTAATAACCCATTTTCTGCGCAGGATATAGCCTGCCTCAAAATTATCTCTGGTTAGAGCGGAGCTCCGCGCTCCGCCAATTCCTGATTTCTCCTCCAGCACGAGGGCTGGAGGGCTAACCGCGCGCGGGCCTGATCCACCAATTATTCTGGGACAGGCTGAAAGTGGGTTAATAATGATCAGACCTGCTTCCCCGTAGCATAGACTACCCTTGATCAAAGATACAACCAGGCTCTGACACTATGGCCCGGACCCAACCGGCCACTGGAGGACAAAAAGGGGCGGCAGAAGCCGCCCCGTGTCCTTTGCTTTGACCGAGCCTATTCCCCTATCTTCTCCCCGCAGTCCGGGCAGAACTTTGAGCCAGGTGGCAGGTCTTTCCCACACTTGGGGCACTTAAGGGCCGCGCCTATCTTCTCGCCGCACGAGGGGCAGAACTTTGAGCCCGCGGGAACATCCCCGCCACACTTGGGGCACTTTGATGCTTCGGGCATCTTCGCGCCGCACGAGGGGCAGAACTTTGAGCCCGCGGGAACATCCCCGCCGCAGGACGGACACTTCACAGGCGGAGGGGCTCGGTGGGAGCAGTCCCACCCTTTCCGCCGCCCTTCATGGTTTCCGCGATGACTCCCGCCATGCCCATTCCCATGCCTATACCAGCGCCCATGCCGAGTCCGGCGCCTGCGGCTCCGCCCTCGCCGCCCTCGCCGCCCTTTGCGGCCTCTTCAAGCGCGCGCGCGGCCTTGAACTTGGTATAACTGTCCAGATCGCCAATCGCGGCCATGGAGGCCCTCTCGTCTATGGCCTTCTGGACCTCCTCCGGCGGGGTGATGGCCTGGATATACATGTTGACCATGTAGACGCCGATGGCCTCAAAGTCCTTCATGACGCGCTCTTTCAGCTCCAGTCCAACCTCGTCATAGACAGCGGGAAGATCAAGAATGGTTTTCATCCTCTCGCCCAGGAGGTCAGCCAGCCTGGAGAGAATGACATCCCGAAGGAAGTCCTTTATCTCGTCGGACTGGAAGAGTCCCTTTGTCGCGACTATCTGGTTCACAAACAGCCGCGGGTCCTGAACTCGCATGGTATAGGTGCCGAAAGCGCGCAGGCGCACCATCCCGAACTCCTTGTCACGGTAGACAATGGGTTCCTTCGTGCCGAACTTCATGTCCGTGAAGGTGCGCATGTTGACGAAATACACCTCAGCCCTGAACGGGCTTTTTCCGTCAAACGCCAGGCCCAGCAGGTTTATGAGTATGGGTATGTTCGCGGTCTGGATGGTGTAGCGGCCCGCGGTGAACATATCCGCGACCTTTCCGTCCCTGAAGAACACCGCGACCTGGTTCTCCCTTACCACCAACTGCGACCCCAGGCGTATGTCCCCTGAGCCCTCCTGAGGCACCCTCGCCACTATCTCCTCGCCAGTGGGGGATACCCATTCTATGAGATCAAGTATACGCATCTTAGCCTCCTTTATTTCGGTATCACATAAGTCCCGGCAATCCTATCGTGCCAGGCCCTCCTCTGGTTGTCAAACGCGGCCAGGATGAACCCAAGGTCAAAGATCACACATGAGAGGGCTTTCCCGATTGTCTCCCGCAGGAAAGCCTTTCCCACCCCTGGCGGGTTCCCATCCCTGTCCACGACCTTTATGCCCATTATCCTTTTGCCTATGGTTTGTCCGGTCTTACCCGTGGGGATGATGACATACAGGATGTAGGCTACTATGACCCCGACAAGGGCCAGAATGCCACCAACGAGGCCGCCGATCGCGGCCAGGTTCTGGTCTATGAGGCCAAAAATCAGGGCAGGCAGTCCCCAGAGAACGAGGAATATCGCCACCTCTATGGCGCCCAGGATCAGGCCGTCCAGGATACCCCAGGCCACGAACCTTTTCCACCAGCCCGCAAACTGCCCTGTGGACCAGCCAAAAGGGAAACCCTCCTCGGCTGTGGATGCGAACTGACCGTGCATGGGTGGCTTTGCTGGCGAGGGCGTTTCGGGCATGAACTTTGTCTCCTCTACCTTTTCTTCCATGGTGAAGCCGCAGTGGGGGCAGAACTTCGCCTGTTCCGCTACCTCGGCTCCACAGTTCGGGCATGTTTTTGCCAAAATAAACCTCCTTGTTTCGGATAAGGATAAGGCAAACCTACTACGCCGCGCAACTTGCATCCGTCCGCGCGCGGCCATTAAAATTACCCGCGCAAAGTGCAGAGGAGGTTTTTGCAAATGAAGAGGTTTCTGGGAACAGGCATACTGGCAGGAATGGCGGCCGTCTTGGTCGCCGGGTGTGGTAAGAAGATTGACTACACCAAGGCCAAGATAGAGGAGATATACAGGCCATACCAGATAAAGAGCGGTATAGTCAAATACAAGTATGGTGGCGACCTGGAGGGAATCCAGGAGCTATACTTTGATGACTATGGCTGGAAACAGATCATCTACTACGAGAAGACGCCAGTCCATGGTTCCAAAATAACCATGAAGGGCCTGGACATCATCATGCCGGACTACATCATCTCCATCAACATGAACAAGATGGAGGGCTCAAAGCGTCCCAATGTGATGTTCCTGACCCTCAGGCAGATATGGGATATGACCCCGGCCAAAGACCGCTCCACCCTCGGCCCGAAGATAGAGAAGTTCTCCAAGCAGATGAACCTGGGATTGGCTTACAGGGACTACCTGGTGAACATGACCGAGGAATCCGGCGTCCGCAAGACCGTGGCGGGCAAGCAGTGCGAGGTCTACAAGCTCATGAACGGAGACATGAGGCTGTTTGTCTGGAAGAACCTTGTCCTGGGGACCGAGTTCCTGTCGCCGGGAGGCCAGACCATAACCATGGAGGCCACTGAGTTCAAGGACAACACCCCCATACCCCCTGAGAAATACAATGTCCCGGCAGGCGCTACTATCAAGGAATACACTATGGACTCCCTGTATGTCCGGAACGAGCGCATATTCATAACCCAGCTCCTCTCACACTACCTGGGCCTGGCGGAGTTCTAGAGGATACAAAACGAACCCAAAAGCGGACGCTTTGCGTCCGCTTTTTTACCCAGATTTTGCGGCAATTTATAGCTGCCATAAGGATAAGTTTTCCCGCCCAGGGCCTGACCCTGTGGTTCTCAGGGCTTGCCGTAAAATCCGGTAACTCCAGGAACCCATAGAAATCCCTGACCCGTCCCGGGCCTGATGTTTTCATTTCTCAGGCGCCGCCGGAGCGGACACCTTCACCTGCTTGCTAGGCTCCATTTGTCGTCGGTTGACCTCTCACATACCCCCATCCCACAGAAACAAGATTTGACATGCGCCTGCCAGTAAGTTCTTGGGGCACAATGGGTTCAGGATAGCTCGTAATCGGTCAAGACAGAGAAGGGCCTTGGTGAAGACGCTGTATCTGTCCTGGTATTTCCTGAGGCTTGGAACCAGAACGGAGAAGCTCTGTTCCATTTCTGCGCCTAATATTGAGAAGGAAGGCGCAGGCGAGGAATATGGCCTTTATCATCACCAAGAGCACCTCCTTGTTCCTGGCCCTCAGTTTCTCAAGCCTCTCGTATGTCTTGGTGTCCCTGAAGGTCTCCTCAACGGTGAACCTCTTCTGATAGTAAGCTGGAGAATATTTTTATCCAGGATAATGTCCCTGGGCCACTACGGCCCCAAGGGATTCCGAGCTTTCAATTGGAGGATAAGGGTTTCGGGGGATGGGGAGGTGTGAGAGGTCAGATCGCGTCCCCCGTGTCAAGCTTGGGCTTGGCTCCTGGAAAAGCAAGCCCCGGCGAGGGTATAATTTGCAAATGAGGGTTCTGGTCATAAACGGCCCCAACCTTAACCTCCTCGGGGAGCGCGAGCCGGAGGTCTATGGAACAATGCCTCTAAGCAAAATGGAAGAGCTCATAAGGGCCGAGGCCGAGAAGCTTGGGATTGAGGTTTCGTTCCTCCAGTCAAACTCCGAGTCTGAGATACTCTCTGCTATACACGACACGAGGGGGAAATTTGACGGCATGGTAATAAACCCAGCGAGCTTCACCCATTACTCCGTGGCCATAGCGGACGCCATATCGGCAACGAAAATACCCACGGTTGAGGTTCACATATCAAACATACTGGCAAGAGAAGAATTCAGGGGGAAAAGCGTGACAGCAAGGGCCTGCCGTGGCGTTATAACCGGTTTCGGACCACTGGGATACGTGCTCGCGCTTCACGCACTCAAACGGATGCCCGGGAAATGAAAGGGCTGTTCTGGGAAATCCTCGCGGAAATATCTGTTCCTTTTATCCCGTTCCTGCTGATCATCCTCACCGCCTCAGAAACCGTTGGACTGGTTGATTCGGGAGAGCTCTCGGCCGTGGCGTGGACCCTGGGCATAGCGCACCCGACCGGCTATCCCCTCTGGACGATACTGGGTCACATCTGGTCTCACATCATACCCGTGGGCGAACCGGTGTGGCGGCTCTCGTTGATGTCCGCGCTATGCGCCGGAATCGCTTCCTGGGGCCTCTTCAGGGCCGGGAGGGAGCTCGGCTTTGAATTCGGAGCGAGCGTCTCGGCGGCCATGGCGTTTCCACTGCTCCGGCTAACCTGGTCAACCTCCAGCCAGGCCGAGGTCTACGCGCTGGGCGCGGCTCTGGTCGGGGTGTTCCTGTTCCTGTTAGTCAGGTGGTTCAGGGGGAAAACGCACCCAGCGCCGGTTTTTTACATTGCCGGGCTCGTGCTCGCGAACCACATGTCCGGGGCCTCGGTCGTCCTGCCAGGGCTTGGGCTCATGCTCATCCTGAACAGGAGGGCCCTGGCATGGGCATGGGTCCTTCTGATACCAATAACGATATACCTCTACTTGCCGATAAGGTCAATCCAGGAACCCTTCTTTGACTGGGGAGACCCGCAAAACCTGGAGAACCTCATGTGGCATATCACCGGGAAACAATACCGGGTCTGGATGTTTGGCGCTGGATTATCCGGTTTCCTGGCTGGAATCACCGGGGTCGCGGGAGAGCTCTGGAACAACATGAGCATCGGGATAATCCTTCCAATCATGGGGTTCTTCGCGGCCCAAAAGCACTGGCGAATCGCTCTTCTGGTCGCGGCGGCCTTATCGTTCGTCTACCTCGCTGGCTACACGATACCTGATATAGGGGATTATTTCCTGCCCATGTTTATGGTCATGTGTCTTCTTTCGGGTTTCGCGCTCAGCCGGTTCAGATCCTTCTCCTGGTTAGGTCTGGCAATTCCGGCCCTTCTGATCGTGTTTAATTTCAAGAATGTCAACCACCGGGGGGACACATTTGCTCAGGATTTCGCCAGAGCGCACATCGCTGAGCTGGAGCCGAACGCGCTTATATTATCAAATTACTGGGACCTGGTTTCTCCGGTTCTTTACCTCCAACATGTCAAAGGGGAGCGACGGGACATCGTGATAATAGACAAAGAGCTCCTGCGGCGTTCATGGTATTTGAAGCACATAAGGGTCAAGCACCCGGAGCTTTACGAGTGTGCGAGAGAGGAAATAGAGGCATATTCAAGGGAACTGCAGAAATTTGAGCGCGGCAAGCCATACAATCCTGCCGTTATACAATCCGCATACATCAAGATGGTAAGGGCCATGCTGACCAGGTATCCCGGGCCGCGCTACACGAGCTTTGCCTTCTACGAGGAGGATGAGAGGCAGATGCTTGAGGGGCTCAAAGTAGCCCCACAAGGGCTTTGTATCCGGATAGTTGAGCGGGACACGGCTTTTCCGTTTGATCCTGCCAGATACACCCTGCCTACATACGACAGGTTTTCAAGGGGCAGGAGGGAAAGGGTTCTCCTTGAGACATTCACGAGGGAGCGTCAGCTCGCCAAGGAATTCTGGGATTACCACGGGGTAAAATAATCCTGAAGAGACCGGAAACCAAAAGAATGCCAACAGTGTAGGGACGGGCCTCTCTGTTTTCGCTCCGCTCGCAGACCTGCCGGTTGTGCTTGGCCAGGTCCCCGTATCCTCTATAAATTTTGATGCGCGAGAAAATTAGAGCGGGGCCGACGGGAATTGAACCCGCGACCTCTGGCGTGACAGGCCAGCGTTCTAACCAGGCTGAACTACGACCCCGCTAGAGCCAATATTATAAGGGACAGGATAGGGGAAATTCAAAGACTCGCCCCTGAAAACATGCCGCGTGTTTGATAAGGCCCGGGGCTTTGGTTGATAATATTCGCCCTCAAGATGAATTATCCGGCTGATAAGATAGAGAAAAAGTGGCAGGCATACTGGCGCGAGAAGGGGCTTTTCAGGGCCCCCGATCGCCCAGAAAGAAAGTATTATGTCCTTGAGATGTATCCCTACCCGTCTGGCCGCGACCTGCACATGGGACACATGAAGAACTATGTGATAGGTGATGTGATAGCCAGGGTCAAGAGGATGGAGGGATACGATGTCCTGTATCCAATGGGATGGGATTCCTTCGGCCTGCCGGCGGAGAACGCCGCAATAGCCAACAGGGTTCACCCTAAGGACTGGACCGAGCAAAATATCTCCGGCTACAAGGAAAGCCTCATGAACATAGGTCAGTCCTATGACTGGGACAGGGAGCTGGCAACATCAAGGCCGGATTACTACAGGTGGAACCAGTGGCTGTTTCTCTTATTACTGAAACGGGGACTCGCTTACAGAAAGGGGGGATTCGTCAACTGGTGCGCTTCCTGCAACACCGTCCTCGCGAACGAGCAGGTAATTGAGGGGAAGTGCGAGCGGTGCCACAAGCCGGTGACGAAACGCAAGCTTGTCCAGTGGTTCTTCAGGATAACGGACTACGCTGAGAGGCTTCTTGCCGATCTTGAACTATTGAGAGACGGTTGGCCGCCGCACATCCTGAAACAACAGGAAGACTGGATAGGCAGAAGCGAGGGAGCCGAGATAGTCTTTCCGGTTGAGGGCAAAAACCTGAAGATCCCCGTGTTCACAACGAGGGCGGACACCCTTTTCGGGGTCACATTCATGACCGTCGCGCCGGAGTGGGAGGGCCTTGAGGAGCTGATCGCTGATTCGCCGGAAAGAGCTAGAGTTGAGGCATATGTATCAGAAGCTCTGTCAAAAACGGATATAGAGCGTTCGGCCACGGACAGACCGAAAACCGGCGTATTCACCGAAACGCATGTGCTTCATCCTTTTACCGGCGAGAGAATTCCTGTTTTCGTTGGGGATTATGTCCTGGGGGGATACGGGACCGGCGCGGTCATGGGCGTTCCCGCGCACGATCAGAGGGATTTTGAGTTCGCGAGAAAGATGGGCCTTCCGATAAGGGTCGTGATAAAGCCCATGGAAGGCCCTGAGCCGTTGCCTGAGACCATGGAAAGGGCGTTTGAGGAGCCGGGGGTGATGGTGAACTCCGGGGAATTTAACGGGTTATCAACCGAGGAAGGGAAGGAAAGGGTCGCGGAGGCCCTGGCGAAAAAGGGCATGGGCGGGAAAACCGTGGCCTACAGGCTAAGGGACTGGCTCATATCCCGCCAGAGATATTGGGGAACGCCTATACCCGTGATCCACTGCGAGGCATGTGGGGTTGTTCCTGTGCCGGAGAAAGACCTTCCCGTGCTTCTCCCGGATATTGATGACTATGTGCCAAGAGGGAGAAGCCCGCTTGAGAACTCCGATGAATTCATGAACACGACCTGCCCGAAGTGCGGCGGGCCAGCCAGGCGTGATCCGGACACCATGGACACCTTCGTGGATTCTTCATGGTATTATATGAGATACCCGGATTCCAAAAACAGCACGGCAATATTTGATCCGGAGAAAACCAACGCGTGGCTTCCGGTTGACCAGTATATTGGCGGCGCTGAGCACGCGACCAAGCACCTCATTTACGCTCGTTTCATCCACAAGGTCTTGCAGGACGCTGGCCTCGTGAAGACCCCCGAGCCGTTCCTCAGGCTCTTCAACCAGGGCATGGTCCTGAAAAAGTTCTTCTGGTGCCCGACATGCTTGAAGGTAGTTCCGGATGACGAAGCAAAAACGCATCCGCACAAGCTGGAAGAGCTTCTGGAGA
>FWPV01014660.1_pt1 | contig 11436 bp, 10 predicted proteins | sample 2228371 | NCBI WGS metagenome assembly FWPV01 (sample SAMEA103939776, study PRJEB20133) | metagenome | reverse complement strand
GAAGATGTCCATGGCTGCCTCCTCCTTCCCCGGCCTGCTCCCCTTGCCCATCGGGATGGCCTATCTTACCTCGAGCCGGCGCGGCGCGTACCCCGCCTTGACGTCCACGCCCGGGGCCTTATAATCCGCACCACAATCTGGGGCAGCATGCCCTGAACGACGCGCGCGGAGACAGTCCGCTCGATCCCCCTCCAGAGAACCGCCGGCCGGTGCGAGGCGGCAGGGTCGTCGGGTGGGATCCACTCCGCTGGCCCAACCGGCCCGTCGCTGCCGCAGGGGTGGCCCAGCCCACCGTAAGGCAGCCGGGAGCGCCCGTTAGCGCGCCGCGAGGCCCCGCCGTGCGGGGCGAATGCAGGTGGCACCACGAGCGCCCCCTCGTCCTGCAGATGAGGGGGCGAAATCGTCGAAGGGAGATGCGCCATGCTGGATATGCAGCGAATCCGTGAGGACCCCGACGGGGTGCGAACCTCCCTGCGGCGCCGCGGCATCGAGCCGCCGATCGACCGCCTGCTCGAGCTCGACACCGCCCGGCGTTCCTTGCTCACCCAGGTCGAGCACCTCAAGGCGGAACGCAACCGCGTCTCCAAAGAGATCGGCCGGCTGCCGGACGACGCGGCCCGCCAGGAGCGCATCGCCCACATGCGTCAGGTGGGTGAGCGCATCGAGGCGCTCGACGCCGAGGTGCGCCAAGTCGAGCAGTCCCTCCACGACCTGCTGAGCGGGCTGCCAAACCTGGTCGATCCCGCCGTCCCCGACGGCCCGGACGAGAGCGCCAACGTCGTGATCCGCAGCGCCGGTGAGCCCCGCTCCTTCCCCTTCGAGCCCAAGCCGCACTGGGACCTCGGGCCGGCCCTCGGCATCCTCGACTTCGAGCGCGGCGTCCGCATGACAGGCTCCCGCTTCTACGTCCTGCGCGGCGACGGCGCCCTTCTGCAGCGCGCCCTGATCGCCTGGATGCTGGACCTGCACCGCCGCCAGGGATACACGGAGATCTACCCGCCCTTCGTCGTGCGCGAGCAGGCCCTGTTCGCCGCCGGCCAGCTTCCGAAGTTTCGCGAGAACCTCTACCGCGACCTCGAGGACGACCTGTGGCTGGTCCCCACCGCCGAGGTGCCCCTGACAGCTCTGCACATGGACGAGATCCTGCAAGCCGCCGACCTGCCTCGCCACTACACCGCCTACACACCTTGCTTCCGGCGCGAGAAGATGTCCGCCGGGCGCGACGTGCGGGGCATCAAGCGCGGCCATCAGTTCGACAAGGTGGAGATGTACACCTTCTGCACCCCGGAGGCCTCCGACGACGAGCTCGAGCGCATGACGGCCCACGCCGAGGCCACGTGCGCCGAACTCGGCCTGGCCTACCGCGTCAAGCAGCTGTGCAGCGGCGACCTGGGCTTCGCGGCGCGCAAGACGTATGATGTCGAAGCCTGGGCGCCCGGCTCGGCCGAGTGGCTGGAGGTCTCGTCCATCTCCAACTGCGGCGACTTCCAGGCTCGCCGCGCCAACACCCGGCTCCGCCGCGGCGCGCGCGGCCGCCTCGAGTACGTCCACACCCTCAACGGCTCGGGCCTGGGGCTGCCGCGCACGCTGATCGCCGTCCTCGAGACCTACCAGCAGGCGGACGGCTCGGTCCTCGTCCCTGAGGTGCTCCGGCCCTGGATGGGCGGGGTGGACCTCATCACGCCCGAGACGAGTAAGAGGCAGCCGCGTTGAGCCAGACCCTGATCACGGTGCTCGTTGGGCTGGTGATGCTGGCCGGCCTGGCCGGGGTAATCCTGCCCATCCTTCCCGGTCTGGCCCTGATCTGGCTCGCCGCCCTCGGCTACGGGCTGCTGGCGGGTTGGGGGACGTGGGGACCGTGGCTGTTCGCGCTGATCAGCCTGCTGGCCCTGGTCGGCCTGGCCGCGGAGATCTGGGTGACCGCGGCCGGCGGGGGCGCTGTGGGGACTTCTCCCTGGGCAATCCTGGCGGGCTTGGTCCTAGGGGTCCTCGGGCTTGTCGCGTTCGGGATCCCGGGGGCCGTCGTCGGTCTCCTCGGCGGCACCATGGTCGCGGAGTACGTGCGGCTGAGAGACTGGCGCAAGTCCGCCCGGTCCGCGCTCGGAGCCGCGATCGGGTACGGCGCCTCGTACGGCGTCAAGCTGCTCCTGGGGGTTGGAATGATCGCGACCTGGCTGGCCTGGCTGCTGCTGGACTAGGGCTCGAAGAACACCATCCCCAGCCCCATTTTCTCCAGCCCTTCCTCCGCCCAATACTGGACGACGGCGGACGGGTCGTCGAGCAGAGCCAGTAGGGCCGGGACTGCGCGGCGGTCTTCCATTCGCGCCAGGGCGCGGGCTGCTTCGATGCGCACGTGAGGGGGGCCGCTGCTGGCGGCCTGCAGCAGCGCCGGCACCGCCTCGGCCCCGATCGCTGCCAGGGCATCGGCCGCCAGGCGCGCCGAAAGCGGGTCCCTTTCCCCGAGCATCGTGATCAGGTCGGGGACGGCCTGTGCCGTCGGCCGCTCTCGCAGTCCGAGCGCGGCGCACTGCCGCACGGAGACATCCGCGTCCTTGAGCGCCCTCACCAGCCCGGCCGAGGCCGCCGGATCGTCGACGGCCGCCAGTGCCCGCGCCGCCCACCAGCGCCGATCCACCTCGTCCGACTGCAGCAGGCTGAGCAGGGGAGGGACCGCCTCCGCTCCCAGGAGTCCGAGCTGAGCTGCCGCCGCCTCGGCCCGGGCGTCGTCCCCGCAGGTCAGTTCCTCGAGCAGGGCCGCCAGGTCCGCCACGGCCGTCTAGTCTTCGGGGGGTGGGACGGGGAGGTCGGCCTCGGCGACGCGAACCCACTTGTCGCCGGTTTCGATCAGCATCACCGGGATATCGTCGAGGATGGGGTACTTGCGGCCGCAATCGGGTTCCTGGCAGACCAGCCAGCAGTCCTTGACCAACTTGAGTCGGCCTTCCTTCTCGCGCACGCAGGCCGGGCAGCGCAGGATGTCCAGCAGGTCCTCAGGGATCATGGCCCGCTCCTTGATGCAGGGCGATTGTATCACACGCCCGCGGCCTCACTCCGTCTTGGCGCCGGGCGGGAGGTCCGTCCCGGGCCCGTACTCGAAGATCGCCCGCCAGGGCAGGTACCGGGTGTAGAAGGTGTTCTGATGGATGACTTCGCCGCCGCGCCTGACCGTGCGCGTGACGGTGACCTCGGCACCGTCGGCCTCGTAGTCCACCTGCTTGATCTCCCCGCGCGCCAGGTCCGGGTTCTCGCGGTAGAGCGGCTCCGGCGCCTCGACCACGTTGCGCAGCCCGGTCGTCGTCCACTCCACGGTGCGGCCGTCGGAGGTGGAGTAGAACTTCCAGAGCAGCTGCGTGCCGTAGACATACGTCTCCAGCAGGAGCCAGTACGGCGTGTCGTTGGTGAAGCGGAAGTCGACGAGCGGGGCGAAGACGGTGGCGTCCAGGCCGGCGCAGGTGGCCCCCAGGTTGCAGCGCTGCTCGTAGTAGCCCACGCGGTAGGCGTGAGGATGCCGCTCGTCGATCTGATAGCCGCCGAAGAACGCAGCACGGAAGAGGGTGGTGCTGACCTGACATACGCCTCCGCCCACCCCGTTGATCGTGCGGCTGCCATAGATGATCAGGGCTTCCTGATAGCCCGTGTCCAGGCTGATGTCGCCCAGGACCTCGGCCATGGACAGCGTCTCGCCTGGGGCGACGAGCAGGCCGTGGAACGCAGCGGCGGCGGTGGCGATGTTGTGAATGCGGGCCGGGCTGGAGCCGGCGAAATAGGTCGACACGGCGACGACGTTCTCACGGATGCCGAGGTCCTCGGCGGTGGCCTGGTCGCCGACAGCCGGGGCGGTCGTCTGGAACGCCATCGCGATTTCGTGCTGGCCGGCGTTCAGGCCATCGGTGATGGCCTGGATGGTGGCGGGGATGTCGAGACGGCGGCCGATCACGGCCGGCCGCAGTAGGTCGAGCTGACGGGTGTCATCGTTGAAGATGAAGCGGGCGTTCTCCGGCTCGCGCGCAAGGATCGGTGCGAGCGGCTCGAGGAACTGCTCCATTTGCTCGGCATCGACGCCGAGGCGGTAGGCCGATCCCGCTTCGCCCTCCACCACCTCGAAGCGAAGCATCGTGGCAAGCCGCTCCGGCTCAATGCTCCACGGCCCGGCGCCCTCGGCGGTGAGGACAAGCGGCTGGCTCAACATCTGCCGCGCCAAGTCCGCCTGCTGGCCGGCATCGAGCACCAGCGGCGGCGTCTCCTCGATCACCAGGGGCACCCGCGCGTCGTACAGACGGGAGATCACCGGAATCAGCGCCTCCAGCGTGGCGTCGATGTCAAGCCTCCGGCCGATTTGCCCCTGCCGCACCTCGACCTCCACCCCCCGCAGCAGGATCTCAGCCTCCACCGTCGGCTGATCGATGTGCGCTGCCAGCCGCTCCAAGTACGCCTCCCCCAGGCGCTGATCGAACAGCACCACGGGTGGGATCTCGATGCCCTGCGTCCATGCCTGGACCTGTTCTTCCAGACGCTCCAGCAGACTCCCGCGCCGGCCCACCGACAGCGCCTGGTGCGCCATGGCCGAGACGTCGATCCGGACTCCGATCTCGGCCGGGCGCGCCGCCCACAGCCGATCGCCGTCCTGAAAGACAAGCAGACCCGACTCGGGATACGTCAGGGCCTGCGCCAGCATGGACTCGATCTCGGCCTGGCTGCGTCCGGCGACACCGATGCCCGCCGCACTCACCCCGGGCAGCGCGCGGCCGAGGCAGACGAGCCGCGCGCCGAGTGCAAACGCGCCCAGCCCGGCCAGGGCCATGCTCGCCGCCGTGGCGAGGGCCAAGAGAAGGTGGCGGGCAAGGGAATACGCGTCAGGGCCAACGCGCGGGAGGGCGCGTGATGCACGCATCCGGTCTCCTGTTCGGGGGCGGCATTATAACATTCGCAGAGTGCCCCCCGCGCCCGCCGGGGCGCTGCCCTCTCACGGGCGCAGCCAGATTTCCTGACTGCTGTAGTGAATCAGCCCGCTCCCATCCGGCGTGCGCTCGGCGACGGCGACCCACGCGTACTGAGGGTAGGGGATCTGGTAGGCGAGGTCGACTTCGAACGTTCCCAACAGACCCACCTCGGGCGCCGTCAACCTTGCCTCTCCCGAGCCAAGCACCGTTCCGTAGCGGTCGAGCAGCTGCACAGCGAGAGGCACGTCCGCGTCCACCCAGCCCGCCCCCCGCACCCGCACCACGCCCCCGGACACCGAGGTCCCCTCCCGCGGGGAAAGGATGGTCAGCCTTTCGGGCCCCTCCAGTCCCGGATACACCTGCTGCGCGCCCACCGACAAGAGTACGACGTTGAGCGTCGACAAGTGCCCCAGGCGCGTCGAGCGCATGTCGTCCGTGCTCACCTCCAGGCGCGCCGCCTCGGCCACAGCCTCGATGTGGAACGACAACTCCGTGGTGAAGACCCCCGAGTAGCCCGGCGGCGCCCACAGGTAGGTGATGCGCTGGGCGAGCAGGCGGCCGTCCTCGCCGATCAACCGGATTCGCACGCGGTTCTGGTGGCATGGGCCGCTGCGGCCGGAAACCGTGAAGGGGCTCGTCACCTGCGAGCCGGGGCCGGGTGCTAGGATCGCCAGCCGCTCCTGCGGCAGCCGAGACGGAAGGGGTGGCAGGGTGGGAGTGGGGGTTGGGGCCGGCGGCTCGAGAACGACAGCCGGGGTCAAGACGCTGAGCGGTGCCTGCGTCGCCAGCGGTTCCAGTGGTGTCTCCGTGGGCGCAGGCTGCGGCAGCGCCTCGCCGCTGGTCTCCTGCGAGGGCGGCACGAGCGGGCCGGCCGCGCCGACCGGCCCGCAGGCCGCCAGGACGAGGGCCGAAGCGGCGAGCAGACTCAGCCTGCCGCCGATGCCTCCTTGAGCCCGCATTCGCCGCCGCACCCTTTGCCTCACCCTTCCTCTTGCCCCGCGCGAGGCGCCCCCGCCTCGCAGCCGAATCCGTGCAGGGGCCTGCCCTCGATCGCCGCGCCTACAGCCCGTAGATCTCGCCGAACTTCGTCCGCAGGTAGCGCAGGAACGGCTCTGGCGTGAGCGCCTTCCCCGTGACGCGCTGCACCAGCTCGGCCGGCTCGAACTTCGCGCCATGCCGATGGATGTTCTCCCGCAGCCATTCGAGCAGACCGGCGAACTGGCCCCGCCCGATTTGCGCCTCGAGGTCTGGGATATCCTGGCGGATCTTCTCCCAAAGCTGCGCCGCCACCAGATTGCCGAGCGCGTACGTCGGGAAGTAGCCCATCAGGCCCGACGACCAGTGCACGTCCTGCAGCACGCCCTTGGCATCGTCGGGCGGGGTGAGGCCGAGGTAGTCCTGCATCCTGGCGTTCCACGCCTCCGGCAGGTCCGCCACGGTCACCGAGCCTTCCATCAGCCCCACCTCGAGTTCGAAGCGGAGCATGATGTGTAGATTGTAGGTGGCCTCGTCGGCGTCGACGCGGATGAACGAGGGCTGGACCTTGTTGACGGCGCGGTAGAAGGTCTCCAGATCGACGTCCCCCAGGCTGGAGGGGAAGTACTGCTGCAGCCGCGGGTAGAAGTGCTGCCAGAAGGGACGGCTTCGCCCCACGTGGTTCTCCCACATGCGGGACTGAGACTCGTGGATGGCGTACGAGGCGCCCGAGGCCAACGGCGTGCGCTCGAAGGCCCGATCGATGCCCTGGTCGTACATGGCGTGGCCGGCCTCGTGGATGGTGCTGAACACCGAATCCGAGAGGAAGTTGGGGTCGTAGCGGGTGGTGATGCGCACGTCGTCGATGCTGAAACCGGTGGTGAACGGGTGGGCGGAGCGGTCGCAGCGGCCGCGCTCCAGGTCGTAGCCAAGCACCCTCACGACCTCCATGCCGAATTCCCGCTGCTTGTCGACGTCGAACGGCCGATGCAGGATGGAGTCGTCCACCGCCCGGCCCGCCTCGGTGATCGCGCGCACCAACTCCACCTGCTGCGGCCGCAGTTCGCCGAAGATGCGCGCCACCTCCGCCGTCTTCATGCCGCGCTCGAAGTCGTCGAGCAGGGGATCGTAGACGTGATCGTACGGCGCAAAGAAATCCGCATACTGCCTGCGCAGCGGAACGATCTCCTCCAGCGAGGAGCGGAAGAGCGAGAAGTCCTTCTCCGCCCGCGCCCTCTCCCACACCTGATGGGCCAGGGAGGTGACGCGCGTGAACTCCCCAACCCAAGCAGGCGGCACCTTGCGCTGCTTCTCGTATTCCTGGCGCACCCGCCGCACGAGCCTTGCCTCATCGGAGTCCGGATCGAGGTCTGCCGTCTCCTCGCCCGCTCGCTCCAGGGCCTCCCCCATGGCGTCGCTGATGAACGTCTCGTGCGCCAGGCGGCCCAGGGTGGCCAACTGCAGCGCCCGAGCGGGTGCGCCTTTCGGCGGCATGTAGGTCTGCTGATCCCATCCCAACACCGACGCCGCCGCCGAAAGGTCGGCGATCTCACCTAGCCGCTCCCGCAGCCTTTCCAAGTGCTCGCCCATTCTTTGACTCCTGTGTTGATGCAGGTTTCAGACGACACGCCAGCGCAGCGGCTGACCCCGCAGCGCGGCGAGGACTTCCTCGGCGATGTCCAGCGCCACCCGCCGCTGGGCCTCCACGGTCTGCGCCGCGATGTGCGGCGTAGCCACGAGGCAGGGGTGCTGGAGCAGAGCAGCCGGCGGCGGTTCCTGCTCGAAGACGTCCAGCGCCGCGCCTGCCAGCCTTCCCGAGTCGAGCGCCTCGATCAGTGCTTGCTCGTCCACCACGCCGCCTCGCGCGGTGCAGACGAGCCTCGCCCCCGGCTTCACCTTCGCCAGGGCCTCACGGTTCAGCAGGCGCCGCGAGCCCTCCTCCAGCGGGACGTGCACGCTGATGAAGTCCGATTCGCCCAGCAAGCGTTCCAGCGATACGGGCTCTGCGCCCGCGCGGCGGACGGCCTCTTCATCAACGTGTGGATCGTGCACCAGCAGGCGCATCCCGAGAGCGGCGGCGCGCGCACCCACAGCCCGCCCCACCCGGCCGAAACCGACAATCCCCAGGACCTTCCCCGCCAGTTCGACGCCCACCAACTCCGACTTGGGCCATTCCCCCCGGCGCAGCGCGGCATCGCCTCGAGGGATGTGCCGCGCCAGCGCCAGCATCAAGCCCAGCGTGTGTTCGGCCACGCTGATCGACGACGCCTCGGGCGCGTTGACCACCATCACCCCATGACGGCGGGCTGCCTCCAAGTCGATGTTGTCCACGCCCGTCCCGGCGCGCCCGACAACCCTCAGGCGGGCTGCCGCCGCGAAGGCCTGCGGCCCCAACCTCGTCCGGCTGCGCACGATCACCGCCTCGACGCGCGGCAGCGCCGCGAGATCCTCGGCCTCGATCACTTCGGCCACCTGGCGCAAGAGATCCAACCCCTCGCGCGCGAGGCCGTCCGTCACAAGAACGCGCCAGTCAGCCACGAGTGCAGGTCCTCGAGCATGACCGCCGTATTCTACACCCCGCACCACCGCTGGCCGGAAAGACGGCCAGATGGGTCACAGCGGAAGAAGGGATGATCAGTCTGAGAGCACCTCGGGCCGGTTCGCCGAGGAGATGTCGCGCCTGCTCGCAAGATCGAGGCGGCGCGCGCCCGTCAGGGGACGGCACCCCAGCCCGTCGACCCGCCCCTCGCCCGAGGCGAGGAATAGTCGCGTTCCAGCCGCTCGACCTCCGCCAGGCAGGCGTCGTCGTCGGGGTTCGGTTGGTAGCCCGTGGAGAACCAAGCCTCGAGGATCTCCCGTGCCAGCGCCTCGGAGACCCGCCTCAGCGAAAGGCAGAGCACGTTGGCGTTGTTCCACACACGCGCCCCACGCGCGGTTTCTGCATCCTCACACAGTGCGGCTCGGATCCCCGGCACCTTGTTCGCCGCGAGACAGACCCCCGTCCCTGTCCAGCAGAAGAGAATCCCCTCGTCCGCCTCTCCCGCCGCCACGGCCTCCGCCACCCAGCGGGCGACGGTCGGCCACTTCGCCGCGACGCCAGCCAGAGGGCCAAAGACGACCGCCTGATGTCCTCGCCGGCGGACCTCTTCGAGGACGGCGTCGGTCAGGGAAGTTCGCTCATCGGAACCTAGCGCGATGCGCATGCTGCGCGCGCCTCCCTTCCAGGCATCATGCCTCGACACCGGGCGTGATGCCGCGCCCTGGAACATCATAACCCGGGCTGCCCACGCCTCCCAGCCGTCGTCCCGCCGCCCTCCCCTAGCGTCCCAAATCCAAGGTGACCACGACGGGCAGGTGGTCCGAGGCCGTGCTCGACACCACTGTGGCCGAGATCGCCCTCAGGTCCGGCGTATGCCAGACCCAGTCGATGCGCTCGTAGGGCTCCCTTGCCGGCCAGGTCAATCCGCTGCCCTGTCCAGCCTCCTCCCACGCATCCATCAGCCCGGCGCCGCGGAGCCGCCCCATTTCCTCGAACTCCGGCCGCGAGTTGAGGTCACCCAGAAGAATCGTCCGAGACCGGCCGCTCCAGAACTCCAGCAGCGCCTCCACCTGTGCCAAACGCGCGGCGTGTTCGTCTTCGACGTGGTGCAAGTGGGTGTTGACGATCAACACAGGCTCCCCACTCCCCACCTCCACCCGCGCCCACAGGTATCCCCGCCGCGGCACCGTCCCCTGCTGCGGCAGTTCGCCCCAGCCCCACTCCAGGATCGGATACCGGCTGAGAATCGCATTCCCCCAGACCGGATCGGCCGTGCCGCGAAACACGAAGGCCATGCCCAGCCGCCGTGAAAGCCAGGCGGGGATGTCGCTCGAACCGTCGACCAGCCATCCACGCGAGACCTCCTGCAGGGCGATCACCTCCGCGCCGCTCTCCTCGATCACGCCCGCAATCGCCTCCAGGTTCTGGCTCCCCTGGCTGTCATAGCCCGAATGGATGTTGTAGGTCATCAGGCGCAGAGTCGTCCCCGAATGGGGCGTCCCGGGGTGCGGTCCGCGTCCCCAAACGATCCAGCTCATGAGCGGGACCGCCAGCAGAGACACCGCCGCCGCGGCCGCCCATCCCGTTCCCGCCACCGTCGGCCTCGCACGCCTCGCACCGCCCGCCCACCACGCCAGGCCCCCAACCATCAGCGCCGCGGCCGGCAGCACAAGCTGTTCAGGCACCGGCAGCGCAGCGTAGAAGGAACCGTAGTATAGGAAGGTCAGCCCCAGGAACAGGAGCAGCCCAATCCCCAGCCACACTGTCGTCCAGCCGAGGCCCCGCTGCCTGGGAACCATGAATGCAGCCGCCGTCTTCGCCAGCGCCCAGCCGACCATGACCTGCGCCGCCAGCAGAATCACCCCCACACCCACGCCGCCTCGATCCGCCACCGCCACCGCCCCCACCAGGATCACCACCGCGGCCGCACCGGCCCAGCGCGAACCGCCGAAGACGCCGCGCAGCCCCAGCATCAATCCCAGCGCAGCAGCCACATTCCCAAGCATCACCGTCAGGAACGTCTGCGCCATCCCCCAGCCGAGTGCCTGGGCGAACCATCCCTGGTTCTGCAGCACCACCGCCTCCAGGAAGAGGATCGGCCCGAGAGCCAACACGAACGCCGCCTCGCCCGCTCTCGCCTCGCTCGGCGCCTCGGCCTCCACCACCGGCTCCAACACGAGCGACCACAGCAGCGCCGCGCTCAACGCCACGACGGTGAAATAGGGGAGGGGACCGCTCCTCCAAGACAGGTCCAGCGTCCCGGCGGCTCCCTTGAGCGCGCTGTCCAGGGCCAAGCCAATGAGCAGACCTCCCGCCGCCCGCACCGCCCCAGCCTCGCCGCCGCCCCGGGCGCGCATCTGGCCGATCGCCAGAGGAAGGAACAGCGCGAACAGGGCCGTGGCCGCCAGGCTCAACCACAAGTCCGAGGCTGGTGTGGGCACCAACTGCTCGACCACACGCAGCACCGCCAGCCCTCCGCCTGCCAGCCAAAGAGCCGGCCCCGCCCCCAGCAGCCGCCGCAGCGGCGCGGCCAGGAACGCGCACAGGAACGCGCCGAACGCGCACACCGCCAAGGCCGAGGGCGCCGCTCCCCTCACATCCCCCAGGTACCACACCAGGTAGGGCAGCAAGACGCGCAGCGACTGCAGCCCCAGCACCAGGCCGACAGCCGGGAGGAGAAAGGAAAGGAACCCGCCGGGCCAGTCCGGCGCAGCCCCACGGATTTCGTTCTCTGAATCGCCCGCTCTCACTTGGCCTCCCTCAGCCCAGGCGGATTATAGCCCTGGCGGCCCGCCCATCCGCAGGCACGATTATGGGATAATGGAAACCCTCGACCAAGGAGGACCCGTCGTGGAGTTCCAGCATCTCTGTGTGTTGGGGCTGGGCTACATCGGACTGCCCACCGCCAGCACCTTCGCCACCCACGGACTGCGCGTCCTGGGCGTGGACACCAACCCGCACGTCCTCGACACCCTGCGCCAC
>FWPV01014674.1_pt1 | contig 11437 bp, 11 predicted proteins | sample 2228371 | NCBI WGS metagenome assembly FWPV01 (sample SAMEA103939776, study PRJEB20133) | metagenome | reverse complement strand
GGTGGGGGAGAGGGGAAGGGTGAGGGGCGAAAAATATTATTTTCTCTCATTAATAAAGCGCAGGAGAATTAGATGAAGGTTTTGGTAGTAGGAGGGGGAGGAAGAGAGCATGCCCTGGTGTGGAAGATAGCCCAAAGTCCAAGGGTAAGGAAAATTTATTGTGCCCCGGGAAATGCGGGCATTGCTCAACTTGCGGAGTGCCGGCCTATTGCGGCGGAGGATATAAATGCCCTCTTAGAGCTGGCGGAGAGAGAGAGAATTGATCTGACCGTGGTCGGTCCGGAAGCCCCGCTCACCTTAGGGATAGTTGATGCCTTTGCCGCCAGAGGGTTGCGAATTTTCGGTCCCCAGCAGCAAGCGGCGGAGATTGAGGGGAGCAAAGCTTTCGCCAAATTTTTAATGAAAAAGTATAATATTCCAGCGGCAGATTTCCAGGTATTTGAGGATTTTGCTGCGGCTTGGAAATATGTGCAAGGGAGGAGCTATCCCCTGGTCATTAAGGCCGATGGTTTGGCCGCCGGCAAAGGAGTAATTATCTGCTCTAATCGAGAAGAAGCTAAGGCAGCTTTGACGCGCCTGATGATCGAAAAGACTTTTGGTGAGGCAGGGAAAAAAGTTGTGGTCGAGGAATTCCTGGGCGGAGAAGAAGCGTCTTTTTTAGCATTTACCGATGGAGAAAACGTTCTCCCTTTACCCTCCGCTCAAGATCATAAGCCCATCTATGATGGAGATCGAGGACCCAACACAGGGGGTATGGGAGCTTATTCTCCCGCACCGGTAGTAACTGAGGCTGTGCAGAAGCAGGTCTTAGAAGAGGTGATGATCAAGGCCATCCGTGGAATGGCTGCGGAGGGCAGAAAGTATAAAGGGGTCCTTTATGCAGGCTTAATGATAAAAGATGGACAAGCTAAAGTCTTGGAGTTCAACGCTCGTTTCGGTGATCCAGAGGCTCAACCTCTTCTTCTGCGCATGAAGAGCGACCTGATTCCGATATTAGAAGCAGTTATTGATGGGAAACTGGACCAAGTGAAGGTAGAATGGGATAGAAGGGCAGCGGTTTGTGTGGTTATGGCTGCCCAGGGTTATCCAGGCGCTTATGAAAAAGGAAAAATAATTTATGGCTTAGAGGAGGCAGCGAGGATTTCCAGCGTTTATATATTTCATGCCGGCACAGCTTTAAAAGAAGGGAGGATAGTTACTAACGGAGGGAGAGTCTTAGGGGTTACTGCCTTGGGGGATAATATCGCCGAAGCAATTAACCAAGCCTATAAAGCTGTGGAAAAAATTTCCTGGGACGGGGTTTATTATCGCAGAGATATTGGCCAAAAAGCTCTCAGAAAGGAGGATTCATGAGCGATAAACCTTTAGTGGCTATCATCATGGGCAGCGGATCAGATCTACCTATTATGGAAGAAGCAGCCCAGATTCTTAAAGAATTTGGTATCCCTTATGAGATAACCATATCTTCGGCTCATCGCTCGCCGGAAAGGACGATAGAATATGTTCAGCAAGCTCCAGAAAGAGGAATAGAGATATTTATTGCCGGAGCAGGCGGAGCTGCCCACTTACCAGGAATAATAGCGGCGCATACTATTCTTCCTGTAATTGGTGTTCCCATTGATTCGAGTCTGTTGGGGTTTGACGCTTTATTATCAATAGTCCAGATGCCCGCGGGTGTACCCGTGGCTACCATGTCCATAGGAAAAGCAGGCGCGCGCAATGCTGGCATTTTGGCGGCGCAAATCCTAGCCGGAAAACATGCCTGGCTTAAAGAGAAATTAATTAGTTTCAAACAACTATTAAAAGATAAAGTGGCTGAACAAGCCAAGAAAATTTCCCAGGATGGGAGCTGTGGAAAACGTTGAGAAAAGATATGGAGAGGTAGAAGTAGTCACTCCCTGGCTCAAAAATTATGAAGAGGGGGTGCCTTTCCATTTGGAGTATCCCCCAATTTCTTTACCCGAACTCTGGCAAAAAACGGCCGCCTCTTTTCCAGAGTATATCTCCATCATTTTTGGTGAGAAAAAAATTAATTATAGAGATTTAAAGAAAAAAGTTGATGCCTTAACGGCAGCTCTGTTAGCCATGGGAATAAAAAAAGGAGAAAGGGTGGGTCTCCTTATGCCCAATTGTCCTCCTTATGTTATCGGTTACCATGCCATCCTGCAAGCCGGAGCGATAGTGGTCAATCTCAATCCCTTGGCTGCAGAGAGAGAGTTGCTGTTTTTCTTAAAAGATGCCCAAATATCAACCATCATCGTGGCTGATTATCTTTATCCACGGCTGGCTTCAATGAGGTCCGAAAGTTACTTAGAACAAATCATTGTTGCCTGTCTGAAAGATTGGGGAGCAGGGCCAGAGTTGGGGGTTGAGAGAACCATTCCTATTTTAGATTCACCAAAACAAGGAGTCTATACTTTCGAATCCTTAGTGAACAAGTATAAGCTGCGTTCTTGGCCAAAGGTTGAAATAAACCCTGAAGATGAGGCTGTGCTCCAGTACTCTGGAGCAATAGCGGAAGGAACTAGGGCAGTGGTTCTTACCCATAGGAACTTAGTAGCCAACACCTGCCAGCTCATAAGTTGGGCCGTGCGGGCTCGAAAAGGCAAAGAAGTTTTTTTGTCGGTTTTGCCTTTTTTTCATATTTACGGCATGGCCGTAGCTATGAATATGCCCTTAAGCTTAGCGGCCACATTAGTAATCTTGCCGCGCTTTGAGGTGCGTCAAGCACTCCTGGCCATTCGTCGTCATCAGCCTACATTCTTTCCGGGAGTTCCGCCGATGTTCGTGGCTCTGGCGCAAGAGAAGGATGCGGAAAATTTTAATCTCTCTTCTTTACGCGTCTGTTATAGTGGGGGAGCTCCTTTGGGAATTGAAGTCTTGGAAGAATTTGAAAAATTGACAGGCGCCCGCATTACTGAAGGGTATGGTTTAGCGGAAGCCTCGCCAGCTACGCATTGCAATCCCATCTATGGTAAACGCAAATTAGGGAGCGTAGGTCTGCCTTATCCAGATACTTTGGCAAAAATAGTAGATTTGGAGACAGGGGAAAGAGTCTTACCACCGGGGGAGGTTGGTGAACTTTGCCTTAAAGGTCCCCAGGTGATGAAGGGCTACTGGCAGCATCCCGAGGAGACAGCGAGGACCATTCGCGATGGCTGGCTTTATACAGGCGATATTGCCCGCATGGATGAGGATGGCTATTTTTATATTCTTGACCTTAAAAAAGATATGATCATCGCCGGCGGCTTCAATATTTATCCCAAAGACATTGATCAGGTTCTTTTAGAACACCCTAAAATAGCTGAAGCTGTAGCTGTAGGAATTCCTGATCGGTATCGAGGCCAGACCGTGAAGGCCTTTGTGGTCTTGAAGCCAGGGCTGACCGCTTCCGAAGAAGAGATTCTCGAGTTTTGTCGAAAGAATTTGGCTAAGTATAAAGTCCCTACCCAAGTAGAGTTTCGGACTCATCTTCCCAAAACCCCTTCGGGGAAAATTCTCCGCCGCCTGTTACGCCAAGAAACCATTGGGAAAAACCAAAAATGAGTTGCTTAATTCTAACGCCTGATCCTGAGGGAATTACTCAAGCCAAAGAGATAATCTTAAATGGAGGAGTGATTGCTTTTCCTACAGAGACTTTTTATGGCCTGGGAGCGGATGCCTATAATGAAAAAGCGCTGCAGCGAATTTTTGAGATTAAAGGAAGAGAAAAAGATAAGCCTCTACTTTTGCTTTTAGCGGACATAAGTTGGTTGGCCCCCTTGGTAAAAAGAATACCTCCTTTAGCCACGAGGCTAATGGAAAAATTTTGGCCGGGTCCTTTGACGCTAATTTTTGAGGCGCAAGCGCATCTTTCACCTTTAATCACTGCCGGTACAGGAAAAGTAGGACTCCGCATCTCCAGTAATTCTTTAACCTTGAATCTGGTGCAAGCTGTGGGCAGACCCATTACGGGCACCAGCGCTAATCTCTCTGGAAAACCAAGCCTTTCCACAGTCCAAGAAGTAAGCACTGTTTTGAGAAATGCGGTGGATGCCATCTTAGATGGTGGCCGTACCACTGGTGGTTTAGGAAGCACGGTGTTGGATATTACCGGCCCCGTACCTGTGCTCATTCGAGAAGGGGCGATACCTTTTGCTGTCTTGGCTTCTTCATGGGAATGAAGAGAGAATTTTTACCTAGACTCTTTCCCTCACCCCTCTCCCCAGCGGGGAAGGGTGAGGGGGATAAAAAATTATTTTTCCTGACTTTTTGGTAAACTACACAACATTTTCGGCCTTTAGGTTAGCAATTTCCGCCGGACTGAATCCGAGAAGACCAGTTAAAATTTCTTCTGTGTGCTCACCCAGTTCAGGAGAAGCCTTTTCCAATTTTACGGGTGTCCGAGATAATTTAATTGGACTATTAACCACTTTGAGCATCCCCACTTTAGGATGGTATACTTGCGTAATCATTTCGCGCGCTGCCGTATGGGGATCATTCGCTATTTGCGGGATCGTGTTTACCGGACCGCAAGCTATGTCCAGCTTTTCCATTTCCGCGACCCATTCGGCAGTGGGGCGCGATTTGATAATGGGCGTTAAAATTTCTTCCAGAGCTTTATGATTTTTAGTACGGTCAATATTAGTTTTGAAGCGTTCATCATTGAGCAATTCAGGCAAATTTAAAAGGTGGCAGAATTTTTCCCACCAATCCTGCCGCGCCACAGCCACCACAAGATATCCATCTTGGGTGGGAAAGGCTTGAAAAGGAGTTAACACGGGGTGCCGAGTGCCGATCCGTTGGGGAACTTCTCCCGTGGCCAAAAAGCGGGCGAAAGCATTCTCTAAAAAGGCTAACTGACAGTCCAGCATAGCTACATCAATCCACTGTCCTTGGCCACTCCTCTCCCTTTCATGGAGCGCCGCAAGAATTCCTAAAGCTGTAAATATTCCTCCTCCCAAATCTCCAATGGAGAAACCAACCCGGACTGGTGGTCCTCCTTCTTCCCCCGTGATGGAGAGAGTTCCGCCCATTCCTTGGACAATGACATCATATGCCGGGCGGTGCGCATAGGGACTCGTCTGGCCAAAACCTGAGCATGAGGCGTATATAATTTTAGGGTTTACCTTGGCGATAGCTGCGTATCCCAGGCCTAAACGGTCCATAACTCCCGGGCGAAAATTTTCCACCAGGATGTCGCATTTTTTAGCTAAAGAAAGGATAATTTCCTGGCCTTTTGGATGTTGGAGATTTACGGTTATACTTTTCTTGCCGCGGTTTATACTAAGAAAGTAGGAGCTTATTCCGTTAATGAAAGGAAAATTTTTACGGGAAGGATCACCCCCTTGAGGATTCTCTACCTTAATCACTTCGGCGCCCAAATCGGCTAAGAGCATGGTGCAAAAAGGCCCAGCTAAAGCCCAGGTCATATCTAAAACGCGTATATCCTGTAAAGGTCCAGGCATAATCTTCCTCCTTCAAAGGAAAAGTTTCTTCACTCTACCTCTTTCCCAGAAGAAAGAGGTTAGAGACATGAGAAATAAAAATCTCCGGGCTATTTAAGATAAACCAGCAGGAAATTTTTAGCAAGAAGATTTGATCTCCTTTTGGCCACTCAAAAGAGGTATTATTTGGAGTTTTAAACCCTTCTAAGCAATAAGGAGGAAGTTTTGAAAAGTAGAACGATTCAACAGCGTCCACGAATCAGTAAAATTTCAGAGAGCTGAAATTGAAAAGCTTTGTAGTTTATGCAAGCCAGAGGCAGCTTCTTACCAAAAAATTAGTAAGGAATTAGTAAGAATTGAAGATTTTGGGGAGTTGGAGGAGAGAACATAATTATAGGCAACAGCATGAAATGGTTGATAAATAATTGGTCGGGGCGAGAGGATTTGAACCTCCGACACCCTGGTCCCGAACCAGGTGCGCTACCAGGCTGCGCTACGCCCCGACTTAATTTTATACTATGAGGGAGAGGGGAGAAAGTCAAGCAGATTCAAGAATTTTGGGTTTAATCTTCGGGTGGGGATCAGAATTCCTTTGTAAATGGCAGTTACGGAATAGTTCATCCCTCAAAGACTTTCCTTTTTATTTTGAAAAAAAAGAGATGATGAGATTGCTTAAATATGAAAGTGTCTAATCCCGGAGAAAAAGATGTTAATTAGGCTTGGATGTTTGAATCTTATAGCGAGATTAATTACCTTGGGAGAGAAAGCCAGTGTTTAAGGAGATGATGAGCTTTTCCCTCTTTCATTAATAGCGAAACAAGCCTGTTCTGCTTTAATTTTTAAAACGGAATAATTAATGGCCAAAATTGCTTCTGGAGTTGTTGTCTTTTTGGTCTCCCACTCTTTTATTTTGCCCTCAAGAAAAGGCACCGCTCTTAAATCTCCTCCCATACCTAAAACTTCAATAGCTCCTAAAACTAATTGATGATCTTTTTCTTGCGCTAAAATTTCCAACAAACGCTCGGTCAATTGGGGATCCTTAAGGGCATTTAAGAGGTAAGGAATTTCTGCTTTTCTTTGATGGTCGAGCCGACCATACCTCTCCCAAATCCGCTCTACTAATTTGGTGGTTGATCCCAGCTTGGCCAAAGCATGGGCAGCCCGCAAACGCCTTTGAAAATCCACTGAATCTCTGCCAAAGGAGCTGAAAGAAACCCTTTTGATCAAATCGGTGATTATATCTTCTAACATGGGAACAATTTCCTTATCTTCAAGCTCTACCAGATAGCTAATAGCTCTGTCTTTGACCAAAGGATCCTCGTGGCTTTTCGCCAATTCGCGAATAACTGGTAGCGCCCCTCTCCCTTCTTTTTCGTAAAGAATTCTCAGATCAGCTAAAGGTTTATTGAAGCGTTCATCTCCACTTCCATAACCGGCCCAACAAGCTGGACATGCAGAGGCCTGGTTCTTAGGCGAGGAGGTAAATAAAAGAATAATTAAAAATAGTATTACCAAAAATCTTTTCATAGCTTCAGCTATTAGGGCTTTGATTTTTTCTCTCCTTCTATGGGTTCGCATTTTTCACCTTCCAGGCGATAAATAAAACCTTCCTCAGGAGAGGGATCCACTTTAAATCGCCCCACGCAGACCACTGGATCCAAACGGTAAAAAGTAGTGGGCTGACCCATTTCGACAAAGATATATTGATTATATTGAGGACGAGGCCCGTAACAACAAGTCTGAGTAGTACGTAAAAGACAGAAATAGCGAATAGTTTTCCCCGACTGCAGAGGAAACATAAAGCCCATAATTTTAATTTTTTGTCCATCGATTTTTTTAATGTTTTCTGGAGGCTTCTGATTCCCTTTGGGCTCATAATTCCAGGTCATTAAAGTTGCAAAGGTTAAATGAGTTTCTTTAGCCGGTTCTCTAATTAGGCTACTTTCATCGATACCAATTGTTTGATGCCCAGCCGGGCCTTTTTCTTCTATAATCTTTACCGGACTTTTCGGGGGACTGCTCTTTTTCCTATCTTCTACCTCACCAGCATAGAGGTTTAAACTCTTCTGGCTGCCCAATATCAAAATAATAAAAATCAAAAGAAGGAATTTCTTCATTTAATCTCCTGATTACTTCCCGTGCTCTGGCTTGCTGTGAATGGGATCATACCCCTCAGGATATTTAATGAAAAGTTTTTGAAGAGTCCCTTTGAAAATTATTTCTCCTTGCGCAGTAAACTCCTTTACCTCCTTTAACCAGGGGGCTTGAGCTATGAAATGGGAACAATGGCCTATTTTTTCGCCGGCCAATTTCATAGGATCAGCTTTAAGGAAAAGCTTTTGAGTTTTTTTCCCAGGAATAGTCACGGATAAAACGATTTCCGGGGCTGAAATAGGGACGGAGCGGTTAACATCATGGCCTCCGCCCAAAAACCAGGCTTCGAGAATATCTCCTCGAATTAAGATTTCCACATGCCCGAACTCTTTGCCTATTACATTAAGCACACCCCCATGAGGAGCTTTGTGCGCATGACGTTCACTACCAGGGGCATAAGAAAAGATAAAAGAAAAAATTAAGCTCGCAATGGTGGCGTTAATAATAATTTTCAATTTTTTTCCCACAGTAAGCTATCCTTTTCAAAAAACATTGTTAGGAAAGAGGAAGAAGATTTTGTAAACTTCCGATGCGATAGGCTTGCCATCCAGGCAATATTCCGGCAAGCAAACCTATTAAAAGTACTCCGGGAAGAACAAACCAGTCAGCAAGAGACACATAGGTGGCGGAGAACCCTACTCCAGTCTCAGCTTTGATAAAGTAGCCGCCAATCCCGGTCAATCCATGCCCCAAAGCCAATCCAATTATTCCCCCAAAAAAGCTGATGATTATAGCTTCTAATATTATTAAAAGCATGACCGTCTTTCGAGAAGCCCCCAAAGAGCGAAGTAGCGCTAAATCCCGCCTCCTTTCCCTCAGGGCTGTTAGCAGCGCGAAGAAAAGATAAAAGCCAGCCAGCAAAGTAATGATAATGGCTATGGTCAAAAGTACTCGATCCACCCAGCCAATGATTTTAAATAACCGGGGAAGAACTTCATTGGGAAGGACAAGCTGATTGCGGTCTGATTGGTTGATGGCAAATTTCAAATCTTGAATCCCTGGATGGATAGCTCCCCCTCTAATTCTTTTTATTTTTAAGTAAGCCCCACTAATTTCACGATATTCACTTTTTTCAGCCATTATAGTCGTCTCCGGGGGATGACCAGAAAGCACATAAAAAGTCTCTAAAGGGATATAAATAGCCCGATCGTGAGGGGTACCGGTGGGGGCCATGATACCCACAATTTGTAGCCTATCTTTTTCATGGACCGGGTCTCCTTCTTGGATCCCGCAAACAGGATGAAACACATCCCCAATTTCCAACTTCAAACTTTTAGCGGCGACCCATCCTGCCACGGCTTCTTGCGGTGCACGAAAGGGCCGGCCCTTACCCCCATTTTCTTCAGCGAAAGAAAAAAATTTGCCAGGTAAATATTCAAATTCTGTTAAGAAACGCCGGTCGATAGCATTAACTCTAAAACCTTTAAAAGAATGGCCTACACAGAAAGGAATGGCTTGGAGGACGAGGGGATCCTTTTCAACCTCTTGAAAATAAGTCCATTTAATTTTTCCGGGCATATCTTCCAAGTGGTAAAGGGCGTTAAGGACAATCTGTAAAGGTGAACCTTTGGGGCCGAGGATGGCATCTACTCCCACACCAACCTGGGTGAAAGTTGCATGAGTTTGTTCTCTTAGGGAATAAACGGCCACTAAAAGAGCGATGCCGATGGCCATGCTCAGGGCCGCTAAAATACTAGCAAACAAGTGCTGGCGCATACTTCTCAGAACTATTTTCCAGAAACTCAACGACCACTACCCCCTATTTGCAGGAGAAAGCCTGATTCAATTCCAGGAAAGGAATCGCTTTATCAAAGGAAGCGATTACTTCCTTTTCGTGGCTGACTATTATTAAAGTACAATCGTATCTTTGACAAATTTCTCGCAGAAGATTTAAAACTCCATCGCGGTTTTCGGGATCAAGGGAACCTGTGGGTTCGTCAGCTAAAATTACTTGGGGTCGACTGGCTAAGGCACGAGCTACAGCAACTCTTTGTTGTTCACCCAAAGAAAGTTGAAAAGGATAAAAATTCAACCGGTGGGAAAGTCCAACTTCATCTAATAAAGTCATGGCTATACTCTTTTTATCTTTCTTACTTTTTGAGGCTCCAAAAGTCAAACCTAAGAGAACATTTTCTAAAGCATTAAATCCTGGCAATAAATTGAAATTTTGATAAATATAGCCAATGAACTGAGCTCTAAAAAAATCTCTTTGAGCTTCTGACATACTTTCCAACGAATGAGCGCATACTTTCACTTGCCCACGGCTGGGGAGTAAAAGACCAGCGATAATGTTTAATAGACTTGACTTTCCTGATCCAGAAGGACCATAGAGCGCAATTTGTTCCCCTTTTTCCACCCGCCAATAAGGGATGTCTAAAATTTTCGCACGGTTCTTACCACTTCCCAATATCAATTCCAGAGAGAAAATCTCAATTATGGCCATATTAATAGCTCATTTCCTAAAAGACTGAGGGTCAAAATGTAAATTTAGGCCTATTAGTTACTCAAGGCAAGAATGCAAAAATATTGAAAGCGCCAATTTGTTTTAGCTTGGGGAGCGAGTCCTGAGATTCAGAGGTTTAGATGATAATAAATTTTTTAAAGGCTACCTTATGGCTATAGGGTCTCCAGGGGAACCAGTAGCACCCGCAAAAGGAACTGGAATAAAGATAAACAGAAATTCATAAACTTTGTCCTTGATCATCTGCTCTAAAGCTACATTATTTAAGTTTTCAAGGTACCAAATCCCATTTACAGTTTGCATGAGATTGTGGATATCAAAAGCTCCCTTTGGATCCTCTCCTGGAATAACGTCGACAGCCCAAGTATCCGCCGCCACTAAAGAAACATTTTTATTAATCAAATATTTAGCGGCTTCTAAGCCAATTCCAGGTTCACCTTCGTTATAAACGGCTGGCTTATTCCAATTTTTTCCCCAACCAGTGTAAAAGATAACTGCGTCTCCTTCCTTGATCGGCTCAATGCCGGCTTTTTTGATGCAATCTTCAATATCTTTAGGGGTGATGACCTCTCCTTTCTTTAAAAATTCCACCCCCTTTAGACCGGCAACATCGATGAGGACACCGCGGGTAATGCAAGGGCCAACTTTTTCAACTCCATTTTTCTTCAGACCATAGGTGTTTTCCGATTTCGATAGTTCCCGGCCATTATAGAACCGATCCACCCCATCCTTCCCTCTTATGCCCACGTGTCCTGGGCCATCAAATTGAGTTCCTACCTGACCAAGTTCGCCAACGATAAACTCATCGTTCCAAACTATATTGTTGTTGCCTAATGGCCCACCCACGGGCAATCCCGGGATATGCAAAGAATAAGTGCGGTTGCCGAATTTGGGCATATCATTGGTATATGGTCGGCCAAGTCGATAAACTTTGCCATTTTTAACTAACTTCAGTGAAGACATAATTTTTTGGGGAGTAATTGTATTAAAAGACCCCTTTTCATCATCCGGGCCCCATTTTGAAGGCCACCATTTTTCTGGCCAATACACTCCCGCTTCAGAAAAGATTGCCAAGGCGAATAAAAATGTTGTACTTAAAATGCATACTATCAACCAACTTTTCCGGTTCATTTAAATACCCTCCTTTCCTTTAAAAGATGGCGAGAACTCGCTCCCCTGCTAAAATTTATATATAAAATAAATTTATATTGCAAGAGCAGCTTTTTTATTATCATGGGAAGAAAGATGAAGTGATGGGTCTGGGGAAAAAACTTGCAATTACCAAGAGTGATCGACGGGCAGATGGAAAAGCTTGCTTACCTTCGTTTTCTAAAAAGAATTGTGATTTTAAAAGATTAATTGCCAGAAATTTATAAAGAGGCCAGGGGATGAACCA
>FWPV01014673.1_pt1 | contig 11438 bp, 9 predicted proteins | sample 2228371 | NCBI WGS metagenome assembly FWPV01 (sample SAMEA103939776, study PRJEB20133) | metagenome | reverse complement strand
GCTTTCGCCCGAGTGCAACCTGCTAACAGATCGTTCGGATTTAGGTTAGCCAGGTTTCAATCCTCACTCGAGCTTTCGCCCGAGTGCAACGGCCCCATTTCAGCGTGCGTGCTGGACGGGGCTCAAGGGGGGTTTTGCGCGAACTCCCCCAAAAAGGCTTCCGACGCAGGGTGCCGGAGGGTGGGGGGAAAACGGGTTTTCAATGTCCTCTAGCCGATTTCTTGGCTTGCGCGAACCCCCCTGGGTTTTGGCACTTGCTTGGGGTTCGCGCAGCCAGGGGCTACAGGCCCCCGGCAAATACAGCAAGTGCCCGGTGGCTCAAACCACCAGGGGGTCGTCAAAATCGGTGTACCTGTCCTGGCCGTGGACTCGCAGGCAGCGGTCTCGGCCACCCACCAGGGTGTAGATTCGCAGGCTGTCTTTGTCCGGCGCGATGATTTTCAAAAGTTTGGCCTCCATTTCCTCGAGCTGCGCCCGCGTAACCCGGCATTCAAACACCGACATTTGCACCCGTTGACCAAAGTTCTTGCAGACCTTGGCCACCCTCGCGAGCCGCGACTGGCCATCTTCCGAGGTAACGTTTACGTCGTAGGTGACCAATATATCCAGCCGCTCCATAACTATCTCCCTACAAACGACGGGTATTCAGTCAGGTCGCCGCGCAGGTAACGGGCTAGCAGGCGGGCTTGTATGTGGGGCAGCAGCCCCACCGGCACCGGCTCCCTGAACAATGGGTGCTGGACGGTCTCTTGCCGCCGGGTCTGGAAGGCTACAATCACCTCCTTGCGCCCTTCCTCGGTTAGCAATACCGCTCCGCCGGGCCGCTCCTCGAAGTGTTTGGGGGTCAGTTGCTTGCGGTTCAGCAGTGCCAGCACCAGTCGGTCGGCCCACCAGGCCCGAAATTCTTCCATCAAATCCAGCGCCAGGGCATTTCGCCCCGGTCGAAGGGCATGTAAAAATCCTACCTGCGGATCTAGGCCCACACCCTCCAGCGCTGCCGTGCACTGGGTGGTGAGTAGCGCGTACACAAAGCCCAGTAAAGCATTAACCGGATCACGTGGGGGGCGTTTGCTGCGCCCATCGAAGCGAAACTCGCCCGAGAGCAGCAGGTCGCCAAACGCAGCAAAATAGCTGCTGGCGGCATTGCCTTCCAGGCCCCTCACCTCGTCTAAGCTGCGGGCCTGGGGAACCAGGCGGAGGGCGTTCTCGTGCTCATATAGGGCTAGATTCAAAGCCTCGGTCTCGCCACGTTCGCGCACAGCACGTTGCAATATCCCTCGGCTATTCTTGAGCTTGGACTCCACAAAGCGCTGAGCCAGGTAGAGCGAACCAGAGGTGGATTCTAGAGCCTGGTGTTGGGCTCGGCGCAAAAGCACATTACCCGCGATGGGGCCGCTCAGGCGCCCTTGGAAGCGCCCATTCTCGCTAAACCAGGCCAACTCGATACCATCCTGTGCACAACGGTGCAGCAAAAACGGCGAGAGCAGCACGTTCCCAAACAGCGACAAGCCCCCCAGGTGGTGCAGGGGGATTTGCCGCAGCAGCAATTTCTCCTGCTCGATACGGAGGGTATCGCCCTCGAGGCGCAGGTACACCCCCTGGGTCTGGATGTAGAGTGTGTTGAGCAACTGGGTGGTCATGCAGGGCCCTCTTCCGATGAACGCAACGCCGCCAGCGCTGCCGGAATCTGGGGCATACAGGTATCAATGAGCGAACAGTTCGGGCATCGGGCATCGGCTACCGGTGGGGGCAGTTGGTGCTGCCGAAGCAGCAACCGCACGGCCCTCACTACAGAGAGTGTTTCTGCCCTTAGCTCTGGTGTGAATGCCACCTCACGCCGCTTGCGGCTGGCCTTATAAAACATGGCCCCCTCAGGTACGGGCATCCCAAACATTTCCTCGAGGCACAGGGCTTGGGCACATAGCTGTATCTCGTCGGCGCGTTTGGCCCAGCGGCTCCCCACCTTGTGCTCTACCAGGTAGGGCACACCATTCACAAACTCCACCACGTCGGCACGGCCCACCAAACCCAGCCGCTCCGACCATAGCGGCAGTGCCTGCTCCACCCGCACCCCTTCGCGTAACATGCCCTCGGGGATGTCCACGACTTCGTGCGCTCGCTGGCCCCGCAGGGTGAAGAGGTTCTCACTCCAGACCTGCTCCACATGGATCAGGGCGCACTGGCGGGGGCAGTAGACGTAGTGTTGCAGGGCCGAGAGGGGGATGGGGTCGTCCACAGTTAGACCAGACGGGTGAAGGTGATGCCTTCTGGAAGGTTATCGAGGTCAACCATCATCATTTTCTCGTAATCGGAAAACTCTCGGGCTACTCCCACTGAGGGAATCTTGATACGGTCGAGCAGTTTGTGAGCAGGAGCATTGCCCAAGGGAGAGCTATGAGAGAACACGAAAAGCCCGCGACAAGCGGTGTAACCTCGGGTGGCCGAGCGGTCCAGATCCCACATCTGCTCGAGGGCTTTCCAAAGCACTTCCAAGTCTTCGCTATTGAAGCCGGTATCCTCGGCAAAAGCAGGCACATAAAAGCCCTTTGCCACGTACAAACCATAAGGAATATAGGCTTTTCGCCCCATGGTGCCGCTACGAGCGGTTTCCTCTCCGTCATCGGCGGTGATGGTGTTTTTTTCATCAGCCTTGGTGAGGGCCACGCGGGTGATGGCGGCATCCATCGGCAGAATGCGATCCACCGAACGAGCAAAGGTTAGCTGCACGGGGCCACGCACCTGACCACAGTTGACTTCAGTGCTCATTACTGCCCCAAAGGCCCGGATGTCGAAGAAGTTGTCGCACATCCACTTACGAACCCCTGGTGATTCCTTTTTCAACTCGGGCTTGATACCTAAAGCAGTGTAGGCCCGCATGTGCTGGTTATTCAGAATAGCACCTTGCTGAACGTAAATCTTGTAACGCACCTCGGTGCCCTTGTATGCATCTACAAAGTTCCGCACCTTGCGCTTCAGGGCCACGTCGGTCACGATACCCAGACCCGTTTCGGGGTCAATCCGGGGCAGGTTGCCCGCGTCGGGATCGCCATTGGGGTTGCCGTTAGTCACATCGAACAGTAGAACAAAATCGTGGCGGACTTTGGGGTCAAGATGTGCGCTCATTGGTTATCTCCTTTGGCCTTTTTGGCGTCGTCTATGGCTTCAAACTTCTCGGCTTTCTGGTGGTAGTAGCCCAGGCTGAACAAGGCCTGGTTCTCGAGGTCGAGGGTAGGGGGAATGGTGTGCAGATGGTCTGAAATCTCGGCAATGCGGCGCTCATAGGTTTGCGACAATCCTGCCTTGCTGGGGTCCTTACGCAGCTTAGACAGATGCGCCTGGGCGCCGTTCATCAAGGCGCGAAAGGGCATGATGGGTGTACTGCTGAGCGAGGCGTAGAAGCGGTCAGTGACGTTGGTACTCACCTTTCCCAGCGCGGCATATTGCAAATCTTCCAGTAAGGCCATTAAGCGGCCCAGATGGTAGCCGGGCGCATTGGGTCGGTCGGGTTCTACACGCTTGAGTTCATCCATACCTATTTTTCCTCCTGAGATGAGTACCATTTTGGTGAGTACGGCCCTGGGGGCCGTGACTCGTCGCTCCGCACGGTTACGCCCAACGAGTTGCGCCAGAAACGACCATGGTAGCGGGGTTCGGTTGAGCGCGAGGGCGATCAGTGCAGTGGGCACCGAAGAAACCATCTCCTTATTGGCATCGCGGTATAGGCTGCCTGCTAGCGCATACAGACCATAAGGCTCGGTGCCGATTAGCTCCTGCGAGTCGAAGTAGCGCTCGAGGTTCTGTCGAATGGCCTTTACCGTGGTGGTGATGTGGTCGCGCACGACCACCCGGCTAACGCTAGCCGACAGGCACACCGCGTAGAAGTCATCTTCTGGCAAGGAGTTAAACTCGCTACCCGAGAAAATCCCCTTGATGCTCTTGCGGATTTGTTCCGTGTCGGCGGCGATTCGAGTTTTGGCGGCCTTACCTCTGGCCAGACGTTCCGCTGCGCTTTCTCCCCTGGGGTTGCGAAGCAGTTCGGCTACGGGTGGGATGGGGCTATTTTTCGTCCAGAAAGCGTAGACCACCGGCCCCACCCGTAGGTGGGTTTTTTCTTCCTTAAGGAGGTGATTTAGGGCGTTGGCGTACTTCTCCGCCAAGTCGAGCCGTACCGGAGCAATCTGCGACGCTGACAGCCCATAAGACTCGAACGCGGCAGCGTTGGCTGAGATAAAATTCATCCCCGAGGTTTGCCCGCCCGGAATCCCTTTGATCTTGACGGGTTCGCGCTCCATGACGGGGCCAACCACTCCCGAAATCAAGCACTCCGCCATAAAACCGCCCCCGCCCCCAGTTTGTTTGGGCGCAGAAAAACGGCTGGCCCAATACTGTTGCACATCGGGCAGATCAATAGGTCTTACGTCATCAACCACAAAGGTCAGGTTGTCGTCGGCGCTAAAATCGGCCTCGAGCCCCAGTTTTTGCAAGTCGAGGTTGTCAAGGAAGTGCTCAACCGCTTGTACTTCTGGCAGTCCTGTTTTTGCAGCACAATCCTTGACTGTGTTTTTGAAAGCTTCAAAGCGCTGTTGCACTTTGTCGGCATCGGCTCCTTCTTTAGCTACACCCAGCACGTACTCACCGTTGTCGGCCAGCAGCTTGGCAACGATGCCAACCGTTCTAATCACATGGGGGGTGGGAATTTTCTTCCCTCGGTCGGTCTTTTTTCCCGAGCCGTCGGAGGTTCGCTCCATCCGCTGGAAGTTTCCGTTTTTGTCGAGGTAAATCAGCCAGCGCACGGGTTGTTCCTGGTACATGAAGGGGATCTTGCTTTTTGCGCCAGATTCGCCTCCCTCGAGCCGCTCGGCGTAGGCCACCAACTGTTGCAGCAGCATTAGCCTACCCCCTTGTACAGATCGGGAACCTTGAGGATGCCCCGCTCGAGCCGCGCCGTGAAAAACCTTGGGGTCGCTTTACCCTTTATCCACTTCCCGCCGCTCGAGTCATGCTTGCGAAACTCGATGGGGCCGTCTTTGGCGGGGGTGAACTCGATGTCGAAGAGCATTCGCCCCAGGTCGTCATTCAGGCTTTCCAGGGGCTTATCCTCAGGGCTTACCGGGCCAAAAAATGCCGTAAACTCACGGGTTCCCAAATACGGTTGGTGCCGTGCTTGGCCCTTCTCGACCCTTCGCTCGAAAATTTCGCGGTACTTGGTGATTGGGTCGGTATTGTGAGCAGCTAGTTCAATCTCAGCTCGAATCACATAGGCTACATCTCGCAAAATCAAACCATTGCGCTGGGCGCGGTCTTCCTCGGCATAAAACCCCCCACCCGACTTCTGCCAGCTCTGCGCGGCCCTGGCCGAGGCGAGCGTGTTAACCTCGTTTCGCAAAATGGAGAATCGCTTAATGGGGTTCAGTACCCAAATTTCCCGAACCCGCCACCGAAACTCGGGCTTCCAGAAGATAGCCTCCAGAACCCCCCTGGCCGCGCTGGGGGTCATGACCTCGTAACTTACCCGCTCGACTTTGTTCTCGGGCCGGGTGAAACAGGCCCAATCGCCCCATACCTTGACGCTTAGCACGCCTCCACCTCCTCCAGAAAAGAGTCTTTGTCCCCGTAAAGCCGATAGCTTAGTTCCTCCTCAAACCTCTCCTTGAAGGTGTGCGGTGAATCAGGTGGCCATTCAAAACTCTCGAGGGTCATGACCAAAACCGATGTGGCGATCTCCCAAGTGGCGCGAAGAGGGTCTAGGGTCATGGCTTGACCTTAGCATAATTCCTAATAGCTGTCAAGTTTTCACCATTCCTAATAGCTATCACTTTATATATGCTATGATTCTATCGCAATACCGCCCTTGGCGAGGATTGAAACCTAATAGCTGTCTCATAAACAGCAACTGAAGGCCCCAGACATAAGGGGCCTTCCTCATACAACACTCTCCCCGGCATAAAACAACTCCACAATTCCCAACTGTTCATCGTAGCTGCCTGTCCACTCCCATAACTCCACCTCGAGTTCGCTCATCTCGCGGATGTAAGACCTCAGCGCTTCTTTTTTGTTGATATACACATTCACAATGTATGGCTGAAGTTTACGAAGCGCAGCAAACCCCGAATACCGAGCCAGAATGTCAGCGATAGCAGCTACGTCCTGGGTTCGTTTGCGAACCAACACTGGAAACGTGTTATTCTCGATGAGCCGGTAACGCTGAGCTACCTCGGGGTAGTTGAAATCATTACGAAGGGCTTGGATGTGTTTGGCGTCGGTCTCAACTAGATCTCGGTAGAGTTCAGTGAAATATCTGGTAAACACCTGGGGGTCGTGCAGGTCGGAACCCTGGCGGAGGTGGTTGCTTGAGAGTCGGGTTGCACTTGCGTAAGCACCTTGGGGAAGGCTTTCTTTTGCGGGGCGGAAGATGATGGTCTGCCCCAGAGCAGGCCGACCCTCTCGCTCGAGCTTCCCCTCGCGGTTGCACCGCCCTGCGGCCTGTACTATCGAGTCCAGTGGCCCCAAGGCCCGGTAGACAATGGGAAAATCTACGTCCACACCGCACTCGATCAACGTTGTGGAGACAACCCGACAGGGCTGCCCTTGGCTTAGCCGATCCCGAATGGTTTGAAGTACCTCACGGCGGTGGGCCGGATACAGGTTAGTGGAAAGGTGAAATGCCTCTGGATCATTCAGCACCTGAAACAGCTCTTGAGCTTGCTTTTTGGTGTTGACGATACATAGCACCTGCCCGTACTGACGCAGTTCATCAGCCAGTACTTCCCAGGACTTAGGCTCTTGGTCTACCTTGTACTCGACCCGCTTGAGTTGCTTGAAATATTCCTCCGGCTGAGGAACAATTTCGCGCACTTTCTCGAGCGCAACGAACCCCAGCGCTGCATCGAGTGCAGGCTGGGTGGCAGTACACAGGACTACCGTTACACCATAGTGCTGCACCAGTTCCCTAAGAGCATCCAAGGTAGTTTGCAGCAGGTTGGCTGGAAGGGTTTGCACTTCGTCCAGCACAAGAACTGAATTGGCGAGATTGTGAATCTTGCGTAACTTGCTGGGTTGATTGGCATAAAGACTTTCAAAAAGCTGAACGTTGGTGGTCACCACCACTGGCATGTCCCAGTTTTCCGCAGCCAGGCGGGTACGATTCTCCTCCTCGGAATCTTCACCTTCGAAAGCGGAGTGGTGCTCGAGGACGTTCTCAGCGCCCAGCAATTCGGCGAACACATCGGCGCTCTGATCAATGATGCTGGTGAAGGGGATGGCGTAGACCACGCGCCGCTTACCGTGCTTGACTGCGTGCTCGAGCGCGAAGGCTAAACTCGTTCGGGTTTTGCCGCCACCCGTTGGAACCGTCAAGCGGAAGAAGCCCGGCTCCTGATGCGCCGCCTCAAGCGCAGCCTGGTATATCTCCCATCGAGCTTGGTTGACCACCGTATCTGTTTTCTTGATGGATTCCTGAGCAGTTTTCACCTTGCCCAAAAGGGTCTCCAGGGAATCTTTGGGGGCCTGACGTTGGGCAAACCGCTCGGGCGACCAGAAGCGCTCGGTATCGAGGCGGTCAGCATCTACCAGCGCACTCAGCAGCATTCGGATAAAGAACTCGCGAGAAAACGGCTCGAGCTGAGCTAATTCAGGGCCATCGCCCTCGAAGTGTTCGGCAAGTTCGGTCTGCGCTCGTTCGTGGGCTTGGACGATTGCGGGTAAATGCTGCTTCTCCTGTAAGCGGTCTTCAAGCGAAACTCTGTCTGCCAGACCTGCATGATGTGCTGCAACAGACCAAGCAATTTCGCTTCCAAGACCGTTCCTGGGTAGCAATTCATCGCCGTCCTCGAGGTACAGTTGGCGGCCCAGCACCGCACCTGCACTTGAGTGATCCACTTTGACCTTAGGCGGTGCAGCTCTACAACGTTCTGCTTTATAGGCCGCTTTTAGGTAGTCCTGGAACTCTTGGCTATACTTTCCCAGGTCGTGTAGAAGGCCCGCCCAAAAGGCCAAATTTTCAGCGTCGGGTATTTTGAAGTGTCTGGCAAAATCTCGGGCTAAATTCGCGACAGTAACGAGGTGTTCTTTCAAGGGTTGCCATCGCTCCTTGGGGTCGTCCTTGCGCGGCGTGTGTGCCCAATACTGCTCGCTAGCGGGCGGGTTACCCCCTTTCTCTGGTTCATACAAAAGCAGCAATGCTCTGGCCTCCTCGAGCCACTTTCTCCTCAAACGTTCTGGTTCGAGCACCTCCACCCTGGGCCCCCAGCTTTGTATCCAGGGCAGCAGCTCGAGGGGGAATCCAGCGGTATTGGTGCCTACGGTAATTTGAGCGAGAGTGTAACCACCCTCGAGCTGCTCCAGTATTTGCAAGTTGGGGTAGCCCCCTTCGCGCAGGCGCTCGCTGGCCTCCGGCGAAAAGCGCAGCAACACCCGCAAGGGGTCCCCCCCCACAATGCCCCAGGCCGTCGAGAGGTGGGCGGTGGGGTCGAAGTCGTCGGGGATGAGGTAGGTATCGTCCAGCAGGCGCGGGCGCTGGATGCGCTCGAGCTTGTAGGTTCGGAGGTTCTCCAGGTAGTGGATGCCCCGGCCATACAGGCGGTCCCTGCCGATGATGTACACGGCCATGTTGGCCCGCGAGACCTCGATAAAGTAGGTCTCGAGTTCAACCCCAATGCTTCGGCCCGCAGGAAGACGGTACTCGAAAGCCACCGCCCGGCGAAGGAGCCAGCCCTGGGTGAGGGTCTCGAGGTTGGCCCCGCTCAGGCTGGGGGGGCGCTTGTTCAGGGCCTCGGTGCTCTTGAGGGCCAGGGCCTTGAGGGGCTCGGGCAGGTGTTTGGACAGCTTGCGAAGCGCCTCCTGGTAGGCTTGGTTGCTGCCCGGCGAGTGGTGGGCCAGCATCCGCAGGGCGGTAAAGGCCACCACCGTCTCGGTGAGGCTGAGCCGTTCCTCGACCTCGATGGCATAGGTGCTGCGCAGGGGGTCGTGGATGAAGCGCAGGCCCCACTGCTCGGCCAGGGCCTTGGCCTCGTTCAGGTAGTCGAATATGGCCCGTTCACCCAGCCCCAGCTCGGCCCGAAGTTCGACAGGCCGCCAGGGTTTTTGCTGCAAAAGCTCCAGGAGCCTGAGCAGCCGAAAGGCTTTGGTTTGGTGGTGGTTGAGTTCTTGAGGGCTGGACATACGGGTGCTTTGTGTTGCCGATAACTATAGCGAACCCCCATCCAGCCGTCGTCCATTTTTGACGCTCATGTTTTTTTGGTCAGAAAATATGAGTCTAGTAAACTCATATCTAGACCACCAACCACTGCTGCCGCCATTCCTCCACCCACTCGCTGTAGTAGCCCTGCATAAAGCTCTGCGAACGCTCGAAGCCCCGGTGGGCCGGGAGGTTGCCCGGCTCCAGGTCGCACTTCCACTCGGCCTGGGGGTCCAGGGTGTACACCCCGCCGTGGCTCTGTACGCTCTCCTGCCAGCCCAGGGCCTGGCGTAGTTTTTCGATAACCTCCCACAGGGCTTTGCGGGGGTTTTTGTTGCGGGGGTCGCCCAGCCGATCCAGCAGCAGCTCGAGGCTGGCCTCCCTGCCGTTGACCAGCAAAAACACCAGCAGCTCGCCCGTTTTGCTGACTGCCGGGATGGGCACAGGCCGGCCATTCACCCGTACTTCCAGCCGCCCAAAGGGCCGCACCTCCACCCGGAAGGGCTGCTTCTGCCGGGGCTCCAGCTCCAGCATCCGGGCCAGCGCTGGAAAACAGCCCAGCTCTTCCTGGGCCCACAGGCTTTGTAAGTCCTGGCCTGCCAGGAGCGCCCTGGCCTGCTCGGCCTGGCCCTGCTGCCGGGCCAGCTCGGCCTGCAGCACCCGCAACACCAGCTGGCCCCGCTGGCCCAATTGCCCCGACTCCACATACCCCTGCAAGCGGGGCAGGCTTTGTCGGACGCTCCCCTGTTCACCCAGCATCAGCCGGGTTGCGGTTAGGTCGGCCTCGAGCCAGACCTCGTCGGGGTTCAGTTGCCAGGCTTGCAGCAGCTTGGCCAGGGCTTCCTCGAGCCGCCCCATCAGGCGCAGGGTGTGGCCCCAGCCCCACAGGGCCAGTTGACGGTCTGAAGCCTCGCTAGCGGCGCGGTAGGCGAGCTGGTAGCTGTGCAAAGCGCGCGGCCACTCCCCCAGGCTGCGCCGCACCGCCCCCACCCCGGCCAGCGCCCTGGAGCGGAACCCTCGAGCCCCCTCTTTCTGGCTTATACGCAGGGCCTCTAGCAGGTGTTGTTCGGCCTGCTGAGGCTCGTCGTTGAGCAGCGCGAAGCCCAGGCTGTTGTGGGTCCAGGCCAGGTAGTAGGGGTCGGGCTCGAGGTAGCCCAGCGCCTCGGCCCAGCAGACCCGCGCCTCCGCCAGCCGCTGCCGGGCGTTTAGAAAGCCCCCCAGATCAATCAGCATCCGCCCCAGCGCCGCCCCCTGCAGATGGGGCCGGGACTGCTCCAGCACCTGCTGCCAGTCGGGGTGCCCCAGCCAGAAAAGGGCCTCGCCTTTGGTGCGGTAAAAAATGCCCCAGTCCAGCTCTGGTTCGTTTTCAAGGCGCTCGAGTACCTCCAGCGCCTCGGCATAGCGCCCCCCGCGAACCAGCGCCCAAGCCCGGTAAACCTGTCCCTGCACCGGGCCCTGGTGCTGCTCGAACCAGGCCAGGATGCGCTCGGGCATTCGGGCCCTGCATAAAGCCTGCAGGTAAAGCTGCTGCACGCGGGCATCCTGGGCGAACGGGCCGGGCAGCCCCTCGAGCAGCCCCACAAACTGTTCGGCTTGCTGGTGGGTCTGGCACTGCTCAAACTGCTGATGGAGTAGGTGCAGGGCTGTTTGGCTGCGCTCATTGTCCAGAAGCCCCTTGAGCGAGAATGCGAACAGGTTCAGATCAATCCGCTTCACCTTGGCGTTATATTACCCACCCCACAACCAACGGGGGAGGTCAGGTAACCTCCCCCGCACGAGCAGCCCGTTAGCCGCCGGTGCCAATTTTGGGCCTGTCGCCATCGGCCAGATGCTGCCCTGTCGTAGCCCCCTGGGGCACGGCAACCGCCAGCAGGCCCAGCAGCACCAGCGCCAGCAGCCACCCTTTCGCCCAAACCGATTGCCTGAGATTGTTTGTGCCGACCGTGGGATTGTGAATGTTCGTTTTCACAACCCCCAGGGTCGGGGCCGGGTATGCGCGATTCGTGCAGGGTGATGTAACCTAAGCGTCAGAGACCTGCGCGAACCCCAAGCAAGTGCCAAAACCCAGGGGGGTTCGCGCAAGCCGAGAAATCGGCTAGGGGACATTGAAAACCCGTTTTCCCCCCACCCTCCGGCACCCTGCGTCGGAAGCCTTTTTGGAGGGGTTCGCGCAAAACCCCCCTTGAGCCCCGTCCAGCACGCACGCTAAAATGGGGCCGTTGCACTCGGGCGAAAGCTCGAGTGAGGATTGAAACCAAGGCTA
>FWPV01014671.1_pt1 | contig 11439 bp, 5 predicted proteins | sample 2228371 | NCBI WGS metagenome assembly FWPV01 (sample SAMEA103939776, study PRJEB20133) | metagenome | reverse complement strand
CTTCGGATATTTGAAAGGGTGTTCTTAAATAGAGCGGAAATAGTTCTAAAATAGTTCATAAATAGTATAAAAATAGAAAAAATGTATAGACGCGGTTCCACCCGCGTCTCAAAGGACACGAGATGAGTAAAATAAAAAATTGCAAATTGTTCAAAAATAGTGCGAAAATAGTTCAAAGATAGTTCAATAAAGATATTGTCGGTTGTTGTTTGTTAGTTGCTGATTGTTTCAAACCGCAAACAGCAAGAAGCAAAAAGGAAACAACAGAAGCCACACGTGAAACGTGTGGAATAAAAAGGTGTATAATCCACATCAACCCTGAAGGGGTTGAATAGGTGTAAGAATAGATTTATCTTGCGACAGTAAATAATCTTTTCATTTGACAATAAGCCATTCCGTTATATAATCATTTTAAAAATTTTTTAAGGAGCCTGTTTTGTGAATTTTGAGGAGATTCTCAATAAAAATCAATTAGAAGCAGTAAAACATAAAGATGGTCCAATACTCATACTTGCCGGTGCAGGAAGCGGGAAAACGCGGGTTATTACTTACAGAATAGCATATCTTATTTCTGTCCATAATATTTCACCTGAAAACATACTTGCAGTTACTTTTACCAATAAAGCAGCAGAAGAAATGAAGGGAAGGATAATCAAGGTTGTCGGAAAAAAAGCTGATAAAATCTGGATGTCAACCTTTCACTCTTTTGGATGCAGGATACTTAGAAATCACTGTGAGAAAATAGGATATAGCAGGAATTTCTCTATCTATGATGAAGATGACAGGGAACGCCTTATTAAAGAATGTATGAATGCTGCAAAAATAACTGATAAACAGATAAAGCCAAATGAAGTTATAAGAAGAATTCAGGACATTAAAAATAAATTATTAACACCGGAAGATTTTATAGAATTTGCTAAGGATTATAATTCAAAACTTGTTGCAAGAATATATGAAATATATGATGAAAAATTACAGTTTAATAATGCGTTTGATTTTGATGACCTTATAAAAAAACCCATAGAACTTTTTGAAAAAAATCAGGACATACTGGATAAATATCAGGAAAAATTCAAATATATTTTAATTGATGAGTATCAGGATATTAATAATTCTCAATATGTTTTAGTTAGTTTACTTGCCAGAAAATACAAAAATATTTGTGTTGTTGGAGATGATGACCAATCTATTTATAGATTTCGTGGGGCTGATATTACCAATATTCTTGAATTTGAAGATGATTATCCGGATGCAAAAGTTGTACGACTTGAACAAAATTATAGATCAACAAAAACAATTTTAAAAGCAGCACATAATGTTATTTCAAAAAATAAAGACAGGAAAGATAAAGAATTATGGACAGAAAATGAAGAAGGACAGAAGATAACACTCACATATACCGAAGATGCAACAAAAGAGGCAGAAGCAATTTTAAATGAGGTTGACAGGTTACTGCGGACGACAGATACAAATTTAAAAGATATGGCTGTTTTTTACAGAACAAATGCACAATCACGAGCAATTGAAGATTGTTTCAGAAGAAATGGAATTCCATATAAGTTAATAGGTGGTATTCAATTTTACGGTAGAATGGAGATAAAGGATATACTTGCATATTTGCGTCTTGTTGTAAATCCTAATGATTTTATAAGTTTTAAAAGGGTTATAAATGTGCCGCCGCGTGGTATAGGAGATGCTTCTATTACAAAATTAGAAGAATATGCAGTAGAAAAAGAGATTCCCATATTTGATGCAATTGCGGAAATTGATAATATTACAGAAATGAAAGAAAGTGCAAAAAGCGCGTTAAAACAATTTTATGAATTGATAAAAAATATATCAGAAAATAGAAAAAGTTTATCACTTACTAAAATAATAAAAACTATTTTATCCGAAACAGGTTATATTGATTACTGGCAAAGCGATACATCCGTAAAATCAGAAGAACGGGTTGAAAACGTCAGGGAACTTGTTTCAGCCGTATCAGAATTTGAAGAAAAAAGACCAGATGCCACATTAGAAGATTTTTTGAATCAGGTAGCTCTTATTTCAGAAATTGATAGAATGGATAAAGATGCAAATGCAATAACATTAATGACTGTCCATAGTGCAAAAGGACTTGAATTTGATTATGTTTTTATAGCAGGTATGAATGAAGGTTTGTTTCCTCATAAAAATTGTATTGATGAACCAGGCGGTGTAGAAGAAGAAAGGCGACTCTGTTATGTTGGTATGACACGTGCAAAAAAGAGGCTATTTTTATTTACAACACTATTTCGCAGGCAAAATGGTTCTAAAAATATAAGTTCTGTTTCAAGGTTTGTAGATGAAATCCCTCATGAATTTCTGGAGATCAAGGGAAAAACTCTGATAAAAGAACACATAAATAAAGAACCATTTATGATAGATGCAGAAACGCAATTTGAAGAATATTTAGATGAAGCGCCTGTATATAAAACAGGACAAAAAGTAAAACATAAAATAATGGGTGAAGGGGTTATTTTAAAAATAGAACCGCACGGAAACGACCATAAACTGACAGTTGCGTTTAAAAAGCATGGGAAAAAGGTATTATCTGCTAATTTTGCAGGACTGAAAAAAATATAAAAAAATGCCAGATGTCTAATGCCATATGCCAAATGGGAAAAATAAAAATATTATCTATATAAATGTCAACTGGCAATAGCAATGAATCTCCAGAAGTTATTAAAGGCTGAATAAAAGATAACAACTCGCCTAATTTAGAAAGATGGAATAATGTAGATTTAATTTTAAAATTTGGAACTTTTTTTTGATTATTCTGTCAAAGGGTAAAAAGATGAGAGATATAGATATAGAACAGGTAAAAAGAGCACAAAAAGGCGATAAAAAAGCATTTGATAATTTGATAACGTTCTACAGACAGATAGTGATAGATATATGTTACAAATATTTAAGGAACAGGGAAGATGCGCTTGATATGGCGCAGGAGGTCTTTTGTAGCATCTACAGTTCAATAAAGAGATTTGAGTTTAAATCCAGATTTTCTACATGGATTTACAGGATTTGTGTGAATTTATGCATCAATAAACTGGATAAATACAAAAGAAGAAAATATTATGAAACAGAATCAATTGATGAAAAAAAAGACGATGGGATACAGATAAATATAGCGGATGAAAAAAGTTCTCATGACAAAGAAGTGGAATACAGAGAAACAAGGGAATTGATAATGAAGCAAATTGTTCATTTGACAGAAAAAGAGCAAAAGATTTTTATTTTAAGGGATATGCAGGGACTTGAATATGAAGAAATAAGCAATATTTTGAATCTGCCTTTAGGCAGTATTAAATCAACGCTTAATAGGGCAAGGGAAAAGATAAAAGATAAATTAATAAAATATGGAGTTTAAAATGGATTGTAAAAAAGTAAAAGAACAGATAAACAGCATTCTTGATGGATTTGAAATAAAAGATACAGATACGCTTCTGCATATAAAAAAGTGCAAAAAATGCCAGAAAGAATATAATACTGTTTTAAAAATAAAGAATACTTTACATACAAAAGAAAAAATAAAAATACCTGCGAATTTCAATAATATGGTATGGAGCAAAATAGGGGAACCGCGACCTTTTGTTTTAGATTTTTTGGATAAAATATTAATACCAAAACCTGTCTTTGCAACTGCAATGGTAATTATTTTATTCCTGATATTATTTGGTATAATGTTTGTTAGAAACAAAATTTCAGATGTAAAAGAAGGTAGTTTTGTATATAATATTAATAAGGAAGAAAAAATACATAAATCAACTGAAAAAAAAGTTACTGTCCAAAAAGAAACAATAGTAAGTGTTGAAGAAACAGAATCAAAACAGGAAATTGCATCATTAGATGTAAAAGGTGAGGAACAGCAGATAAAAAAGATAGAAAAGCAAAAGGATGCACAGATAGAGTATAATACATATGTTCGTTTGCCAGAAGATATAAAATTAAGCAACGTTTCCGGAGAAAAAATTACATCTGCAGAAGTAAAAAAAGAACCGGATAAGATTGAAACAACTGACGTAAGATATTTAAGGGAAGATTATAAGGTTTTAAACAACGTAATCAACCCCATAAAGGGGGAAAAAGTAATAATAAGATACAAAGTCCAGAATCAATGTCCTGTAAAGATAATTGTGTATGATAGAAATGGTGAGTTAGTTTATGTGCTGGTTAATGAGAATAAAAATAATGGAGTATATGAAATAACATGGGATGGAAAAGATGCAAAGGGAAATATAACCGGGGCAGGTGTTTATTTTATTTATTTAAAAACGGATATTACAGAGAAAAAGATAAAGGTTCTGGTAGTAAAATAACAAAAATCAGGTGAGGGATGAAAAAAACAATTTTCATCGCTATAATATTTTTTTTTATTAAAACAATAATTTTTTCATCCGGTGGAGTTGGTTGTGATTTTTTGCGTATAAATCCACATGCAAAATCAGCGTCTATGTCAAATTCCTATAGTGCCATAGGCGGTGATGTAAACTCAATTTATTTTAATCCAGCAGGGCTTATGCTTGTCAAAGCCCCTGTTATTTCTATAACTCATTTTTCATCTTTTGGAGATACAAATTATGAGTATTTTTGCGGGGTTTATCCGTTTGGTTCTATTGGAACGATGGGGTTTGGAATTTTATATAATTATACTTTTAGTTTTGTTGAATATGATGAATTTGGAGATGAAGCAGGCAATATAGATAATAGGGACGTGACAGCTACCATATCTTATAGTTATGCTTTTGTTCCTTTTTTTCTGGCAGGAATAAATCTTAAATATTTTAATAGTCTGCTTTATAAATACTCAAAAACAGGTTTTGCAGGAGATATCGGAACCTTGATAATAATTGGGAAGAATCCTGATATTTTTGGTGCAATAGTTATCCAGAATTTAGGTTTTCAGACAGCATATATAGACGTGGTTGATGAGATGCCTGTGAACATAAAAGCAGGGTTAGGATGTAAATTTGATTTATTTGGAAATACTATGATTACAATAACGTTAGATACTAACAGGTTAATGACAAAGGATGAACTGCCGACGCTTGATATAGGCGGAGATTTATGTTTCCAGAAGTTTTTAAGTATAAGGGCAGGTATCGGGCTGCGACATGATGCAGAAAGGTTTTCATTTGGTTTTGGCATAAATTTGCAGGATGTGCGTTTTTCCTACGCATACCAGCCATTTGATTTTTTAGGAGATACCCACAGGATAACGCTGGATATTGAGTTTAGAAAATAGAGATTATTACAATGTAGAGATGGGGTTCCATCGAATTTAAGATTTAAGAATTAAGATTTGAAATTTATAAAGAAGATCTCCCTTAGTAAATTTAAAATTTAAAATTCTGACTCAAAAAGGATATGCAAAGTGTATAAAAAAATTATTAATTGCGAGTTCTTTTAATTCCCATTTATGGAAATACCCACCTGTCCAGCCGGCGCATTAGCAGTTGCTTTGACGGCAGGCGTAAAGGCGGGTGTTACATTTATAAATGTAGGGGCAATTCATGAATTGCCCCTACAAAACTTTTATTAAGGTGGAGCAATTAAAAAAAGATTTCTGGAACAAAAATGAAAATAATCTGTCAAAGCAGGAAATAAGCGATTTCTGGAGGTTGAATATGAAAAAATTAAATAAAAAAATTCTTTTGATGTTTGCTCTCATAATATTTCTTTTTATGCCTTTTTTGATGTTCGCCGGCGCGCCGCGGATAATATCCGTTACAATGGACCCGCCGAACCCGGGGTATGGAAAATTGGTAACAATTACAGTTACTGCCTGTGCAAACAAATATACGAATGCATTTATTGATATTGCATTTTCAAAATATAGTACAAGGCAATCGGTAGGGACAGGAGGCCAGGTATTTGTTGTATCAATAGACGGCTTAGATGTTGCAACGGTAAATCCAAATACAAGCGGGGATGAAATAGGATATTTATTTGCTGCAAGCGACGGAGTAGCAACAAATGACTGTACTGACTGCGGTGGTGATACGAATTCAAGAACATTGACAAGGTTATATTTGGTGCATGTCCCGGAGCCGTCATATTTTACAAATTACGGCGAAACAGATAAATTATATTTACACATAGGAATGAAGGATTCATATCTTGGAAAACCAGACTGGACAGGATTCCTTGCCTGTCAGTCATACTCCTCTACAATAACATATACTTCTGCTTTTCTTTATATACAGGATTTTAATATAAGCCCGGAGCAAGTAAGTGTGGGACAGAATATAACAATACGGTTAAGTGTTACAAATACCGGCGGAGCAACAGCGTTTTCAACCACCCCGGATGCATTTGTCAGGATAGGAACCGGAACTGTTACTCTTGCTGCCGGCCCTTTACCTGTTAATGCTGATATAGGAAGAGGTGCACAACAGACATTTACATTTGTTTATACTGCTAATGCATCAGGAAATTTATGTTTTGCAGACACCGTTCAAGCAATAGATGAGTCCACTGGCAATACAATAACAAGTGAAATGGCCACGAGTAATTGCATTCTTATACAAACACCTGCTGCTCTTACCGCATCATTAGACGCGTATCCTGAATACGTTTATCTTGGCAATAGTTTTACGGTTGTTATGTCTGTTACAAATACAGGGCAGGCAACAGCAAATACCATTGCGCCTTCTTCGCTTATCGCTACAGGCACAGGAGGTTGTATTATATTAACAGGACCTATTCCTGTATCAATAAATATTCCCGGCGGGGCAGCAGCATTTTTTACATGGACATATTCAGGCGCGGGGACAGGCATCGTTACACTTAGCGGAAATGCATCAGGCACAGATGCAAACAGCGGCATAACAGTAACCAGCAATGTTGCAACAAGCAATATTGTTTACATTTATATTTGGACACCTACCGCAACCATAACTATAACGCCTACACTGACTTCAACCACAACACCAACACCTGTTTCTACTGCCAGCCCGCCTTATTATCCTTTCCCCATTGACTGTGATTATGCAAATGGAATAAGGATAACAACATATAATCCAGCTACATTACAGAGTTTATATACTGCATGGAAAAACAGGTATGTAGTAACAGCCAGTCCCGGACAGCGAGTCATAAGCCCTGAGCCGATTAATGGAGTAAATAACAGGACAGTATCAGAAGGAATAGGATATGGGATGTTATTGGCAGTATATTTTGCAGATCAGACATTATTTGATAATCTATGGGCATTTAAAGTAGCACGGTCATCAGGAAAAACAACACAATTAATGCCATGGGTAATAGAAAATGATGGAACAACAATAGTAGACCCAAACTCAGCATCAGATTCTGACTTTGACATAGCATTTGCATTATTAATGGCGCATTACCAGTGGGGCAGCGGAGGCGCATACAATTATCAGAGTTTGGCAGCAACAGAAATTCAGAGATGCCGTTCATACGATATAAACACGGGAACGTATAGCGTGAGACCCGGAGATGCATGGAATGACTGGGGTTATCCATCGTATTATATACCTGCTTATTTCAGGATTTTTGGGGAAATAGAAGGTGGCACGTATCAGACAACATGGAATAACGTTGTAGCAAGATGTCTAAATAATATAAACACCAACAGAAATACAAGCAGTGGTTTAGTAGGAGAAATATGCAATGTAGATACAGGAACAAGAAGAAGTGATAATCCCTGCTCAGGCGGATGCGACGGGAATTTATATAAATATAACTCCTGCAGAGTGCCATGGAGATATGCGACAGACTGGCTATGGCATGGAAATACGACAGATAGTTCAGGCAATGAAGTAAACTTACTTGCAAGTTTCTGGAATGGGATAGCACCAGAAGATGTCAGGGATGGATACAGGATTTCAGATAACTCAATAGAAGGAACAATTAATAATGCGGCTTTTGTAGGACCAGCAGGATGTTCGCTTATGTATAGCAGCATATATTCATCTCAATTAACTGATTATTATACAAGGACAATAAGTTTTGATGTAAATGAATCATATTATACCGGAACTTTACAGTTATTGACTTTATTATTAATGACAGGTAATTTTCATGATTTAAGAAATATACCGTGTTTCCCTGCTACTCCAGAACCAACAAGAACATATACTCCTGTTCCACCCGGGCAGCTAATAGATTGCTTTGAAGATGGAAATGGAATAAATGACTGGGGTGGAGAATGGTATACTTATGCAGATAGAAGTTCTTGCGATTTAATTTGCAGTATTTCACCTGCTCCTGGTTCTGAACTAATTCCGACTTCAGGCGGTCCAGCAGGTAGCTCTTATTATTTACATATAACAGGAGTAAAGGCTGCAGCAACTCCTTCATTAGATTGTTATCCATATCTTGGTATTGGGATGGATTTAAAATATAAAATAACTCAAACAGCAGAAACTGTTGATTCAAGAAATTTTTATCTTGCAAATGGGGGAATAAGATTTTATGCAAAAGGGGATGGAATAACAACATATAAAGTAAGATTGGTTCCAAAGGGAGCAGGCAGCACTATTCATTTAGATGGGGCTTTATTTGAATATCAATTTACCCCACCGGTATCCTGGACTCAAATTTCAATACAATTTAGTGATTTTACACAGCCAGTATGGTCAAGTGAAACATATCCTTTAAATACTGTGTTACAAATAATGCAGAGAATTGAGTGGCAGAATGCAACTAATGATGCAATGACTTTTGACCTTTCTTTAGATTGTGTTGAATTGTATCCATATATATGGACTCCTACGCCTATTGTTTCACCTACATTAACAAGAACCATAACTTTAATAGTACCACCAACAGTAACGCCAACATATTCTAGTTCTATGATGCCGTCTTTAACTATTACAGGAACGCCACCTACTAATACAATTACAAGAACAATAACTTTAACAGCAACACAAACTATAACCCCTACAATAACTCAAACTATGACACAAATATTATCCACATTAACAGGAACAATAACTTTTACACGAACAATTACAAGAATTGCAACTTTAACATTTACCAACACATTTACTCCAACAGTTACTTATACATATGCAACTCTTGCTCCTACCCCCGGCTTTACGGTTGTTATAGATGACATTGCCGGCGGCAATGACAAAGGGCAGCAGATGATTAAATTACCAGATGGTTCATTTCTGATAGTTGGCATAGTATGGGATGATAATTGTGTATGTTATATATCTATTATCTGGAAATATACCATAAATGGCACGCTTGATACGAGTTTTGGAGGTGGCAATGGTTATGTGAAATGCCCGGTACCTGGTTATACTTTTGTATGGGAAGATGGCGTATCAATATACGTTGACATCAGCGGTTATATATATGTTACCGGCTATGTTGTTGGCTGCGGTGGAACATGCAAAAACCTTGTTGTATACAGGTGCAATCCTGACGGAACAATAGACACGAGTTTTGGCGGAGGAACAGGATACATCATCTATACACAGATAAGCGTGAACATAAACATTTCTATACACAGTTATATTACGTTTGATTCCATGGGTAGGATGATAATTTGTAGTAAAAGATGGAACGGGACCAATTTTGACATGATAGTGATAAGATGCAATCCTGACGGCTCTCTTGACACATCTTTCTGTGCAGGCGCAGGTTATTGCATATTTGATTATGCCGGCGGTGATGATGCTGGCTACAAGGTTTATGTAGATATTTATTTTAATATTTATATAGTAGGTTATGTAACGGTTTTCGGACCGGGATGCGTGCCATCCTGTAAGGCAATTGCCGTATGGAAACTGTTGCCTGATGGTTCGCCTGACCCGTCTTTTAACGGCGGAAATTGTTTTGTGTATTATGACATACTTAAAAACCATCTGAACTGCGAGGCAATTTCAATTGTTGTTACTGTTACAGGAGAAATTTATATCACAGGATATGTTGATGATGGAAGTGGATGCGTAATTACCTGCAAGAAAATGATAGTAATAAAATTAACTGCAACAGGAACAATTGATATAACATTCGGGATAAATGGTATTTATGTATTTGAAACATATCCTGGAATAGGTGTTGATATAGGAATAGATTTTGATGGCAAATTAGTTGTCGCGGGAACTATACATAATGGATTAACCACTGATATGATTTTATGGAAACTGCTTATAAACGGAACTCTTGATGTTTTATATAATGGCGCGGGTTATGGTATTTATGACTCAGGAAGGGATGATTGGTGCAATGGAATGTCAATTTATGCACTTTGCACATATTTATTAACAGGATATACTGATGTTATTGGCAGTAACTATGACCTGCTGCTCTGGTTTGACGGATGTTCAAAGTATCCAACGCCAACAAGGACAGGAACTTTTACTACCACATGGACACCTACAAATACTTTAACCAGTACAGCAACGCCTTCTGCTACTCAAACAGCAACACCTACTTTAACGCCAACAACTACACAAACTATAACACTAACACCAACAATAACTCAAACTGAAACAATAATGCCTATATATACACGAACAATTACAGTAACCCAAACTATTACATTTATAACAACACAGACACCTGTTGTGACACCGCCCTGTGATGGGACAACAACGCCGACTTATTCAGTGCATCTTATTTATAATCCGGAACATTCTGATTATGTAATAATTGAAATTGAAAGTTCTGTATTATTGCAGTCAGCACCAGTAATAGATGTATATCCGCATTGCGGGTGCCCTCCCGAGCATAAAAAAATACTTACATATACAGCAGAGTTAATACCGGGTGAAACTAAAAAGTACAGAGTCCTGTATCCGAAACAAACCGGCTGGGGCGACATTGATAAAGTAATTGTAAAAGGAACAGATGTATGCAATGTTTATGGAGAATCTGATGGTTCGTATACTAAGGAAACAATTTCAAGACAGGATTTAATATTATTTAAAAATGTTATCAATCCAGAAAAAGGTGAAAGGACGCGAATAGTATTTAAGATTTACGGCGGCGGCGATTATAAAGTAAATGTGTATAACAGGAACGGAGTGCTTATAAAAGAATTGTTTAATGAAAATATAACCGATCAGTCAGGCGAGCGGGAAGTAATATGGGACGGAACAAATGCAAGCGGCAAAAAAGTTGTAAGCGGTATATATATAGTTATCGCAAAGAGTCCGTATTATGAGGCGATGGGGAAGATAGTGGTGATAAAGTGAAGATGTTCGGTAAAGATGTTTGGTAAAGATGTTCGCTGAAGATGTTCGTAAAAGATGTACGATGAAATGTTCAAAAAGAGTTCAAAAAATTTGACATTCTACAATTAAAATACCCCATTTTTTTAAAAGGGAAAATAGAATATCTAACCTGTATTATAGTAATTAAAAACATATTGTTTTTATAAATTTCAAATTATGAAACATTAAAAAATTTTGCCATAATTTACTCAACAAATTT
>FWPV01014670.1_pt1 | contig 11439 bp, 8 predicted proteins | sample 2228371 | NCBI WGS metagenome assembly FWPV01 (sample SAMEA103939776, study PRJEB20133) | metagenome | reverse complement strand
ACCCTGGCCAACCGCTGCAATCACCACATCGTGGCGGTCTCCTCCTCCATCCGCGCCTTTCTTTGCGGGGTGGAGGGGCTGCCGGCTCACAAGGTTTCAGTGATCTACAACTCGGTGGACCTGGAACGGTTTTCCCCCGAGGCCAACCCCATGGCGGTGGTGGAAGCCCGCCGCCGCTTCGGCCTGCCGCCCGAAGCGCTGATTGTCGGCGGGGTGGGACGCCTGCATTATCAGAAGAATTTCCCGTTATTCCTGGAAACGGCGGCCGAGGTCTGCGCCCGGGTGCCGGAGGCCCTGTTTGTCCTGGCCGGCGAGGGCCCGGAGCGGGCCGCTTTGGAGGAGATGAGCCGCCGGCTGGGTCTCGCTTCCCGGGTGCGCTTCCTGGGATTTGTCAAACAAATGCCCGAGTTGTATCAAAGCCTGGATCTGTTGCTGCTCACCTCTCACTTTGAAGGGACGCCGCTCACGGTCCTGGAGGCCATGGCCATGGGCGTCCCGGTGGTGGCCTCCCGGGTGGACGGGGTGGCCGAGGTTCTGGAACACGGCCGGGATGGGCTTCTGGCGCCCTCCGGACGGCGGGAGCTCTTTGTCCGGGAGGTCTGCCGGATGCTCAAAGACGAGAGCTTGCGGCGGCGCCTGGCCCAATCCGGCCAGGAGAAGGTAAGGCGGCGGTTCTCGGCCGAGGCCATGGTCCGACAGGTGGAGGCTCTGTACTTACAGTATCTGGAGGACGGCAAGGCCTCGGTTTCCTGAGTGGCGCCGGCCCCGGGCTTTTCTGAATCCTGGCGCCCCCGGCCCCCAAACCGACTTATCGCCGATGAAACAGGTGTTTTTGAAAATACTGATGGTCGCCGCCGGGATTCTCCTTGGTCTGGCCTTGACGGAAGCCGGCTTGCGCCTGGCGGGGATCGAGTATCCCTTATTCTATGAATACGACCCTATCCTGGGCAATGCCCTGCGGCCGGGTGTGCAGGGGTATTACACAAATGAAGGCCGGGTGCGGTTCCATTTTGAGGGGATTCAGCAGCCGCTATAGGTTACAGCTTTCCAGGAGCATGGTTTGGGCCAGACGGGTGAATTCCATCAGGCCCCAGCCCACCTTGCTCTTGAATTAGAGCCAGACAAGGAGCAGGTAAGCGATTAAGGCGGTCCAGCAATCGTAGGGCGGGAAAGCGGCGCGTATCCCGTCTTTTATAAAATATTTTTTTCCTGAAAATCCAAAACCCCAGACCGATAACCGAAAACCCTCTTATTCCTGCCGGATGCGGTTGATCAGGTCGGTGACGGACACGGGGTCGCGGATGGGCACCAGGGCCACCCGGCCGCCGTAGGAGGCGACGATGTCCCGCCCCTCCACTCGTTCTTCCGGGTAGTTGCTCCCCTTGGTGAGGACATCGGGCTGGAGTTGGTGCAGGATGTCGGCCAGACGGCCGGTGTCGAACAGCGTCACATAGTCCACCGCCGCCAGGGCGGCCAGCATCCGCAGGCGTTCCCCCTCCAGGAGGACCGGCCGGCCCTCCCCCTTCACCCGGCGCACCGAGGCGTCGGTGTCCACCGCCACCACCAGGACGTCCCCCAGCCGCCGGGACTCCTCCAGAAATTTGATGTGGCCCACATGCAACAGGTCGAAGCAGCCGTTGGTGAAGACCACCCGCTTGCCCTGGGCCTTGAGGTGGGGGACGATAAAGGCGAGCTCGGCCAGGCTGACGATTTTTTCTTCCTGGTGCACCGGCCCCCGCAGTTCCCGCTCCAATTCGCTCAACAATACGGGGGCGGTGCCCCGTTTGGTGACCACCACGCCGGCGGCCAGATTGGCCAAGGCCGCGGCTTCGAGGAGGTCGAAGCCGGAGGCCAGACCCAGGGTGAGGACCGCGGCCACCGTGTCCCCGGCCCCGGAAACATCGAAAACTTCCCGGGGGGTGCGGGCCTGAAGCTTCACCGTCCCCCCGGGTCCCACCAGGGTCATCCCCTGGGCCCCCTCGGTGACCAGCAGGGCCTCCAGGTCAAGGCGCCGTCTGAGATCGGCGGCCGCGGCAAGCCGCTCTTCCCGGTTCTCAAAGACCCGCCCCAGGGCCTGCTCCAATTCCCTGAGGTTGGGGGTGACCACTGTGGCCCCGGTGTAGGGAGTGTAATCGGAGCCTTTGGGGTCCACCACCACCGGCACCGAGTGCAAGCGGGCCAGACGAACGGCCTCCCGTAAAAACGGCGGCGTCAGGGCGCCTTTGGCATAATCCGACAGGATGAGGGCCTGGAGGCCGGGCAGCCGGGACTTCAGGTATTCCAGGGCCCAGGCGGTGAAGCTCTCCGGGGCCGGGGCGCGGGTTTCCCGGTCAAGGCGCACGACCTGCTGCTGGCCCCCATATACCCGGGTTTTCCTGGTGGTGCGCCGGAACGGGTCGGTGAAAAGGCCCCCGGGGTCAATCTGAAGCCGCTGCAACTCGTTCCGCAGGGCCGCGGCCGGCGGGTCCTCCCCCACCAGGCCCAGGACCTCGATCGCGGCCCCCAAGGCCGCCAGGTTGTTGACCACGTTGCCGGCCCCCCCCAGGTTGCGGGTCTCCCGTTCCACCTCCACCACGGTGACCGGGGCCTCCGGGGAGATGCGGCTCACCTTTCCCCAGATGTATTCGTCCAGCATGAAATCCCCGGCCACCAGGACCCGGACCTGGGAAAAGCGGCGCAGGTCGGCCCGGCGCAGGCGCTCCCAGAGAGCCGCAGGCTCGGGGGAAGACGAGGGGGCCGCAGCCGTCTGGAGCTCCGGGCCCCCTCCTGAGGTGTTTTCCGGTTCGGGGGTCATCCCTGTGTTGCCAGGCTTTTACCCACCATCGGGAAAAGCCCATTTTCCCGCCTCAGGGGGAATGCCCCTGAGGGAGCAGCCGGGGGAGAGGAAGGGCAAGCCGCCTTGCAAGTGGTCATTCCGTGTTGATTTTTTTCCCCACGTAATAATACTCAAAGCCCATCTGGGCCATTTTGGCGGGATTGTAAAGGTTGCGCCCGTCAAAGATCACCGGCTGCTTCATCAGGGACTTCATCCGCTCGAAGTCAGGCTCCCGGAAGCTGGTCCACTCGGTGCTGATAACCAGGGCCTCAGCCCCCTTAAGGGCCTCGTAACAGGAGGAGGTATAACTCACCTGGGGCAGGTCTCCCAGCTCCTGCTTGGCCGTTTTCATGGCCTGGGGGTCATAGGCCCGGATGTCGGCGCCGGCGTCCACCAGTCGGGAGATAAGGGTCAGGGCCGGGGCTTCCCGGACGTCGTCGGTGCCGGGTTTGAAGGACAGGCCCCACATGGCCAGCCTGCGGCCCTGGAGGTTGCCGTTGAAATGATTTTTTATGAGTTTCACGAAGTTTTCCCGCTGGTCCAGGTTGATGGCTTCCGCGGCGTCCAAAAGGCGCGGCGTGTAGCCCAGGGAACGGGCGGTGTGAATCAGGGCCTGCATGTCCTTAGGGAAGCAGGACCCCCCATAGCCCAGCCCCGGAAAGAGAAACAGGTGGCCGATCCGGGGGTCCGAGCCGATGCCCTGGCGCACCATGGCGATGTTGGCCCCGGTGAGGGAGCAGATATTGGCGATTTCGTTGATGAAGGAGATCTTGGTGGCCAAAAAGGCGTTGGCCGCATATTTGGTCAGCTCGGCGCTCACCACGTCCATGACGATGATGGGGTGGTGGGTCCGCACAAAGGGGGCATAGAGTTCCTTCATCAGCTCGGCCACCCGGACGTCGTCGCAGCCCACCACGATGCGGTCCGGTTTCATGAAGTCCTCCAGGGCCGTGCCCTCTTTGAGGAACTCGGGATTCGACACCACGTCGAACTCGTAATCAACCCCCCGCTCGGCCAACTGCCCACTGATGATCTCTCTCACCTTGGCGGCGGTGCCCACCGGCACCGTGGACTTTTCCACAATCACCTTGTAACCGTTGAGGTGTTTGCCGATCTCCCGGGCCACCGCCAGAACCGCGGAGAGGTCGGCGGAGCCGTCTTTGTCCTGGGGGGTGCCCACCGCGATGAAAATGATCAGGCTTTTCTGCACCGCCGAGGCCAGGTCGGTGGTGAAAAACAGCCTTTTCTCCGTGTAATTGCGCCGGACATAATCCTCCAGTCCGGGTTCATAAATGGGGATGCGTCCTTTTTTGAGTCCCTCGATCTTTGCGGCATCCGCATCCACGCAGATTACTTCGTTGCCCATTTCGGCGAAACACGCCGCGGTCACCAACCCTACGTAGCCGGCGCCGACAATAGCCAGTTTCATGTGAAGTCCTGTCCTCCTTTAGTTTGTACTCATCATGGTCTTTTCGGGGGGTTCCCGCTGGTTGTTCCTGGTTGTTCAAAGTCCTCTGACCGATTCCCGGCCCTCCGGGATGTTCACCGGCAGGCGATGAATCTTCCCCATCAAACTGGGGATGATCAAAGTGAAACTCACCCGCTGGTCGTCCGGCCGGTCTGTATAGCTGAAGGCCACCCCCCAACACTGGCGCTGCAGGATCACCCCGTAGCGTCTCTCCAGTTGATTGTTGAACAAGAAAGTGTGATTAACCGTAAACCAGGTCTTAATCGAGGGCAAGAGGTTTATGTAGGTGCTCAGGTTGATCTGGTTGGCGAAATTCTTGATGAACAAATAATTGATATTCAGGTACCTCTGGCGGGCCGGGTTGAAAAAGATAAATTTGATTTTGGCCCGACTGACGCCTTCCTGATAAGGCGACAGGGCCACCTCGGACCCGAGGGTCAGCCGCTCCGAGGGATAGACCTCGATTTCCGCTAAGAAATCCGAAAACCGTTTGTGAGGTTGTGGTTTGCCGTCCAGACCCATGTGATAATTGTTGAAAAAGGCCCCGTGCAAAAAGCGGAACCAGAACAGGTCCTGCACCAGCGCCTGCCCCTGGTCGTTGAGCCGCCGTTTCAGAAGATTGCTGCTGAAGCCATAGGTGAGGGCGTTGATGCCCCCCAAAGGGTCCTCCCCTTCCCGCACCGGCAGATTGCGGCTGGTGCGTTCCACCCAGCCCCAGTCAAAGGGGTTGTAGTAGGGCAAGCGCAAGGGGTCGTACCAGGGCATATTCCAGTAAGTTACTTCCGGCCGCAGATAGTGCCGGAAAAATTCCCCCCCATTTCCCCGGCCGTAGTCCTTGAACCAGGAGCTGGCCAGGGAGGCCTTGATGTCAAAGAGCTCCCGGGAGACCGAGGAGACCCTGGGCTTTGCCGGGTCCGCCTCGTCCACGATAAACACCGTCTCCCGAAACCCCGCCCGCCCCTCGAAGGACAGCAGGGAAAAAGGGTTCATCTGCACCCAGGCCTGGGGGTGGAAGTCCAGCCGGTGGCCGCTGCCGCCCCGTTCCTGGAGAAAATAGCCGTATGACGAGGCCAGGCCCACTGCCAGGGGCGATTTCCCCACCGGCAGGATGCGGGTGGCCAGGAGGGCCCCGGGAGCCTGATTGAAAGGATACGGCTGGTCCAGCCGCAGCCTTTGGTAATTGCGGCCGAAGGTGGTCAGGTTGGCCCAGGGCAGGTTGCCGGAAACCACCAGGGTGGATACCCGGGTCTTGACCTCTTCCTGCTCAAGCTGCCGGCCGAAATTTGTCAGCAGATCCCGGGAGTAGCGAGTCAGTCCCAGGTAACCGAAATTAAAGCGCTCCAGAAAAGCCCGGTCACTCACGTGGTCCGCGGTCAGGCGCAGGGTGAAGGTCGAGCCCAGGGGCTGGTCCACCATGCCGGCCAACCAGAAGCGGTTGGTGAACTCGGTGTCCCCCAAACCGTCCTTCAGATAGATGAAACGGAGGTCGCCGGCCGCGCCCCCCCGGGCCCGGTAGCGCAGGTCCACCCCCTGCATGTAGCCCCGTCTGCTCAGATAATTCTGGTAGAAAGTGGCGTCGGCGTGATTGCTGATGGCCCAGTAAAACGGCACTTCCACCACCGTGCCGCTGGCCTTGGTGAATTCGAGATTGGGCATCAAAAAACCTGATTGGCGCTGGGTAAGAACCGGCAACACCAAAAAGGGGGAATACAGCACCGGTTTGCCCCCCAGCCGCAGGGTGTTTCCCTGCCCCCGGGCGGCTCCTTCCAGAACCACCTTGATTTTCCTGGCCTTAAAACTCCAGGCCGGGCGGTCGGCATCACAGGTGGTGATGATGGCCTGTTCGGCATAATAGGTGTTCTCCCCGGTTTTCCGGATCAAATCGCTGTCCAGGCGGAAATGGTTGCGTTTGAGAAACAGGTGGGCGCCCTGCATTTCCCCGGCCCGGGTCACCAGATTGAATGAGCCCTCCCGGCCCGACAGGATGTCCTCCCCCAAGACCAGAACCACGTTGCCCTTAAGGCGGGCGATCTTGGTGGTCTCGGCGACTTGGGCCCAGGACGCGGTCAGGCGGCGGTCCCCCTGAACGATTTCCACCCGCCCTTCAGCGGTGTAGGTGCGGGTGGCGGCGTCATAGAGGAGGCGGTCGGCCCGGAGGCGCCAGGGTTCCCCCGACGAACCTTCTTCCTGAAAAAGGGGGGCTTCCGCGGCCCAGGCCGCCCCGGCCCAAAGAAACAGGATAAGCCAGATCCAGGCTCGCCAAGTCCTGTTCCGCATGTGCATTCCCCCAAAATCAACGCATAATACCATAAGCCTTTATTTTTTTTCAAGATGAAGGATCGCAAGGAAAGGGAGCAAGACGCCCGGGCTGCCCTCCGGCCGCCGCCGGAAGCTTGGAGTGGCGGCGGGGAGGCCCTGCCCGGCCGCCCCGGTCAGGCGATATAATCCAGCACCTGGTAGCCCTGTTTGGTGAGGGTGGCGATAATGGGCTCGAGGTCGCACTTCTCTAAGCGGAAAAAGTAGCGTCGTTTGCCGTCTTTGGTGGGCCCCAAGGCGATGTTGATGATCCTGCCGCCTTGGGCCTGAATAAGGTGGGACACCTCCTCCAGGGTTTCGGGTTTGCTGTCCAGAAGGAGGTCCAGGCGGGAACTGCTACGCAGCAGCCCCAGCATGAAGATGAACGCGGACAGCAAGTCGTTGACGGTGATCACCCCCACCAGTTTTTCATCCTCCAGGACGGGCATGCCTCCGATCTTGTGCTCGTGCACCAGCCGGGCCGCCTCTTCCACGCTGGTGTCCGGGGTCACCGATATGGGGGCCTCCACCATGACGTCCCCCACCGTGATGACCTCCAGCATGGAAGCCAACAGGACCTCCCGGAGAGTGCGGGCGCTGATCCAGCCCACCATGAAGTCGTCCTCGATCACCGGCAGATGTCTGATTTGGTGCTGCTGCATGAGCTTAAGGGCCTCACCCACCAAGGCCTTGGGGGATATGGTGATGGGATCCTTGTTCATGATTTCGCCGACCCGCATCGCTCGCCTCCTGTCGCAACTGAGCCCACCTTAAAACAAACCATATAAAATTTCAAGGGAATATCGTTCGGACAAGGATAAGGGGAGGCAGGCTGTAGGTGCCCGGAGAAGGGGGAAGCGGCCCTTAAAGGGCCGCATGCTAAAAGGGAGGAAAGAAACCGGGGCCTTGCCGCAGAGTGTCGCCCCCGGCCTCCGGGTCTTTGCCGCCGCTTCCCCTTTAGGCCGAGGCCTCGGCCGCGGCGGCGCCGGCAAACCGTTTCAGATACACCATCAACAGGGCCACCGCGGCCGGGGTGACGCCGCTGATGCGGCCTGCCTGGCCCAAGGAACGGGGCTGCACTTCCTTCCCGGACTTCGTTGGACAAGCCCGGCACCGCGTCATAATCAAAGTCCGGCGGAATCCGCTTGGCTTCCCATTGAGCCATTTTGCGGGCCGTTTCCGCCTGACGCCTGAGATAGCCCGCGTATTTCTGCTGGATTTCGATCTGCTCCAGGACGGCCGGCGGCGCCGCCGGGGGGTCCTCCCCCGCCAGCCGCAGGCAGAGGGACAGGTCCAACTGGGGCCGTTTCACCAATTTGAGCACCGAAGTGGGCTCACTGAGGGGGGCGGTGCCCCGGGCCGTCAGTTCCTGGTTCACCTCCGGACCGGGAAAGACTTTCTTTCCGGCCAGGCGGGCCTCCTCCTCGGCTATCCGGCGCTTTTTCTCCCAGAGGCGCTCCACCGCCTCCCGGTCCACCAGCCCGAGTTCATAACCCAATTCCATCAGGCGCAGGTCGGCGTTGTCTTCCCGCAGCAGCAGGCGGTATTCCGCCCGGGAGGTGAACAAGCGGTAGGGCTCCCGGGTGCCCTTGGTGACCAGGTCGTCCACCAGCACCGCCAAGTAAGCCTGGGAGCGGTCCAGGACAAAAGGGGGGCGGCCGCATAAGGCGCAGGCGGCGTTGATGCCGGCCCAGAGGCCCTGGCCTGCAGCCTCCTCGTAGCCCGAGGTGCCGTTGATCTGGCCGGCGAGATAAAGGCCCCGGATCCGCTTAGTCTCCAGGGTGGGGTGAAGCTCCAGGGGGTCCACGTAATCGTACTCGATGGCATAGGCCGGGCGCATGACCTCTACGGCCTCGAGGCCCGGAACGCTGCGGAACAGGCGGAGCTGGATCTCCGCCGGCAGGCAGTTCCCCAGCCCTTTGGCGTACATTTCTTCCGTGTTGCGGCCCTCCCGTTCCAGGGTCACCGGATGGCTGGGCTTTTCCGCGAAACGCATCACCTTGTCTTCCAGGGAGGGGCAGTAGCGGGCGCTGACTCCCTTGATGACCCCGCTGTACAGGGGGGAGTGGCGGATGTTCTCCCTGACGATGCGGTGGGTCTCCTGGGTGGTGTGGCCGGTGAAGCAGGGGATCTGATCCACGATCAGGGAATCGGTCCGCCAGGAGAAAGGCCGCGGCCGGGGGTCCCCCTCCTGGCGGCTGAAGCGGCTGAAGTCTATGGAAGAAGCCCGCAGCCGGGGCGGAGTGCCGGTTTTCATGCGGCCCATCCGGAAGCCCAGCTCCCGCAGGTGGGCCGCCAGCCCCACCGCGGCGAATTCCCCCGCCCGCCCCGCCTGGATCTTTACTTCGCCGATGTGGATCAGGCCGTCAAGAAAGGTGCCGGTGGTGAGGAGCACGGCTTTCCCCTTGGTGACCATCCCCAGGGAGTCCACCACCCCGAGGACCCGGCCGTCCTCCACCAGGAGGCGCTCCACCATGGCTTCCCGCAGGTTGAGATTCCGGGTCTGCTCCAGGTGGGCCTTCATGGCCAGACGGTAGGCCTGTTTGTCGCATTGGACCCAGGTGCCCCGGACCGCCGGACCTTTGGAGAGGTTCAGGGTGCGGAACTGGACGCCGGTGAGGTCGGCCAGACGGCCCATGACCCCGCCCAGGGCGTCGATCTCCTTGACCAGGTGACCTTTGGCCAGGCCGCCCACCGCCGGATTGCAGGCCATGGCCGCCATGGTGTCCAGGTTGAGGTTGAGCAGCAGCACCTTAAGACCCATACGGACCGCGGCCAGGGCGCCCTCGCAGCCGGCGTGCCCGGCCCCCACCACGATGAGGTCATATTCTTCGGGATAAACAGCCATGGGGATTATTTGGGGGTTGAATTAGAGAAAAATTTTGTTTAAGGTATCTGCGTTGCGGGACCACCCACCCGAAGAGGCCCAAAGCCTGGGCTCTCGCCCCAGGACCTGTGGGCCAGGGCCGGCCACCCCGGAGACAACCGAAACCGGACGGCCGCCGGCGGGAATCTCATACCTGGAGGAACCTATGCATCGGACATTTCAAACCCTTGACCCCAAAGGGGAGATCGCGGTCGCCCAAAAGCCCGAGGGCGTGCTCAAGATCATGCTGTACACCGGCAGCGTCACGCATTTCGAATTCACCCTGACCCGGGAGAACGCCTTCAACCTGGCCATGGAAATCCTGCAGCATGCCTACCGCTTGGGGGAGGGAGCCTGATTCAGGAGTGCATCCGGGGGCCGGGGAAGAAGTTCACCGGTCCCATTCCACTTCCCGCACCAAATCCAGGAATTCCGGGGATTCCCCGTATTCTTTGAGGGCCTGCTGGTAATCCAGCCACTTCTGCCACAACTTCATCCACGCCTGGTTGTGCCAGTAATAAGGGCTTTGGCCCCCCTCCTCCGTCAGGCGCCTGAACTCGTCGTATTCCTCCTGACAGCTCTCGCAGAAGCGGAAGGGGCCGTGGTAGCGCTTGTACATCTTGACGGTGTCGAACTGCACCCCGCACTTGTGGCAGCGGGCCAGGCAGCGGGTGCACTGGAGGATCTTACGCACCGCCTCCATCTTTTTGGCCTTGTCCACCTTGCGTTTTTTGCGCTGCTCAAGCCGCAGGCGGTCTTCGATGTCGATAATTTTGGTCATGGCGACCTCAAGGGGACGCAGCTGTCTTCCTGCCTCCCTGGACGTTAAGTTAAAGATAACAAGCTTGTTAAAATGGGTCAATAGAGCCCCTGATCTCCGGGCAGGGGCTCAGCCGTCGGAGACCGGCGGCGTTTTTCCCGGGCCGCCTTCTGGAGACGGGGATTTTTCCGGCGATTCCGGGTCCAGGTTGAACAGACGACGCACCAGGGCCAGTTCCGCCTCCCGGCGGGGACGGTGGTGATTGCCCTTCAGGAAGGTAATGGGATCGTGCAGGAGCTTGTTGATGATGGCTTCGGTCATGACCTCCAGGGCCTGCTCCTGCTCGGGGGTGAGGGGCCCCAGGTGGGACAGGGTTTTTCTCAATTCCGCCTGACAGATGCCATGGGCCTTCTCCCTTAGGGAGATGATGGTGGGGTAAACTTCCAGGGTTTTGAGCCAGTCCATGAACTTGAGGGTTTCCCCAGCCACCAGGCGCTCGGCCTGCACCGCCGCCTCCCGACGGCGTTCCCGGTTCTCCTCCACCACCTCTTTGAGGTCATCAATGTTGTAGAGGTAAACGTTATCCAGGTCATTGATGGCAGGGTCGAGGTCCCGGGGCACCCCGATGTCGATCAGGAAGAGGGGCCGCTGTTTGCGGCGGCGCATGGCCTGCTTGACCTGGTCCCGGCTGAGAAGGTAGGCGGGCGCCCCTGTGGAGCTGAGAACAATATCGGCGACCAGAAGTTGGCCTTCCAATTCCTCGAGGGAGATAGCTTCCCCGCCGAAGCGCTGGGCCAGGCGCAGACCCCGTTCCAGGGTGCGGTTGGCGATGACGATGCGACCGGCTCCCTGGCCTTTCAGGTGCTCCAGGGCCAACTCCGCCATCTCCCCGGCCCCCAGAAGCAGGACGTTTTTCCCTTTGAGGTCCCGGAAGATTTTTTTCCCGAGAGCCACCGCGGCATAGCTGACGCTGACCGCGTGGTCCCCGATCCCGGTTTCGGTCCGCACCCGTTTGGCCACGGAAAAGGTCCGATGCAAAAGCCGGTTCAGGATAGGGCCGGTGGCCTTGAAGCGGGTGGCCTGGCGGTAAGCCTCCTTTACCTGGCCCAGAATCTGGGGCTCCCCCACCACCAGGGCGTCCAGACTGGCGGCCACCCGGAACAGATGGCGCACCGCCTCCTGGTCCCGGTGAATGTACAGGGATCGGGCCAGGGCCTCCGGCGGGACCTCGGGGT
>FWPV01014666.1_pt1 | contig 11441 bp, 7 predicted proteins | sample 2228371 | NCBI WGS metagenome assembly FWPV01 (sample SAMEA103939776, study PRJEB20133) | metagenome | reverse complement strand
AGATTGTCCATTCTGTGCGAAACTCCATCAGGAGATGAAAAAGGTTATTGATAAGAGAAAAGATATAGCCTTTTATATAAAAATGTTCCCATTGCCAATGCATAAGGGAGCATACGAAAAATCGAAAGCTATTGTTTGTGAAAAGTCTCTTGCTTTACTTGATGATGCCTTTGCTAAAAAAGAACTACCCAAAGCAACATGTGAAACTACGGTTCTGGATGAGAATTTGAAACTGGGTGAAAATCTTGGAATTAATGGAACTCCAGCTATAATTATGCCTAATGGAACACTTGTGCCTGGTTACAAAGAGGCCGATGCCCTTATTGTACTCATAGATAAGTTTTCATAAAAGAGTTATTGAAATCTTCTTCAATTAATCAGGTTCATGCCCAGGGTTTATTGTGAGCCTATCAATATCTCTACGAGTTGCGTATTTTGACATTGTCACTCCATACCTCGCTAAGAGGCATATTTGATCCATCATAAATGTTATCATTTGAAAGATAAAATCTTACTGTTGCACCTGCAGCTTCATTGCCTGTATTCTGTATATTCAAAACACCTTTTATCTTGCATTTTAATCCACTACTTGTCTCTTTGCAGGTGTACTCCATTGATGTCCAAGTCCCTGTGAGATCAATCCATTCCTGGGAAAAGCAGATGCTCGTTATGAATGAGATGGATAATAGTAAAATTATAAAAGAATAAAGTCTTCTCATTTATAGTCTCCTCCTTTGCCTATCTAATTTAGAAAGTAAAAAAGGGGCGAGATGAATCTCTCGCCCCTTTTTTTATTCTTTTACTAATACTAATAACTTGCTGCTGAAGTACAAAGGAATTCTGCAAATATAGGACCTACTGTCTGGTTAGCAAGTGTATTAGGATGTGAATCACTGTCTGAATGACTACCCTCATATTCATATCTAAGCATGTTTGCATTGGCAGTTCCATCATCAGGATGTGCAAGATAATCAAAGAGGTTGAAGCATCTTACATTTGGATGTCCGCTTAGATAAGTATCGCTGCATAGCCAGTCTGCAAAAGCCCTTGCATTTGCTGCTGTGGCTGAATCTGTTGCCAGCCTGTGTAATGGTGGTGTTGACATTACGATGAACAGCCGATCTGTGCGTGTGTCAAAGAAGTCTCTCATCCCAAGATACCAGGTCTGATACTGTGTTAGTGTTGCAGCATCAGGTATATTAGATGCAGGGAAACATGACTTAAATGCAATCACCTCATGATTGTTAAGAATCTGATTACGAGCATTGACGTATTCTGTTTCAGTACTTGTCCATAGATTATAGAGTCCGTCAGGGTCTGTATTGTCACCAGGAATGTTATAGTTTGTCCCTGTGAATTCTCCTTGAGGATTTCGTAGCCCATCAGAGTTATATCCATGATCCCAGAACTCAAATTCTGTGCCATGAGAGGAGTTATAAGATGAGATTACACTTCTCATATTTCCTTCAGTAATCAGACCATCTCCTGTTGAATGATGTAAAAAGAAGAGGTTTGTGAGTGTTGTTGGAGGAGGCTCTGAACTGCTTGCAGTGGTGAAACTCCATGTATAATCAGATGACATAGAATTTCCTGCCAAATCCCTTACCCCTGTTGTAATAGTTGCAGTGTAGGTTGTGTTATATGAAAGATTTGCTGAAGGAGTAAAGGTGGCTGTGTTGCCAGAATATGTTACTGTCCCTGAAACTCCTGAAACTGTGAATGTGGATGTGTTAATAGTTGATGAATCCATTGCCTCTGAGAAGGTTGCACTTATTGAGGTGCTTACAGAAACTCCAGTTGCATTGTTTGAAGGATTGGTGGATGTAATAGTTGGTGGTGTTGTGTCAGTAGGAGGAGGTGTCTCACCTTCAAAATAATATGAGATTTGGTTATTTGTTTCATTGCTCTCTGTGATTGTATTGTCTGCATCTATCACAGCAATCACATATTGTCCTGAAGCAGACTGACCAATGGGGAAACTGTAACTCAATTTCTTTGTCTTAGGTTTGTTGACTTTTACTTTACCTGTAGCAACCTGTTTTAAGAACGTATCATTAGTATCATATGCATTATCAGTTGAAAGGTAATATCTTACAAAAGATGTTGTAGCACTTCGAGTTCCGATATTCTGAATACTCAGCGTCCCTTTTATCTTACAGGTTGTGCGGTTTTTCTTTGTCTTGCATGTCTGTGTCATTGATGTCCATGTTCCTGTAAGATCAGGCAGATCAGCAGCCTGTGTGCCTCCTGTGCCACTCAGTGATACATTCAGGGTTGGTGTATCAGAATCATTTGAGGATATCTGTAATGATGCAGTCTTTGAACCTTCTGATGTTGGAGAGAAGGTTACTGTGACAGTACAGCTTCCACCTGCGGAGATTGTTGGAGTAAGGCTTGTGCATGTGCCTGCCTGAAGTGTGAACTGGTCGCTGTCTGAACCTGTGATACTCATGGAGCTTATGATAAGGTCTGCTGTCCCTGTATTTGATATAGTAAAGGTCTGTGGTGATGATGAAGTGCCAACATTAACACTACCAAAGTTATATGATGATGGTGAGATTGATATGTTAGGTGCATTTGTTGGTGGCGGTCCTCCCTGTTGATACTCATATGCTCCAATGTCATACCCTGCTCCCTGAGGCCGGGGATTCCTCTCATAATCATCAGAAGGGGCTCCTGAACTTGTTGCATTATCTATAGCAGGGCTGCCTGGCTGTAAATGTCCGTCAAAATTATTAAGGTCGCTGTTTACAAATAATGGGTCCTGGAAAATATCATTTGACCCTGTGGAGCTAAGAATTTGAGTATTGTAAATAATGTTGTAATCAACATGTCCTGTTGTGAAACCGCCTGGATCTCCATCGCCTACGAAATGGGCTAACACTCCATCATCACGCAAAAAATAAGTATATCCTGAGAAAATATTGTTTTGTAAAATTAAAGATTCACTCCCATTACATGGAGGTTGATCTGGAAAATCTACTGTAATGCATTGCACCTCTATAAGTGCCCATCCCTGACCTACAATTGTTGAATTTATAATAGATGCTGTATTGCTTTGTTCGAGGTTAATTGACATAGTTGCTCCGCCTGCTCTACATTGATCTCCACTATCTCTATCACCCATTTCCTGAGCAAAAGATTTTTGATAGAAGAACCCACAGTTGCCTATAGCCAAAGAATTTACGATTGTTGAAGCCCCCCCAACTTTCATCTGATTGCCTGCATTCCCATATGCTGCAGTTCTTCTGATTTCTACAAGGCTTCCTGGGTTATCTACTCCTACATAAAGAAGGTCAATACCGTCAGATGTGTTATATCTGATTATAGAGTCCTCTATGATCCAATGTCCTCCAGTACGCCCTACACCTATTCCGTCTCCATACCCTCCAGCAGATTGAGCCCAGCAATGGTCAGGTTGTTCGCCCGGATATGTCTCTACACAGCCGTTCCATTCAACTGTGAATCTTCTGAATGTGATTGTACCACTATTTGAATCATCTCCATCCCATAAATCTCCATCCCAGCCAACAGTACCGTTGCCAGCAACCCTGACATCTTCAACTAACCAATTTGAAATGCGACCAGCGTGAATTCCACCTCCTGATAGCCCATGAATGTTCAAATTTTTGAGGGTAACATTTGATGAATCAGATGCCAATATACCTCTATCAGCCCATTCACCATATGGATAATTATCTCTGTTGCATCTGACAGAAGAGTTGGCATGAAATTCAACACATCCTATATGATCTGTAATTTCAAGACAATTTATTACTGCATTAGAAGTTCCTGCAAGATTTATTATATAGTATGCCCTTTGAGTCCCCCATAATTCAGGTGGATTTGAACATCCAGAATCCCAGCCTTTACCGAGAATGCGAGTTGGATTCTCGGAATTTGGACCTGATGGTAAAGATGGTAAATAACAGCCATAAGAGCCTTCGTCATCACACCAAGCGGTGTTAGGTGCCCCGTATCCCATCATATAGCTTCCTGAATCAATAATTATTGTATCACCGCCATTGATTTTCCAGTTCCCGCTACTATCCAGTGCCCAAAAAGGATGGTTCCAAGCACAAGATTGATTTGTTCCTGAGCCAGGATAAGCAGCATCAACTAATCCATTGCATTGTTCTGCCGTGCCTCCGTCACTTCTGATGTAATATGTATTTGCCCAGGAAATTGAGGATACAAGAAAAAAGCAAAAGATGATAAGAAACCTTAATATAACCATATTAATTCCTCCTTTCTTGTTTATAACATCCCCTTGCAGGTCAGATTTTAAGTAATCGGACTATTTAAGTCAATATGCATATCGAAATATAAGATAGAATTTAATAAAATAAGATTAAGAAGGAAATGAATTTATATACTAAAAGAAATAGTATCCTGAGAGACATCTTTATTATAATTATCGGTCTTGCTATTGTTTTCTTTATTGATTATCTTGGATTCTTTGAAGGCTTAAATAATTATCTTTATGATCTATCATTCAGATTACGAGGGCCTGTTAAACATGATGAAAGAATATTAATTGCAGCAATCGACGAAAAGACTCTTGCAGAGCTTGGCAGATGGCCATTAAGAAGATTTTATTACTCAAATCTAATCGATTCAGTAGGTGAAGCTTCAGTAGTTGGATTTGATATAGTTTTTTCTGAACCTTCACCTGATGATATTTCTTTTTCAAATTCTATAAAAAGATTTGGCAGAGTTGTGTTGCCTGTTTATATTAGTGAGTTTACCGGCGTATCTAAACCTCTGGAAATATTTTCACCTGTGGGATTGGGACACATTCATGTAGAGTTAGGTGCAGACGGAATCGTTAGAAAAGTATTTAACCGTATTATTCACAACGACGAGACCCTTTATTCATTTTCATATGTTGTTTATGGTGTTTTTACAGGAAAAGAATTAGGTATTTAGGATTCAAAATTAAACAACCCTTTTTCTGACAAAGATAAAATATTTCAGACCGATCATATGAATATAAATTTTTACGGACCCTCCGGAACATTTAAACATATTTCATTCGCAGATATTGTAAGGAATAGATATGAAAAGGATTTTTTCAAAAACAAAATTATATTTGTAGGGCTGACAACATCTGGATTAGAAGAGCGCATGATAATTCCGTTTACAGAACATAGAAATACAATCTCAGGAGTTGAGATTCATGCAAATATCCTCAATAATATGTTAGATGGGAGTTCGATAAGAATTATAGATGAGAAAATATTATGGCTGTTATACATATTATTATCTTTTGGTCTCTATTTTTTATTTATTAATTTCGAGGAAAAGTGGTCTGCAATTTTCTTGTTGTTAACATGTTGTATAATTTCTTTGGTAATATATCTTCTTTTTATATATTTTTATTTCTGGATACAACCGCCTGTTATGTTTATGTCTTCAAGTTTTGTTTTTATAGTAACCTATTTTGCAAAGCTCGATGAGGTTGCAAGGAAGCTTGATTCAAAATATCTTTCCATAAATGAAAGGCTTGGAAAGGGAAATGCAACGGATAAACAAAAAATTACACCTGCTGGTTTTATAAGCTTTCTTTCGCCAAAAAGTATAAATATAAAGATAAACCGTCTTCTCGAGGTTGAGAATCAATATGAAAGCAAGCTTGAAGATACAGTTAAACAGCGAACAGAAGAATTGTCAAATGCTTTATTGATGATAAATTCAATGAGTAATGAGATGATAACACGTCTTACAAAAGCAGCAGAATCTAAGGAAGCCGGTACTGGTGAGCACATAATGCGTATTGGTATGTATGCAAAAAAGATTGCACAGCACTTGAATATGCCCGAAGATTTTGTGGAATTGATAACTTTTGCAAGTCCCATGCATGATCTTGGCAAAATAGGAATTCCAGATAATATTCTTCTGAAAAATGGCATCCTTACATCAGAAGAGTTTAACAGAATGAAATTACATACGATTATCGGTGAAAAGATACTATCTGGGTCCTCGCACCATAAAATCAGGATGGCAGCTTCCATTGCTTTGAACCATCACGAAAGATGGGATGGCACAGGTTATCCCAAAGGTATCAAAGGCAATGAAATTCCCATTGAGGCAAGAATAGTAATGATATGCGATGTTTACGATGCAATGAGGAGCATACGTCCTTATAAACCTGCATTTGATCACAAGACGACTCTAAGAATTATCACTGAGGGTGATAAGAGAATAATGCCATACCATTTTGATCCAGAAGTCTTTAGGGCATTTTTAGAACTCGCACCTATCTTTGAATATATTTATGAGACATATAAAGACTCATTATCTGATATTTAAATTATTTTTTTGGTTCCTTCTCCCCTCCTCGAATCCTCATAACCTTACCCACTTTTTTGGAGATAATCCAATTATTTTTTATAAACCTTTATACTAAATCTTCTTACATAAAATTTTCTCAATTCATCTGTAATTATTAATGCGATACTGAAAGGAATAAGAATTAACCATACTTTAAAAGTAATAGGTGCAGTCGAAAATATTCTGTTTCCAAAAGGATGATAGACAATAAATAGCTGTAATAGTATTTCTACAAAAATTCCAATAAATATAAGTTTATTTGTCAGGAGACCTATGCTGAAAATAAATTCCCTTGAGGAGCGGCATGCAAAGACATTACCAATCTGGGTAACGATTATCGCTGTTAGGCATGCAGTTGTTGCCTGCAGATACAGTGGATCATTTTGTGGGAGTATGTTGCCCCATGTCCATCCGCCTTGATATAAAACAAAGAAGAATCCGAACATGCATGCAAAGGCTTCAATAGGACCGAGAAATAAATATGACCGTATAATTAAAGGAAGGTCAAGCAGACGTTCTTTCAATTTCCTCGGAGGCTGTTTCATTATTTTAGGTGTTGGCTTTTCTGCACCAAGTGCGAGTGCAGGAAGTATATCTGTGCCGAGATCTACCGCAAGAATCTGGATTATGGTTAGGGGAAGAGGAATTCTAAAAATTATATAAGCAAGATATGGTATGGCCTCTGGAATATTCGATGCAAAGATATATGTAATGAATTTTTTGATATTCTCATAAACTGTACGCCCCTCCTCAACTGCATTTACTATGGTTGCAAAGTTGTCATCAAGGAGGATCATATCTGATGACTCTTTCGCAACATCAGTTCCGGTTATGCCCATTGCAATACCGATATCTGCCTTTTTAAGTGCAGGTGCATCGTTAACACCATCGCCTGTAACTGCAACGATCTCCCCCTCATCTTTCAGAATAGATACTACCCTCATTTTGTGCTTAGGAGTCATTCGTGCAAAGATGATTTTCTGCTTAAAGAGTTTGTCTCTTAACTCTTCATCAGACATATGATTAAATTCATGTCCTTCAATAACAGTGGGTTCACCTTTTACCAATCCTATTTCTCTTGCAATAGCTTTAGCAGTTCTGCTACTGTCACCTGTTATCATAATTACTTTTATCCCTGCCTCCTTGCATCGTTTGATTGCTTCAGGCACCTCAGGCCTTGGTGGGTCTTCAAGCCCGACCAGTCCGATAAAGACTAAATTATTCTCGATATTCTCAAGCTTCATATCCACGTCCATCAGCCCTTTTTTCTCTTTATAAGCAAAGGACAAAACTCTCAATCCCATGTCCATTAAAGAATGACTGGAATCAATAATATGTTTTTTAAGATCTTCATTCAGAAGTTCTGTTTTATTATGAATCAGTATATGACTGCACAAAGGAAGAAGATTTTCCAGGGCACCTTTAGTAAAAATAAATTCTCCTTCCTCGATATTTAATAAAGTAGATTGCCGGGAGATTCTATTTACAGTAGACATTCTCTTCCTTTCTGAATCAAAGGGAATCTCTTTTAATCTTTCTGCTTTTATATCTCCTATCTTTTCTCTTGCAAATTTTAATAAAGCAATCTCTGTTGGCTCACCTTTATATTTTCCGTCCACAAAACGCGAATTATTACAGAGATATGCAGCCAGCATGAGCAAGTTATAAGAGCGTAAAATATTTTCGTCTGCCTTAAGTATGGAAGAATTGACAGTTTGTTTTATTCCATCAGATAGTGTCCAGATCTTCTGGACTTCCATTATGTTCTGTGTAAGGGTGCCTGTTTTATCAGTGCATATTACGGTTACCGCACCGAGTGTTTCAACTGACATTAATGTTTTTATCAATGCTTTTTTCTTTGCCATGCGCTGGCTTCCCATGGAAAGTGCAAGTGTCATTGTCGGGAGCATACCTTCTGGAATAAGTGCGACAGTTATTCCAATTGCAAAGATGAAGTTATCCCAAAAATTTCTTCCGATTAAAAACCCTAAAGAAAAAAAGAATATTCCAACTGCTGCTGCTATTGTCGCCAGAATTCGGGTTGCCTTTGTTATTTCTTTCTGGAGTGGACTTAACCCTGACTCAACTGCGCTTGTGAGATGAGCAATACGACCGAATTCTGTAGTCATGCCTGTTGCAAATACAAATGCTCTTCCAGAACCACTCACGACTGAAGTTCCTGCAAAAATGATATTTGGGCTTTCGAAAGATTCACCACTGTAAGGCAATGGATTTTTTGGAACGGGTTCGGACTCTCCGGTTAAAGATGCATTGTTTATCTTCAGTTCTGAAGCATCAATCAACCTGGCATCTGCAGGAATTTTATCTCCTTCAGCAAGAATTATAATATCACCTGGAACGATTTCTTGTGCATGGATTTCTTGCTCTTTTCCATCTCTTATAACTCTGACAAAGAAAGGTAGCAGTTTTCTGAGTGATTCTAATGCCTTTTCTGCACGGTATTCCTGAATAAATGTGAATATCGCGTTGATAAATATAACCGCTACAATAGCAATACCGAGTGTGATCATGCCTTCCCCTGGATGTAGATATTCCGATAGAAAGCAGAGTGCTACAGCAATCCATAGTAGAATGGCCAAAAAATGGCTAAACTGAGAAATTAACCGCTGGTATAATGGTTTTTTTCTGACTTCCTTTATTTCGTTAAGGCCGTATTCATGGAGTCGCTTTTTTGCATCCTCTTCAGAGAGCCCATTTTCAGAAGTAACAAGGCTTTTAATGACTTCTTCTTTCGTGAGATTCTGAATTCTCATTGATGATTATGCTTCGGTTTGAGAATTATCAAATTGCATGGTGTTTCTCTGAGTATATCCTCTACGGGATTCCCGCTGATCATACTCCTTAGAAGACTTCTTTCACTTGCACCCATCACTATGAGATCATTCCTCCTGTGCGCAGCTTCTATTGTTATTGCACGTGCAATTTTACCGTGACCTGTTTTTTTAATATGCTGTATCATGTAGCGATTAAGATATTCGGTGAAGGTCTCGATATCTGTCGGAAGATCTTTTTCTCTCTGGGATGCTTTTATATGAACCTCTCCATGGAAGAATCGAACAATCGGTTTTGGTGCATAGAAGATTGTTACAGAAGCATCAAATGCCTGAGCAAGGCTTGCAACAAAGAATGCCCTTTCAGAGATTTTACTTATATGCGATCTTAACGGAACGAGAATACGTCTGGGATGTGTTTTCCCCATACGGACAATCTTTGTTATTGCAACAGAACAAGGCAATTTTATTATTAACTCCCTTGCAAATGTCTTTACGAAGAATCTTTTGTTAATATCCTCCCTGCGTGTTGCTGCAAACACGATATCAATATTATTTTTCTTTACGATTTCTATAATTTTTTTCAGAGGGTCGCCTTGTTCAGTAATACTTTCGACTTCAATGTCCTGTTCTTTAGCATCTATGAAAAGTCTATTGAGTGCAGCTTCTGCATGTTTAAATGCATTCTTGTTAAGCTTGTTTTCTGCTACAAAAACAAACGAAATACTTGCTCTGGAAGATTTGGCGAGTGCTATTGCATACCTTGCTGCTATTTCAGAATTTGTATATTCATTTACAGCAGCAAGTATCTTTTTGTACATAGTTGAATTATAGCTACAGAATTATTAAACCGCAATAACAGAGAAATATCATAAGTAAGTTTCAGAGTGCAATAGACCTGAAATGAAAGGTAAATTCTAAAAAACAGAGAGGTGCTCAGGTAAGCGTTGATAAAATCACGCCTACCTGAGTCTTATAAATAATCAGCATAGAATTGAAAACTCATTTAAACATCATACTGAAATACTACCGTCCTCTTATAATTAAGACTGTTGCACTTACATTATTCGCTTCATTATTTTCAGGGTTGTTATTATTAGCGTCAGCCACTCCAAGAAGATACTGTAAGCAACCTACAGGTGCAGGTGGACGCACATAGAAACTGGCTAATCCTGTGGGTGTCTGTTGTCCTGCTGCAAGGGCTGGTATATTTACAGAGCCAACATAAGGGTCACCTGCATCAAGGATTTGATCACATGATAGGTAGAAGGCTAATTTAGATGAAAAGGAAGGCTCAGTCCCTTGATTCAATACCCTGTATATTGTAGTGATGCGTTTTACAAACCCAAGTTCACTAAATGTAGATACTGTTGGCAGGGTTGAGACGATTAGGTCCATATCCATATGAGGAAGGATTAAAAGTCCTATATTTGACATAGAGATATCCCCACGGGCATAAAGCAGTCCTGCTGTGCCGTCACTATTTTCTATGCCAATGGTGTGTGTTCCTCCATCTGATGGTGCATTTGAATATTGAAGCTCAATATAATTTGTGCCTTCATGAAGTATTATCTGGAATGTGACTTGTGGGCCATGACTGTAATGAGGGTTATTTGTAAACTGTACAATAAACCTCTGTGAACCTGGAGCACCCATTGTTTGATAATGGATATTGCCTGGTGGGTAATTCAGGTCTTCCCAGTATCCAGCAATAAGATTGTCAGATCCATCAGCGTTGGGAATAGCTCCACCTGTGCAACAACCGTCATCCATCCCAGGTGAAAAGGTGATAAATCCATTGCTTGATATATATACTTCTGTATAATCTACTCCATAGAAATTAAATGTAAATCCAATAGGAATAGCCCCACTTACTTGGTCATCACTTAATGAAACAAAAGTACCTGTCCCAGAGATGTCCGTAAAGCTATAAGGAATCTCTATCCCAGTATAACCAAAGTCATCTGGGCCAGGCCATGGTGTTGCTGAAACATCCTTGGCATTAATAGCAGCTAAAAAAATTATGCTGATACAAACAATAGCAAGATAAAATCTGTTTTTCATAATGCATTCTCTCCTTTCATTTTTATAAAATATTTCAGTAAACTAACCCCCAACTTTCTTAATTATATTTTATGATTATATTTTATCACTAATGTCCGCTAAAAATTTATCATAAGGCTTGAAACCTCTGTCAAAGGTGATAGACAATATCACCAAAACCTAATAAAGACAGGAGGTTCAAGCCATGTCACATCATAACACAATTTATAATCAGATTCTACACCTTATACCGAGACATCAATTTGAGAGTCT
>FWPV01014664.1_pt1 | contig 11442 bp, 10 predicted proteins | sample 2228371 | NCBI WGS metagenome assembly FWPV01 (sample SAMEA103939776, study PRJEB20133) | metagenome | reverse complement strand
CTGCTCCACCACGGCGGCCACGAGGCCGGGTCCCACCGTGAGCGAGGCATCCTTGTATATCTGGATCATGACCGGGGCGGGTTTGCTGCCCCCGGAGAGACTGCCTGCCAAGAGGGTCTCGGTCAGGTCAGGCGGGATGAGGACGGCCACATCGGCCTCGCCGGCATCTACAGCGGCGCGGGCAGACTGGGGATCCGGAGCGGTGGTCAGGTCCACAAGGTCCGCCAGCTCCGGGCTGCCGAGAGCGGCGAGGATGGCGGCGCCGGCGGCGGGAAGGCCCGCGCCGGCGCCCGCGTCCGAATCCGCGTCCACACCGGTGGGAAGGCCCGCGCCGGCACTTGGGATGAGGCCGATGCCAGAGCCTGGGCCGGCTCCCCGGTCCTGGTCTGCTACCACTGTCCTCACGGCCCTGATCTCGAAGCCGTCCCCGGAGCCGAAGGCGGCCGCTATGGCACCGGTGACCAACAAGGGGGCGACCAGCATCAAGACCAGGCTGGCGCGACTTCGATAGACGTGACGGACGTCTTTCGCTGCAACTAGGAGTGCCCGTAGCATCGCAGGACCTGCTGGCCTAGTCCCGCAAGGCGCGACCGGTGAGGTGCAAGAAAACCATCTCCAGATTGGGCTCGGCCACAGTCATCTGAGTGATGCGTATCCCGAGCGCCCGGGCGCTTTCCAACAGCCGGGGCATCAAGCCAGCGGCATCGTCCGCCAAGAGCTGCAGGCTTGTGTCGTCGTCGCGCGACAGGCTATGGACGCCGGGCAGGCCTTGCCACTGTTCGGCCACCATTTCCGGGTACCGGTCCACCTTCAAGTCGATCCGGGTACGTCCCCCTACCAGTTGCACGAGCTCGGCCTGGGAGCCGATGGCGATCATGGCTCCGTGGTCCATGATTCCTACCCGATGCGAAAGCTCCTGGGCCTCCTCCATGTAGTGGGTGGTGTAAAGCACGGTGGTTCCCGCGGCGTTGAGCTCCTTCACCCGGTCCAAGATCGAGCGCCGGCTTTGGGGGTCGATGCCCACGGTAGGCTCGTCGAGGTAGAGGATGCGGGGCTTGTGCAGCAGAGCGATCCCGATGTTCAGTCTGCGCTTCATGCCGCTCGAGTACTTGTCTACGCGGTCTTTCTGGCGGTCGACCAAGCCGACCACTTCGAGCACCTCATCCACCCGCTGCCTGAGCAGCTGCCCGCTCAGGCCGTACATCCTCCCCCAGAAGACCAGGTTCTCGCGACCGGTCAAATCTTCGTACACCGCGACATCTTGAGGCACCACCCCTATCAGCTGCTTGACCTTCTCGGGTTCTTTGGTGACGGAGAAACCGCCGACCCAGGCTTCACCATGGTCGGGAGCCAGTAGACAGGAAAGGATGGAGATCATGGTGGTCTTTCCGGCCCCGTTGGGGCCGAGCAGGCTGAAGATCTCGCCCTCAGCGATGCTGAAGGAGGCGTCGTCGACAGCCACAGGGCCGCGCGGGGGGTCGAACTGCTTACGGAGCTTCTCTACTACTATGGCTTCCATCTCGACCTCTCGGAGCGGCGGGAACTGGCACGCGCACACGCACGTGCCGATATACTAACCAAAAGCAGGCTGCAACGCGAAACGAGCGGGAGAGGGCGTGCTCGCCGGCTTTGAACAGAACAAGCTCGAGCCCAAGTGGTCAGGATATGAGCGGCCCCCGCGCAGCTTGCTGGCGCATCTGCGGCTTCCTTTGCTGGGCTTGGTGGCCCTGGTGATCCTGGCGGGGGTGGCGTTCCTGGTGGTGCAAGCGGAGCGGGGTGGGGTCGAGCCCACCCAGCTTCCAGTGATCGAAATCGGTCTGGTCCTCTCGGTTCCCGGTGACAGCGGCGGGGGCCCTGGCGGTAGTGGCGTAGGCCAGGGCGGCACGGGCTCCGGCAGCATCGGTAGTCCGACGACCCTGAGCAGCCCGGAAACAACGATCAGCCCGACAGGCGATACCCCCACGACCGGCGCCACCAGCACGACCAGCGGGCAGGAGTCCCCGGCGACCACCGGTAGTACCATGCGAGAGACCATCCCCGGTGGGGTACGGAGCGGCACGACCTCGACCGGCACGACCTCGACCAGCACGACCTCGCCCGCCACGACCTCGACTACCACGACTACGGGTGGGGGCAGGTAGCGCGATGCGCCTCCTCATCGTTGAAGATGAGGCTCGGGTGGCCTCCTTCTTGGCTGGTGGCCTGGCGGGGGCGGGGTATGTTGCGGAAGTGGTCTCGACAGGTCGGGAAGCCCTGGCCCGCCTGCGGCAAGGTGAGCCGTATGACCTGGTCCTTCTCGATGTGGGACTGCCCGACCTCGATGGGTTCTCCGTCTTGGCGGAGGTACGCAAGACTGATACCCGGACGCCCATCATCATGCTGACTGCCCGGGGGGACGTGCCTTCCCGGGTGCGCGGCCTGGACCTAGGGGCCGATGACTACCTGCCCAAGCCTTTCGACTTCGATGAGCTCCTGGCCCGGATCCGGGCTCAGCTCCGTCATGCCCGCCAGCCGCAGGCCGCGGTGCTCGCGTGCGGTGATCTCAGACTGGACCTTAAGACCCGCAAGGCTACTCGGGGCGGCAAAGAGCATGACCTGACCTCGCGGGAGTTCGCCCTGCTTGAGTTCTTGATGCGCCACGAAGGCCAAGTGCTTTCCCGGTCGCAGATACTCTCCGGCGTCTGGGGGTACGGGTTCGATCCCCAGAGCAACGTGGTGGACGTGTATGTCCGCTATCTACGAGGCAAGCTCGATCGGCCCGGGGAGCCGAGCCTCATCGAAGCCGTCCGCGGGGGAGGCTACCGGCTGCGAGTGCCTGAACAGCCTCAGGGGGCGGGGAAGGCGGAGGAGACTTGCGAGTCCGCCTGACCCTGTGGTTCGTCTTCGGGGTCGTTGTCGTGGTGCTGGCGGGCGCCGCGGGCATCTATGCCGTGCTGTCTGCTCAGTTGCGAGACGACCTGGACGGTCGTCTCGCGCAGCAGCTCACTCGGTACGCGGAGGCCGTGTCCACCGCGAAGGACGAGTCCGCGTTGGTAGACATGACCCGGTCCTATCTCCAGGGTCGGGGGGCGAACGCCTTACGGGCGGCAGGGTTCATATTGGCGCTGCAGACGCGGAGTGGACTCATCATCTCCAACTCCGAGGAGGTCCGCTTGGAGGAACTGCCCGAGGCCCAGGCTCTCTTGGCAGGCGGATCGCCTTTCCTCATCGATGCGGAGTTCGGGGGCGAGAAGTACCGGGTGGCCGGCACGCCGGTGCGAGCGGGGACGGAACCGGTAGGTGCGGTCGAGATCGCTGGTTCCCTGGAGGACATCGGGAACACCCTTGATCGGTTGCTGTTACTGCTGGCGGTAGGTGGGGCTCTGGGTTGCGTGCTGGTGGGCACGGGCTCGTGGATCCTGGTGGGACAGGCCCTTGACCCCGTGCGTAGGATCACGCAGACGGCCGCCGCCATCTCCCGGGAGGATCTGACCAGGCGGATTGGCTACCAGGGACCGGCGGATGAGATCGGGCAACTGGCAGCCACCATGGATGCCATGCTCGACCGCCTCGAAAAAGCGTTCGCCTCCCAAGAGCAGTTCATCTCGGACGTGTCGCATGAGCTGCGCACCCCGCTCACCATCATCAAGGGTCATCTGCAGGTCTTGGACCGCGAGCAGGAACTCCATCCCGAACGGGTGAGGCAGGAGCACGCGCTGGTGATCGACGAGCTGGACCGGATGGACCGGCTGGTGAACGACCTCCTTACCCTAGCGCGGGCCAACCGGACCGATCTCTTGCGCAGGGAGCCGATAGAGCTCGATCTGTTCTTGACCTCTCTGGCAGAGCAGGGGCCGCACCTGGGGGACCGCGATTGGAAGATAGACCGCCTGCCCGGGGGCTTGCTGGTCGCCGACCAGGACCGGCTGACCCAGGTGTTCCTGAATCTCATGCAGAACGCGGTGGCCCACACCCGGCCCGGCCAGGTCATCGCCCTGGGTGGACGTCGGCATCCTGAGCAGGGCGTGGTGCGGCTTTGGGTGCGTGACGAAGGTGAAGGCATGGACGAGCAGGTCCGCCAGCATGTGTTCGAGCGCTTCTATCGTGGTGACGGGGAGGCGGCGGGAGGAAGGGTGGGCCTGGGTCTCGCCATCGTCAAGGCCCTAGTGGTCGCGCATGGCGGGGAGGTCTCTGTGGAGAGTGAGATAGGGCGGGGCACCTGCTTTAGGGTGGAGTTGCCGCTTGGAGATTAGAGGATTCTCATCGTGGGTTAATCGTTCTTTCATCCCCACCTCCTAGACTCTGAGCTGCGGATGGGAAAGTCCGCCACAGAGAGCAAGAATGAAACGGGAGGTTCAGATGAGTAGACGGAAGACGCTGGTTGTAGCGGGTGCCGTCGCCGTTCTGACTCTGGCGATGGCAGGCTCGGCCTTTGCCGCGAGCGCGACTACGCGGAGCGTATTCGGCGGAACAGACCCCGCGGGCGATGGCGCGACCACGACGACGGCTCGGGCGCAGTACGGCCCGGGGCCGAGCAGCGAGTACGGCCCCGGACCCCAGGTTGAGGCCGGCTACGGCCCGGGGCCCCACGCCCAATATCGGGAGCCTCAGGGCCTGGCGACCACTGCCCAGACCTGTCAGGACCAGGAGCAACTCAGGGTCCGCACCCAGAGCGCTGAACTACTCCAAGACCAGGAGCGACTCCAAGCCCAGGAGCAAGACCAGGAGCGACTGCAAGACCAGGAGCGACTGCAAGACCAGGAGCGGCTGCAAGCCCAGGAGCAAGCCAGGCTTCAGGATGGGAGCTGTGGCGGGAGCTGCGACGGTTCGGGCAGCTGCGACGGTTCGGGCAGCTGCGACGGTTCGGGCCCGCACGGGGCTACCCGAGGCCGGTGACGAAACGAGCGGGGCGGCAGCCCCCTGCGGGCGGCTGCCGCCCCGCCCCCTACCCGCTACAACCCCTACCCGCTCCTCTAGCTGAACACCTCTTCCCGGGTGATCATGCCTTCGTGCAGCTTGAAGGCGGCGTGGATGGCTCTTACCGCTGTTTCAGCGTGCTCCTTGCGGATCACGCAGCTTATCTTGATGGAGCTGGTCGAGATCATCTCGATGTTTATGTTGTTCTCGGCCAAGGTCTCGAACATCTTGGCGGCGATGCCGGGATAGGTCTTCATTCCCGCCCCGACCAAGGTGACTTTGGCCACGTCCTTGTCGAGATCGAATGAAGAGAAGCCGAGCTCGTCCTGCAGGGCGTCCAGGACCCCCGCTACCTTGGATAGATCGGCCTCTGCGACGGTGAAGGAGATGTCGGCTTTGCCATCTTCCGACACGTTCTGGATGATGACGTCCACGTTGACATTGGCCTTGGCCAGCGCGGTGAAGACCTTGGCCGCCACTCCCACCTTGTCAGGCAGGTCATGGATGGTCACCTTGGCGTCGTCAAGAGCGTAGGTCACACCGGAAACGATCGCTTGTTCCATGCTGGGTTCTTCCTGTCCTATGAGAGTGCCGGGATCATCAGTGAAGCTCGAACGCACCCACAAGGGGACGTTGAAACGGCGAGCAAGTTCGATGCTGCGCAACATCATGACCTTGGCTCCGCTCGCCGTGAGTTCGAGCATCTCGTCGTTGGAGATGAAGTCGAGCTTGCGAGCATCAGGTACGATGCGCGGATCGGCTGTGTAAACGCCGTCCACGTCGGTGTAGATGATGCAGGCTTCAGCGCCCAAGGCGGCAGCTAGTGCGACCGCGGTGGTGTCGGAGCCTCCGCGGCCGAGGGTGGTCACGTCCTGGGTGGTGGAGACTCCTTGGAAGCCCGCCACCAACACGATCTTGCCCTCCTCCAAGGCCCGCAGGATACGGTGGGGACGGATGTCCAGGATCTTGGCCCTGGTGTGTACAGTGTCGGTGACAATGCCGGCCTGAGAGCCGGTGAGAGAGATGGCCTCGTAGCCCAGCTCATGGATGGCCATAGCCACCAGGGCGGCGGAGATGCGCTCGCCGGTGGAGAGCAGCATGTCCATCTCCCGGGCAGGAGGGTTCTCCGAGATCTCTTTGGCCAGCTCGATGAGCTCGTCCGTGGTGTCCCCCCTGGCCGATACCACCGCCACCACCGGGTGCCCCTGTTTGCGGGCCTCGACGATGCGCTGGGCCACCCGCTTCATGCAGGTGGCATCCGCCACCGACGTCCCTCCGAACTTCATGACGATGATGTTGGTACGCTCGGCCTTGGCCTCCGGTCCGCCTATGATGACGTACTGGGAGCCGAAGGCGTCCTCAGTTGCGGGAAGCTTCTCTTGCCGGGGGTCTTCCTTCTCCGCCACGTCGATCACCGCTCCAGATAGAGGTTTACAATCTGCGGGATTCTAGCGAATCTCGCGGCGTCCGGCGAGGGCACGGCTCAGGGTGACCTCGTCGGCGTACTCCAAGTCGGCCCCCATGGGCAGGCCGGCCGCCGGCCGGGTGATGCGCAGGGTGCCGGCTTCGACCAGCGGCCGTAGCTCTTCGGCGATGTAAAGGGCAGTGGCCTCTCCAGCCAGGTTGGGATTGGTGGCTACGATGACCTCCTCGATGCCCTCGGAGCGGACCCGCTCACTGAGTTCTGCAAGCCGCAGCTTCTGAGGCCCGATCCCATCGATAGGCGAGAGGGCGCCCCCCAGGACGTGATAGAGCCCGCGATACTCGTGAGTCCGCTCCACGCTGATGATGTCGGCCGGCTCCTCCACCACACACAGGGTGCGCTGGTCGCGGCTGGGGTCGGTGCAGATGTCGCACAGCTCACTCTCGGTCAGGTTGAAACAGCGAGCGCAGAAGCGCACGGTCTCCTTGACCTCGATCAAGGCGTGGGCCAGGGGGAGCGCCTCCTCGGGAGGCAGCTTGAGCAGGTGGAAAGTAAGCCGCTGAGCCGTCTTCGGACCGATGCCGGGGAGCTTGCTTAGCTCATCGATGAGCTTCTGCACGCGGGGACTGAACACGTTCTCTGCGGAAGCTAGCTCAGAAGGGTAGGCCGGGCAGGTTCAGGCCGGCCGTGAGGCCGCCCAGTCTCTTGCTGGCCAGTTCTTGCGCTGAGCGGAGAGCCTCGTTGGCGGCGGCCAGGACCATGTCCTCGAGCATCTCTACGTCGGTGGGGTCCACTGCCGCCGGGTCGATCTTCACGCTCTTGATCTCGAGGGCGCCCGAAACCTGGACGGTGACCATGCCTCCACCGGCCGAAGCCTCCACCACTTCGTTCGCGAGGTCCTCTTGGATCTTGGCCATGTCGGCCTGCATCTTCTGGACCTGCTTCAGCATCTTCTGGTAATTGGGGTTGGGATACACCGGTCTCTCCTCGGTGTCGTCACGGTATCGTCAACTGCCGCTTTCGTCGTCGATGATCTCGGCTCCGAACTCTTGTTTGAGCACCTGGATAAGCTCGTCCTTGGTCAGGATTCTAGCACCTTCCTCTTCCGGCCCGGTCTCCTCTGCCGGTTCCTCGGCCAGCCGCGCGGTCACGGCAAGAGCGCGGCCGGTGACCGCCTTGACAGCCTCGGCCACCACTTTGGGGTTATCGCCGCGGCTGACCTGGTCGACCTGGAAGCGGTATCCGGCCGGAAAGCGGATGACCAGAGTCCCTTCTTCGATGCTCTCCGGCCGGCCCTCATGGAGGACGGCGTACAGGGCCACTGACCGCTTCTTGACGGCTTCGAGTACAAGGGGCCAGGCTCGCCGGATGTGCTCCAGGTCCGGTGTCGCAGTCATCGCGGCAGAGGGTCGCGGCCCGGCGGCGGGCACCGTAGGTGAAGGGGGCGGCTCAGGCGGGCGCGGTGGCTGGGAGGCCGCCTGTGAACTTACCCGGGGAGTTGCTGGGGGAACAGAGGACTCCTCCCTACGGCCCCAATCGGCCGCGACGGTCGGTGCTGCCACCGGCCCCGATGGCTCACTCGCGACCGCGACCTCCGCCCGGCTCGGCTCCCGGCTGCTCAGGGCCGTCATCTTGATAAGCGCCAGCTCGAGCTCCAGGCGGGCCTCGGACCCCTGGCGGATAGCCCGCAGGGCTTCTCCCAAGAGATCGATGAAAGTGACCAGCCGACTGGTGGACACCCGCGCCGCTTGCCCAAGCAGGGCCTGCTCCTGGTCTTCGGGCAAAGCGAGCCGACCAGGCAGGCGTTCCGTGTGCTTGACCACGTAAAGGTCCCGCAGGTGTGCGAGCAGCTCGCGCATGAACTGAGCATAGTCGACGGCGCCGTCACTGAGTCTTTCCACGAAGAGCAGTGCTCCCCGGGTGTCGTAGTCGTGGACCAGGTCGACGATTTCGAAGAGGAGGTCCTGCCGGACCAGGCCCAGGAGGTCGAGGGTCTGTTCCAGACTGATAGCCCCGCCTGCATAGGTGGCCAGCTGGTCGAGCAGACCGATGGCATCGCGGAAACTGCCGCCGGCCGCCCGCGCGATGACGGTCAAGGAGCTCTCGGCCACCTCGATCCCCTCTTGGGCGGCTACGCCGGCCAACACCTTGACGACCTCGGTCACCCCCGGTCGGCGGAAGTCGAAGCGCTGGCAGCGGGACATGATGGTGGTGGGGACCTTGTGGGGCTCGGTGGTGGCCAGCACGAACACGGTGTGCACCGGCGGCTCTTCGAGGGTCTTGAGCAGGGCGTTGAAAGCCTCGGGCGTGAGCATGTGGACTTCGTCCACGATGTAGACCTTCATCCGGCCTTCCACGGGGGCGTAGTGGATGGTGTCGCGAAGGTCGCGGATCTCGTCGATGCCGCGATTGGAAGCGGCGTCCATCTCGACCACGTCCATCGAGGTGCCCTGGCGGATGGCCTCGCAGCGCGGGCAGGTCCCGTCCGGTTCGGTGGTGGCGGAGTCTCCCCCCTGCACGCAGTTGAGAGCCATGGCTAGGATGCGGGCCATGGAGGTCTTGCCGGTGCCACGTGGGCCGGCGAAAAGGTAGGCGTGGCTCACCCGGTCCTGCTTGATGGCGTTGATCAAAGTCCGGGCCACGTGTTCCTGGCCGATCACATCGAGGAAGCGTGCGGGTCGGTACTTTCGATAGAGAGAGACTGCCATCCGCCGGGGGATCCTTGGTCGCGGTCGCTGGGTGGCGCGATTATAGCAAGAGGGTCACTCGCTGCTCCCGGAAGAAGGGCGCTCGCTGGCCTCGGAGTCGCCGGGGGGACAGGGACGACCCTCACGCTCGGCTGTCTCGTAAGTGCAGGTCGGGTCGTCCTGGGCCCGACGCAGCACAGCATAATGATCGGCCCGGATAGCCTCTTCCAGGCGCAGCACGTCTTCTTCGGCAAGACCCAGGTAATGGGCCATACGGTGGAAGATCTCGATAGAGGTCTCGAACTCCTCCGGCACCACGTCACTTGCTCCCAGGCTGTAAAGCGGTTGCACCTCGGATAGAAAGCGTGTGCGTGCCACGATGTGGAGGGTGGGAGCCATCCTCCTTAGAAGCGCCACGATGCTCCGAGTCGCCACCGGGTCCCCGATCACCACGGCAGCGGCTCGCGCTCGCTCTGCTCCCACCTGGTGGAGGACGGCCTCGTTGGTGGCGTCGCCGAAGTGGATGGGCTCATTCTGGGCGATCTCCCGGCGGACGGTCTGCGGGTTCATCTCTACGATGGCGTAGGGGAAGCCGAACTCACGGGCGGCGCGGGCCAGGTTGCGCCCGTTGATGCCGTAACCGATGATGAGGAGGTGGTCGGAATAGGCCGGCTCAGGTTTGGCCTCGGCTCCATGGCCTGGGGTCAGCCAGTGCGGAAGCCGCAGGCGAGCGAGCAGCCGGTAGACCCGGGCGGTCTGCCCGATGACGACCGGCGTCACCGCCATGGTGAGCACGGCTGTGGCGAGGAAATCCTGGCGCAGAAACTCGGGCAAGAGGGAGTGGCTCGCTGCTACTGCCGCGAGCACGAAAGAGAACTCTCCCACCTGGTTGAGGGCCATGCCTGTGCCCAGAGACACCCGCAGGGGATAGCGGAGGGCAAGGACGGCCAGAGTGCCGGTGATGGTCTTGACCAGGAGCAGCCCGATGGTTCCCAGGATCACGATCCACCAGTTACGAGCAAGGAAGCCGGGGTCGAGCAACATCCCTACGGAGACGAAGAAGAAGCTCACGAGGAGATTCCGGAAGGGCATCACCAGTCCCAGAGAGTGATGGCCGTACTCCGACTCCGAGATGATGAGCCCGGCCAGGAACGCTCCTAGAGCCAAGGACAGGCCCAGTCGAGCCGACAGCGCCGCCACCGCGAAACAGATGGCCACCACCACCATGAGGAAAACGTCGGCGCTGCGGCTACGGGCTGCCTCGTATAGGACCCAAGGGACCACCCATTTGGCCAGCACCACGATGAGCACCACCAGCCCCACCGCCACTGCGGCTAGGAGCGGCGGCCGCATGGGGATGTCGGGCTGGTCACCAGCCAGGAGCGGCAGGGCCAGCATGAAAGGCACCACCAGGATGTCCTGGAAGATCAGAATGCCGAGTGCGTTGCGGCCCAAAGGAGTGTCGACCTCGGCCCTTTCGGTGAGGGTCTTAAGGACCACGGCGGTGCTGCTCAGCGACACCAGCATGCCCAGAACGACGGCCTCGGCCGGCGAAAGACGAAGGGCGAAACCCACCCCCAGTCCTACCGCCCCCGTGAGGACCACCTGCAGGGGTCCGGCCACGACAAGCACCCGAGCCAGCCGGGCCATGCGTTTGAACGATAGTTCCAGGCCCAGGGTGAAGAGGAGGAAGATGACCCCGACCTCGGCCAGCTGCTCCACGCTCTCGGGGCTGCGGATGAGGCGGAGGGCGTTGGGTCCTATGAGCACCCCGGCTACGAAAAGGCCGACCAAGGTGGGGAGGCGCAATCGGCCGAACAGCAGGGTCACGACGACGGCTACGGCCATGACGATAATGATGTCGGCCAGGACCTCGGGCATCACCGTAACGTCGTAGTGGGGATAACAAAAGACCGTGCACCCACCGTCGAAGTCAGACCTCCAAGCGCCCGCCGGCAGCCGGCTCAGACCAAGCTACCCCACGGCACATGGAAGAGTCCGCTTAGGGCTGCTACCTCCCGGTCCTGACCCGGTTCACGGATTTCCATTGCGCAGGACCTGGCCGTCAACACCACACACCGGCGTCGGACCTCACAGGCCCGCTCCTCGGGTGGGGATTCAGCCCCGCTAAAGCGGATTGCGGGTTACAGGGCACCGCTAGCTCCCCACCTAGCACGGTCAAGCGAAGTATACAGCAGGGGGCTGGGAGGGCATGGGCTGGCTGCGGCCGAGTGACAAAGGGCCGACCAGGCGGCAGCTGGTAGACAGTCGGCCGACCAGGCGGCAGCTGCTGGACAAATGGCGGAGTGGGAGGGATTCGAACCCTCGAGGCGGGTTACCCCCGCCTACACGATTTCCAGTCGTGCTCCTTAAGCCAACTCGGACACCACTCCGCACCTGCGTCGACAGGCCGCGATTATAGCCCATGCCTGCGGG
>FWPV01014662.1_pt1 | contig 11444 bp, 13 predicted proteins | sample 2228371 | NCBI WGS metagenome assembly FWPV01 (sample SAMEA103939776, study PRJEB20133) | metagenome | reverse complement strand
ACTACCAAAAAACAGACCAATTTGGGCCACGTTAACCTCGGATTCTTGGGAAAATGAAGCTGCTAACACCAACACCTGGTTGACCGCAGAAGCAGCAAAACGACGCGGATTTTCCCAATATTGAGCGGAGCAAGCAAGCGTGTTGTCTGGAACAGAAATAAATAACCCCGGCATGCCGGGGTCATAAAATAGGTATTTACAGCTTTTAAAGAAGGCATTAACTGCTTTTACTGCCAGAACTCAAGCTACCCTCACTCTTGCGAGCCCCCTCGCGCTTCATACGTTTGGATTTGAGTTCCGCCAAGGTTTGTTTTTGTTCCTCAGTCAAAACAGCTAAAAAAGCCTGATGATTTTTGGCTCCCGCAAGCGATTGCTGCGCCTGCAAGCGCCCCAAAGCATCTGCCAACGCAGTCAGTTCTGCCTCATTCGCACCTATCTCTACAGCCTTATCCAGCGCCGTGCGAGCTTTACCCAACTGCTCATGTAATGCCTCGCGAGCAGATCTATTGGCCTCACGCTGGGACTGGAGGGTTGCTTTCTGGGTTTCACTCAGATCCAATTTCCGCTCCAAGCGTCCCAAATGGCCTGTATATTTGCCACCGTGGTGACTACCTTTAGACATATGGTGAGCGGCTCCCACACCATCGCAGGTTTTCCCGGTTTCAGCAGTAATACCGGGAGCTGCCAGTGTTGCGGCACCTATCAATAAAGCGCCTGCAGCCATAAATTTAATCGTGTTCATGTTGAACTCCTCAGGTAAGTTTATCGACCCAAGCGCCTCATTATTTGAACAGCGCCAGTGAATTCATTATGGGCGCTATCATGTTAAGATTGGTTAACAATTCCCAAAGAATCATGACTCTCACCAAGGCCTGGTGCACACTCAGCGCCTTGAATAACACCTTATATAACAAGGGTATGTAATGACTATGCTCAAGGTCCTGCTCATCGATGACGATAAAGAACTCAGCCAATTACTGAGTGAGTATCTGCAAACAGAAGGTTTTACGGTGGATACAGCTTATGATGGACAAACTGCGCTGGAACTTGCATTAAAAAACCCCTACTCCGCCATAGTGTTGGATGTCATGCTACCCGTTCGCAATGGTTTTGATGTGTTGAAAAACCTGCGCCAGCACAACCAAACCCCAGTCATTATGCTCACCGCCAAAGGCGATACAGTTGATCGGGTAATCGGTCTTGAAATTGGCGCCGACGATTATCTGGCGAAGCCTTGTGACCCGCGTGAACTGGTTGCACGAATTCGCGCTATATTGCGTCGGGCTAATCAGAAAGAAACCTCCACAAACAGTGTCGAGCGTCTCTCGTCCGGCAAACTTTCGCTGCATTTGGGCACTCGCACTACCGCTTGGGATGGAACAGAAGTTCCTCTCACCGGTACTGAATTCAGTGTTTTGGAAATTCTGGTGCGCCGTGCAGGTCAAGTGATTAGCAAAGACGATATGACTGAGCAAGCATTGAACAGAAAATTAACTCCCTATGATCGAAGCATTGACGTGCATGTGAGCAATATCCGTAAAAAAATAACGGCTGCCGGCTCCTCAAAAGATTTGATTATTAATGTCCGCGGGGCGGGCTATATGCTCACCATGAATGATGATGAATCCGGTAGTTAATGACTCGTCTCTATTTAAAAATATTTCTCACTTTCTGGCTTATCACGGTGGCGATTATTATCGGCACTAATTTGGTAGTGCATTGGTTCGATATAACACCCGATGGTAAGCTGCAACACAGTAACACCGAGTCAGACGAAGATCCCGCCAAGCGTTTGCTATTTCAAATGGTTGGCAATGCGATCAATCGCAATACGTTACAGCTCACCGAGGATCTGCGGGCAATGCCTGCCTGGTCCACGCGCTTTGTTTATGTGGTTGACAAGCGCAACCGCGATTTACTTGATCGCCCGCTTCCACCCGGAGTGATGTATCTCGCACCGCGCCTGACAAGTAAACACCCTTTCGATAAAGTTCAAGATCGCAACCGAAAACTGTTCGGACGTTACATCACCTTGAATGATGGCAACAGCGTCAAGTTAATTACCATTTCTGCGGGCCGCGATGAAGGGCAGGATCGCGATATTATCTGGGAATTATTTATTGATAATATTTGGCCGCTCCTACTAGTTTCTATTCTAGTCAGTGGCTCCGCTTGTTTCTTCCTTGCTCGTCATTTCACACGCAGCATCAACACATTGCAAAAAGCCACACATCAAATTGCGCGAGGTGATTTAAGTGTGCGTATCGGCGATCAGTTCCGCGGGCGCAATGATGAAATCGCAGCTCTCGGCCGTGATTTTGACAACATGACTGAGCGACTCGAAAAAGCCATGCACGAACAAAAGCGGCTAATTAAAGATGTTTCTCATGAGTTGCGCACCCCCTTGGCGCGATTACAAATTGCCTTAGCTCTAGCGCAACAAAAAAGTGGAGGAATAATTGATCACGAGTTAGCGCGCATTAAACAAGCAGCCGACTACTTGAATGAAATCATCACAGAAATTCTGACACTGCCAATACAGGGACAAGACGGCTGGGTGCTGGACGATGTCATCGACTTAGTGGCATTACTGCAAACCCTAATCGAAAACTACCAGATAGATGCGCAGGAAAAAAATATCCAAATAGCATTTAAATCAAACCTCGATGAAGCTCTGGTCGCTACCCACGGCAATATGTTGGTAGGTGTTTTTGAAAATGCGCTGCGCAACGCGTTGCTATATACACCGACTAATTCAGAAATTTGCATTCAAATAAACGAAACCGGAGATGGTGAGCAATACCGCATTCAAATTATGGATCAAGGCCCCGGTGTACCCGCTGATGCTCTGGAAGATATCTTCCAACCTTTTTTCCGCACTGATCAGGCGCGAGCTCGGGAAAGCGGCGGCTATGGACTCGGGCTCGCTATAGCCTATCGCAGTGTCAGCCTTCACAAGGGCAAAATTTGGGCTGAGAATCTCCCAAGTGGCGGCCTGAATCTTTGCGTCTTACTCCCACAGGTAAAATCCTAAGCCGCAGCTTGTTGTGTCCCTTAATGTTCGCCATTTTTTTGACGAGCGGAAAAAATTTTCCTCAACTCCCAGATCACACCCGCCTTTTTATTGGCGAAGCCACCTGAACAGCGCCACAAATTTTATTTAACATGCTGATTTAAAAGGATAAATTAATACCCATACAAGATGGCATGCTTTTCGCTAAAACCTTGTCATAGACGCCAAAAACGCATATTACGCTTTGAGGCAGCATAACCAACCAACATGACAGGTACACATATGCGGGACATGACTATGGTGACCAATGCCCAAAAGGCGAACGGCACAGGAAGTATCCCACTTGGAGCCCCACAACAAGATCACGAACTTTCCATTCGAGTTCGCTTGAGCCAAGCCTTACAAATGAGCTTGGATCCAACAGAAGTGGTTTCACTTTTCTTCCATCAGATCCAACCTTTGGTTCATATTTCCGGGGTGATTTTCAAATCAGCTTCAGGCAAAGATGATTCCCGTATCGGACGAGAATCGCTACACCATTGCGACTATCGTTTGACAACCGATGAAGGCTATCTAGGCGAGATTATCTTCAGCCGCAGCAAACGTTTCATCGAAGCGGAGCTGATGAAAATAGAACAATTGTTGGGCGCATTGGTTTATCCATTGCGCAATGCAATCCGCTACCAAAGCGCTATGCGTCTCGCCCTACTGGATCCATTGACGCTGGTGGGCAACCGCGCAGCGCTGAACAACAGCTTGAAGCGAGAGCTACAATTAGCTAATCGCCAACATCAGCAACTATCGCTGTTGATGATTGACGTAGATTATTTTAAAAAAATTAATGATGACTACGGCCACCATCGCGGCGATTTAATCCTCTGCGAAATTGCGAAAACTATTCAATCAGTGTGCAGAAGTACTGATGGCATTTTTCGTTATGGCGGTGAAGAGTTTGTTGTTTTGCTGAACAACACCAACTCGCTTGGTGCAGAAATCATTGCAGAAAGAATTCGTGAGCGTATTTCTGACACCCATATTCTGCATAACTCGACAATCATCCACACCACAGTCAGTATTGGCATCGCAACACACAAAGCGAATGACAACAGTGAAATAGAGGAGTTATTTGAACGCGCCGACAAGGCACTCTATGCGGCCAAGCAATCCGGACGCAACCGCACCTTTAATAGCGACCACAGCGACAAAAACTGAATCTCAAAAACAAAAAACCGCACTTGGTGCGTTTTTTTATTAAACGACGGGGGGGCGTTTACGCGGTGGCGTTTTGACTCTACGTGGCGCTGCCGATGCAGACCTGAGCTTTTTATCATGACGTTCGCGCTGAGCCTGTTCGTCACGTGTTGGTGACATCATACGGGTATAGGTAGAACTGTCGAAACCTGCGGTCATACACAGATCTTCAATTTCGCGCTCGCTAAGATCGATCCACTGACCAACCCTTACATGTGATGGAATAAAAATATTCGCATAACGCACACGCTTCAAGCGACTAACCTTAACACCTTGGGACTCCCACAAACGTCGCACTTCGCGGTTGCGCCCCTCCATTACCACGCAGTAAAACCAGCGATTTTTACCCTCTCCTGCACCGTCAACTATATCAGTAAAACGTGCAATACCATCTTCAAGGGCAACCCCACGCAGAAGCACATCGCGCATTTCATCCGTTACTTCGCCCTGAATACGCACCAAATATTCACGATCAATAACTGATGAGGGATGCATTAATTTATTTGCCAGTTCACCATCGTTGGTGAATAACAATAAACCGCTTGTATTGAAGTCAAGACGACCTACAGAAATCCAACGTTCGCCCTTTAATGCCGGGAGATGATCGTAAACGGTAGGGCGGCCTTCTGGATCAGAGCGAGAGCAAATTTCACCCTCGGGTTTGTTGTACAAAATTACCCTGCGACGCGTGAGTTCTGTACGCAACACAACTCGTTGCCCATTAAAAAAAATTTTATCCTGCGTCGTTACACGATCACCTAATTTAGCAATATGGTCGTTAACTTTTACCTGACCTTGCTCTATCGCACGCTCCATCTCACGACGCGAACCAATACCAGCGCGCGCCAGTACTTTTTGCAATTTCTCATCATTAGATACTGCTGATTGACTAGATTGGTTATCCAACTCAACACTTTTTTTAGCAAGTGAAGGTTTTTCGGTTTTCTGTTTTTTTTCACCCGCTTTTGCGTCAACGCTTTTACTGGCGACTGCTGGCTTCACAGCCTTGGCAGACTTTTTAGGTTTATCTTGGTTGATTTTCTTCACCATATTTAATGAACCACTCATTAGTGGCCCTGTTCCTCACGTTTGGCCACGGCGGACACTGCTTCAACAGCGATAACCGCTTGTTCTTCAGCATCAACAAAGGCCTCTTCACCATCAATAAAGCCGTCTTCGTAAAGAGCAGCTTTAGCATCTATTTCCACGGTCGTTAACTCTTCATAGCTGATAATAGGCTGCTCATCAGGAATCGACGCGTCTGTATCTTGCTCACCAATACCAGCTTCTCCCAAATCCAACACCGGATTTAACTCATCCAGATCTCGGATCTCGCTGAGCGACGGCAACTCTTCCAAACTTTTTAAATTAAAGTAATCCAAAAATTGCCGGGTTGTTGCATAAAGCGAGGGGCGCCCAGGCACATCACGATGACCAATAACCTTAACCCAGTCACGCTCCAGCAATGTCTTCATGATATGCGAGCTGACAGCAACACCACGGATTTCTTCAATATCACCACGGGTAATTGGCTGACGATACGCAATTAAGGCCAAAGTTTCCAAGAGTGCGCGGGAGTATTTTTGCGGTTTCTCCTCCCAGAGGCGATTAACCCAAGGAGCCAAATCATCACGTACCTGAAAACGCCAACCTGATGCCACCTCTTTGAGTTCAAAACCTCGCCCTTCACAGCTCTGTTGGATACTAGTGAGTGCTGCCAGTATTTCGTCTTTACTGGGCGCCACTTCGGTATCAAACAAATCCAGCATACGTGCCAACGTCATTGGCTGGCCCGCTGCCAGTATAGCGCCTTCGATAATTTGGCATAGACGTCCAGCATTAACAGGCATTTGGGTAACAGGAACTGTTGCGAGCTCTTCCACATCATCGACGAGTAAACCGCCAACTTCCTGTTCATCAAGCTCATTATCAATATCTTGAGTCATTTCGATCATTGTGTTCTAGCTTTTACATGAATTGGTGCAAAAGATTCGCTTTGAACTATCTCCACCAATGATTCTTTTATCAATTCCATTACCGCAAGGAAAGTTACGACCACACCCAAACGCCCCTCTTCTACCTTAAAAAGGCTGACGAATGGTACGAAATGTTGATGCGCAAGAATGTCCAACACCTGTGCCATACGTTCGCGTGTCGACAGTTTTTCTTTGGAAATGTGGTGACTCTCAAACATATCAGCACGGCGCAACACCTCCGAAAGCGCCAGCAATAGCTCATGTAATTCAACATCAGGATCTGGGCGAGTCAAGTTGCGGTCAGGGCCAGTTGCGCTAACAGGAAATACATTGCGCGCCACACGCGGCAATTTATCCAAATCCTCAGCGGCTTGTTTAAAGCGCTCGTATTCCTGCAAACGACGAATTAATGACGCACGTGGATCCTCTTCCTCTTCATGCTCTTCGCTGGAACGAGGCAGTAGCATGCGCGATTTAATCTCTGCCAACATTGCTGCCATCACCAAATATTCAGCAGCCAATTCAAATTGGTGAGACTCCATCAAATTCACATAGGCCATGTACTGAGAAGTAATTTCGGAAACGTTAATTTCAAGAATATCAATATTTTGGCGACGAATTAGGTAAAGCAATAAATCCAGAGGCCCCTCAAATGCCTCAAGAAAAACTTCAAGTGCATCTGGGGGAATGTACAAATCCTGAGGTAATTGCGTATAAGCCTTTCCGTGAACCACAGCAAAGGGCATCTCCCCCTGTTGCGGCACCTTTGCATGTGAACTGCCTACATCAGAAGCATTCACAACACTGGACTCAGCCTGCAGCTCTGTTTCAGTCACATCTGTTGGCTTCGCATCAGTAACAGCATCCGGATCCACCAAAGGGATAGGCTCAAGAAATTCAGTCACACGGCAAACTCGCAGTCAGATATGTACGAAGGAAAGATTGGACACCAAACTGGGGCCCAAACGATCAAATGTTGCATTATAACGATTTACACGAGCGCCGGACAGCAGCCGTAAATGACACAAAAACCCAATCAAAATCAACTAACTAGATTCAAATACAGTGAAATCGCCCTTCCCCTGCCGTACCAGCTCGGGTAGCTCTTGGGTCAAATCGATCACGGTAGTCGGCTCAAGACCACAATACCCCCCATCGATCACCAATTCGACAAAATGCTCTAGAGTGTCACGGATGTCGTAGGGGTCGGTCATCGGAAATTCCTCACCCGGCAGCAATAAGCTACTACTCATGAGCGGTTCACCTAACTCCTCAAGCAGAGCTAAAGCAATTGGATTATCAGGAACTCGCAGACCAATCGTTTTACGTTTTGGATGCATTAACCGGCGCGGCACATCAGCGGTAGCCTCAAGAATGAAAGTGTAAGCCCCTGGTGTGTGACTTTTAAGCAAACGAAAAACCCGGTTATCCACTCGCGCATAAGTCGCAAGCTCAGATAGATCACGACACATCAAGGTAAAGTTATGGTTTTTGTCGAGTTTACGCAAAGAACGAATACGCTCTAATGCATCTTTGTCACCTATGTGACAACCCAACGCGTAAGCAGAATCAGTCGGATAAGCAATGATGCCGCCTTTGCGAATAATATCAGCCGCCTGTACGATTAAACGATGCTGGGGATTTTCGGGATGAATTTGGAAAAACTGCGCCATGCCAGAGGCTCCTTACGACACTACCTGGCCAGAATGCCAGATAAACAAATTGGTAACGCTTGCAGGCGTTAAGACTAATTAGTGTTACAGCCCAATAATTCCCATACAGGTCTAGCATGGTTTGGCAACTGACCGAACCCTCCCAATTCCTGCCAAGGCTGGTCAGGCACATGAAAATCTGAACCACAAGAGGCGTAAAGATTGCGGTCGGCTGCGATTCGTAATAAATCCTCAGTCGTAGCACTCGGCTGCAAACCACTGATGACCTCAATTGCATCGCCACCGGCAGCAACAAATGAATCAGCCAAGGCACAGATTTTGGTACGTGTCAGCTCATACTTATTGGGATGTGCCAGAACAGCTACGCCACCTGCATCATGAATCCAGCGAATCACCTGATCCATACGCGGCCATTGATACTTCACATCCGCTGGCTTACCTGCTCCTAAGTATTTTTTGAATGCAGCATTAATATTTTTTACTGCACCAACTTCGACCAAATACTGGGCAAAGTGTGGCCGACAAACACTGGATTCCCCCGCATAAGACTTGGCACCAGTCAGTGCACAAGGGAAACCCAATTTAGCCAAACGCTCTCCGATAGCAATCGAGCGCGCCTCACGTGCCTGAGCTTGCTGACTTACCGCATCAGTCAGGACAGCAGATTTTGTATCAATCCCTAGACCAACAATATGAACACCTCCTCGCCCCCATTGACTGGAGAATTCAATACCAGGAATCAATTGGATCGAAGCTTCTAGCGCGGCTTTTTGTGCAATACCCACCCCAGCTATGGTATCGTGATCCGTAATCGCAAGCACTGAAACATTGCGCGCTTTTGCACGCTCAACCAGTGCATCAGGGCTCAGCATGCCGTCAGAAAAACAGGTATGGCAATGCAGGTCAAAAATCACTCAAACACCCTATTTTGAGATCAACAGGCTTGATCATGACTGATAACAACTCCAAAAATTCATCTCCCATCTTAGCTGATAAGCCCTCTACGGAAACAACAAATATCCAACCCAAGCCTAAAAAAGAGAGCTTTTTTGCCAACCTCTTGATGAACATCGTCATTCCGACGCTAATTCTGACCAAACTCAGTGATGCAGAATACTTGGGGCCCACGTGGGGGTTAATTGTTGCCCTGGCCTTCCCACTTGGCTACGGTTTTCGTGACTTCATAGCCAACAGAAAAATTAATGCATTTTCAGCACTAGGTATTATCAGTGTATTGCTAACCGGTGGATTGAGTTTATTCAAACTTGCACCTGAGTACTTTGCGATCAAAGAAGCAGCTATTCCTGGTATTTTGGGTATAGTCACACTGATATCAATAAAAACCCGTTACCCATTGGTAAAAGTATTCATATACAACGACAAGGTTCTAAAAATAGACAAAGTAAATGCCGCACTTCAGCAGCACCAGACCCAAAAACTCTTTGAACGCACACTTGTTAATGCCTCGCTGATGATTGCAGCCTCATTCTTTTTGTCATCGATACTGAATTATGTGTTGGCCAAACTGATCCTCATAAGCCAACCGGGAACTGCTGAATTTAATGCTGAGTTAGGTAAGATGACTGCGTTGAGCTACCCTGTCATTGCACTGCCGATGCTAGTGATTATGATGGGAACTTTATTTTATGTCTTTCGCAGTATTCGTTTGCTTACCCACTTAACCCTCGAGGAGGTAATTAATGACGGCTCAGGCGATTAAGTAGCTAGTCTATTTACATTTTAATTAACGAACTCTGTGTGAGTACCATTTAAAGACTCGCTGCACGAAATTTTATTTAGAGGTTGATTATGCACTACGCAATCATCAGTGAAGATGTAGCAAATAGTCTCGATAAACGCAAAACAGCACGTCCTGCACACTTGGCACGCCTACAACAATTAACCGATGAAGGGCGCCTGATGATCGCAGGCCCACACCCCGCTATTGATAACGACAACCCCGGTGATGCGGGCTTTACTGGCAGTTTGGTCGTAGCAGAATTCAATTCTCTTGAAGAAGCACAACGCTGGGCAAATGAAGACCCCTATTTGACCGCTGGTGTCTATGCCAAGGTGACTGTTAAGCCTTTCAAGAAAGTGCTGCCTTAATTATTCAAATCTCAGTACTGGAGCCATTGTGAAAAAATATTTAGCTTTTTTAAGTGCCGGACTCTCGCTTCTAGCCCTGCCGCTCGTAAGCTTACCCTCTGCCGCCATCGAAAAATATGTATCCGATGTGATTTATGTGCCCGTGCGTAGCGATAAAAGTCCACAAGCAGGTATCCTGCAACAAGGTGTACCCAGCGGCACAAAGTTAAATTTTTTGCGCGAAGAAATTGGAGCAGATAATAATTTATGGTCGCTTGTTGTTACCCCAGAGGGTACAGAAGGCTGGATTCGCAGCCAGAATATTAGCGACAAACCTACGGCTGCATTAAAACTCGCCGCTTTGTCAGATTCATCCCGCAACCTTTTGAGCCTACAAACAGAAAATACTGAGCTAAAAGCACAATTGGAAAAATTGCAACAAGAGCATCAACAACTACTCAACGATACCGAGGACATGCGTCAAGCTGCCACAACAGCGATGAATCTCGAGGAGGAACATCAACGCATGCTTACCGAGAACCAATTACTACAAACACATGCGGACGTATTAAAAGCAGAAAATGAAAAACTAAAAGATAGTGAGCGTTTTAATCACTGGTTGTATGGCGGTGGTTTAATTATCGGAGGTGTACTCCTGTCTTTTATATTACAGGGTATTGGCCGTCGCAAACGCAAATCTGAATGGCGATAAGGTAAAGAGATATGTTGTCAAAAAAATTAATGACATTCTTGTTTATTGTATTTGCTGTGTTTTCAGCACCTATCTTTGCCAATAATGACTTAACAAAAACAACCCTCGTTGCAATAAAAACAGATTTGGGTACTTTCGTAATAGAGTTATACCCAAAAGCCGCACCTGAAACAGTCAAAAACTTTCTTCATTACATAGACACCAAATTCTATGAAGGCACTATTTTTCACCGTGTAGTTCCAGGTTTTGTGGTGCAAGGTGGCGGAATGACATTTGATTTTATGGAAAAACCAACTGAAAAACCTATTGTCAATGAATCCATGAATGGCCTACCCAACGATTACAGAAGCGTTGCTATGGCGCGCCAAACAGATCCGGATAGTGCAACATCGCAGTTTTATATTAATCTGAAAAATAATTCTGGCCTGAATGCAACCGAAACAAAACCCGGCTACACAGTATTTGGAAAAGTAATAGCTGGCATGGAAGTGATAGAAAAAATTGCGAAGGAACCACTCGGAATGTTCAAGGCATACCCAGAAGCCCCCAATTATGCGGTACGCATTTTGAGTGCCGCAAGAACAACATCCGATGGAGCACAAGCAATCATCGAAGAGCAGCGTGCAATTAAACCATCCAGCCTTAAAGATGTATTGGTACCTGTAAATGACTCACAGCAATAATACAGCGCTCAGCGTTAACTTGAACAAAATCGCACTAATTCGCAATTC
>FWPV01011084.1_pt1 | contig 11448 bp, 10 predicted proteins | sample 2228371 | NCBI WGS metagenome assembly FWPV01 (sample SAMEA103939776, study PRJEB20133) | metagenome | reverse complement strand
GAACGTTCGCGAGTTGGCCCTGGAGTTCGGCAAGCGCCTGGGTCGGCCGCCGGTTTTTAGCGGCCGCGAGACGGACCAGGCGCTGCTGAGTGATGCCTCGCGAGCCTTTGGCTGGTTTGGACGACCAGCCGTTTCCGCCGCGGAGTTGATCGAATGGGTCGCCGACTGGCTGGCAAGCGGGGGGCCGACCCTGAGCAAGCCCACGCATTTCGAGTCGCGCGACGGCAGGTTCTGACTGGAACCGCAACCTTGTTTTCTTGAGATGGACCAGGCGCTTCGAGCATGGCTGAACCGGGGGCAGGTCATTCCGGCCTGCCCGTTGGCGTTGACAGCAAATCGCAAGTTGGACGAACGGCGTCAACGCGCCTTGGTCCGCTATTATGCCGCGGCGGGCGCCGGCGGGATTGCCGTGGGAGTGCATACCACGCAGTTTGCCATTCGTGACGCGAAACAGGGCCTGTTCCGGCCGGTGCTGGAACTGGCGGCGGAGGAATTCGCGCGAGCCGGGGCGAAAACCGGGCGGCCGTTGCTGCGGATTGGCGGGGTGTGCGGAGACACGCCTCAAGCCGTGGCTGAAGCGGCTCTGCTCCGCGAACTGGGCTATCACGCGGGCTTGGTGAGCCTGGCCGCGTTGCCCCACGCTTCGGAGTCCGAGCTGCTGGCCCACTGCCAAGCCGTGGCGCAGGTTGTGCCCGTGATGGGGTTCTATCTGCAGCCGGCGGTCGGAGGCCGGGTCCTACCCTACAGCTTTTGGCGCCGGTTTGCCGAGCTGGAAAAGGTGGTGGCCATCAAAATCGCCCCTTTCAACCGTTATCAAACCCTCGACGTGGTCCGGGCCGTGGCCGAAGCCGGGCGGGAGGATATTGCGCTTTATACGGGAAACGACGACAACATCGTGCTGGACCTCTTGACTCCCTGGCGGTTCGTCGCAGGGGGGCGGATAGTGGAAAGACGCATTGTCGGCGGCTTGCTCGGACACTGGGCGGTGTGGACGCGCAAAGCGGTGGAACTGCTGCGGACCTGCCAGGCGGTGAGCGGGAGCCAGGACCGGTTCCCTCCCGAATTGCTCCGTCTTGCGGTCGAGGTGACAGACGCCAACGCGGCCTTCTTTGATGCCGCGAATGGCTTCCGCGGCTGCATTGCGGGTCTTCATGAAGTGCTGCGCCGTCAGGGCCTGTTCGAGGGCATCTGGTGCCTGAATCCCGGCGAGACGCTGAGTGCCGGCCAGGCCGCGGAGATTGACCGCGTTTACGCCGCCTATCCGCATCTCAATGATGATGATTTTGTGGCGGCACACCGGGACGAATGGCTGGCTTGACATTGCGGCCCCGCTTGCGCCACAGGCGGTTTTTCGGTAAACTCAGGGTCGAAGAGAACAGATGATACTATGCCAATTTACGAGTATGCCTGCCCCAAGTGCCGGGTGATCTTCAACTTCCTTTCCAAGCGCGTCAATCCGGACCGGACGCCCGCCTGTCCCAAGTGCGGGAATCGGAAGATGATCAAGCAAATGAGCCGGTTCGCCATGACGCGCGGCCTCCAGGAACCCGCGGCCAAACCCGAGGCAGAGCGCGATGAGCCCCCCATGCCGGATTTTGACGATCCGCGGGTGGAGCGCGCCATGATGCAGTTGGAGCGGGACATGGAACATCTGGATGAGAACAACCCGAAGCACATGGCCCACATGATGCGGAAAATGAAAGACATCATGCCCCCGGGCACCATGCCGAAGGAACTCGACGTCGCCATCAAACGACTCGAGGCGGGCGAGGACCCCGAGAAAATCGAGGAGGACATGGGGGAGGTCGCGGGTGATTTTATGGGTGGGCCGGACGACGAGGGGGGCGGCGGGGACGGCGGCTATTCACACGACAGCGGCCTTTACGATTATTGAGGGGGTCCAGGGCGGTTTCGGCCGGCTGGCGGCCGGCCCTGTTCCCAACCCCACATTCAGCGACGCGCCCGGAACCGACCGAAAGGAACAGCGGCTTATGAACCCTGACGTCTGTCCGAATTGTGGCGCCGAAGTGCCGCCCGGGGCGCGAGCCTGTCCCGAGTGCGGCTCCGACGAGCAGACCGGTTGGTCGGACGAGGCGCGGGTGGGCGGTCTGGATCTGCCCGACGAGGAATTTGATTACGAGGATTTCGCCAAACGGGAGTTCGGCCACAACGAGGTGGTTCCCCGCGGGATCCACTGGTTTTGGTGGGGGGTGGCGCTGGCGTTGCTTGCCGGCATCGCGCTGCTCTGGTTCCGTTGAAAAAAGCGGTTCCTCCAGCCTGGGAGGAACCGCAGTGCGAAAAAATGCGGGGGATGACTAATCCTTGTCCTGGGAACAGCGCTGACGAAGCCAGATGATGTCCTGATTGTTGGGATCGGCTTTTCGCGTCAGGTCGCGCGTCAGCGCGGGCATGGTGTCCGGGTCACGCCAACGATGAATCTCGGAGTGGCCGTCGGCAAACGCCAGGCCGCCCGCCTGCCCGTGATAACTCGCCGGATAGTCAATGACTTCGGTGGTGGCGGGATTGGGGAACCCATCCATCTCAACCACGAAATACGCGTCATTGATGCTGTCATGGCGCTCATCCAGCAGCACGAAGGTCATGGCAGGCCCGGGAGTCACCATCTGCGTGATCTTGCGGTAAACCTTCCAACGCCCGGCCAGGCCCCAGTAGCCGCGATAGGAAGGTGGATCATTGCCATTGCCGCCCACCCAGTTGCTCATGGCCATGCTGCGGACCCGGCGCACCCGCTGGCCTTGGGCGTTGATGGCCGTGCTGGGGTCCGCGGGACACCGGAAAATCTCCGCTGAACTGCAGAACGGCCAGATCAGGCTCTGTTTGATGGTGTAATCCACGTCCCAGTTCTCGCGCGAAGCATCATTGTTCACGTCAATATAACCCTTGACCCAAACGTAGGGGGCGGCGGCGGCGATGGTGCCATAACCAAAAGGCAAAACATCGCGGTTCTCCTCCGCGTACATGCGCCACGCCATCATCAATTGCCGCGAGTTGTTCATGCACTGAACCCCTTGAGCCTTGGTTTTGGCGCGGGACAGGGCGGGCAGGAGCATGGCGGCGAGGATCGCGATGATGGCGATGACCACCAACAACTCAATCAGGGTAAAACCTGTGATTCCGTCGTCATGCCGGGAGAGCGGTTTCGCCCTCCGGCCTGCGCCTCGTTTCATGGGAGACGGTTTCATGCGTTCTTTCAATGCGCTGCGTTTCAAGGCTATCCGGACCTTGCGACGCGGCGGGGTCGCGCTTCCACTTCCGCCGGTTTCGCAAGTTTCCGTACAAAAATTAAATGAAGAGTCAGGCAAAGGCTAGAACTAATTTAGGTGACCCGCGACTTTTCGAAGGACCCCCGTTTTGGCGGCTTTGCTGTCGGTGGGGAAGGGGAGGAGTAAAACCAAAGCGTTTCCTTCATGCCAACCATTCAAGTGCTTGACCATTAACAACTTCAGCTTGAGCCATCACTACATTTGCCGGGCCGAAAGGGCGAGGCGTCTCCGCAGCATTTCGCGGTTTTGGGCGTCGTAATAGTCCGCCGGATTGAAATCGTCGGTCAGGACAATGCCGGTGTCGGGCAAGGCATCTACGGTGCTTGCGAAGGCGGTGAGCACCTCGTCTTGCGCCTCGGGATGGATGGTTTGGGGGACGAAAGGCTTGGTCGGGTGGTCGGCCAGGCCGTCCCCCGCCACAAAGAAGAATGCGCCCTGGCCGGTGGTATGCACCCGCAGGCGGCTGAAAACGGTTGCCAGGGTTTTGTTGAGAGAGCCCAGGAGGTAGTCCTGGCCGGGTTTGAGATCTCCGAAGCTGTGAACAAGGACGCAGCCGTTGGGTCGCAGCAGTCGCTTCACTGCAACGAAGGTCTCTCGCGTCATGAGATGCGAGGGGAACGAGTCCCCCACGAAAGCATCCAGGATTACCGCGTCATACTGGCGCTTTGAACGGTTGAGGAAATGGCGTCCGTCGCCAATCGTAAGACTGACCTGGGCGGGATGAAAATCGAAATAGTGGACCGCGACGGGCACCACGGCGGGGTTGATCTCGACGGTGTCAACGCGGATTCCGTCGCGGGCAAACTCCATCGGCACGATGCCCACGCCCATGCCGATGACCAGCACGTCTTGGATATTGGTGCTGTAAGCTCGGGCCAGGCCGGTCAGGATGTAACTGAAACTAAGGGGACTCAGCTTGTTGTGCAGGTCGTAAGCATTTTGAATCAGGTTATCGTTGAGGAAATACCGAATCGGCTTCTGGCGATGGTCAAGGATTTGAATCTGGCCGAAGTGTGAATTGGCGCGAAACCGTTCGATGACCAGCCGGTAGTTGTGGTTGAAGGATTGGCGCAAGGGAACGCCGACGGCTGCGAGCGTCAGCAGGGCGATCATGACAGGCGCTGTGGCGCGGCGACGGAACCCCACGAAGTAAACCAAGCTCAGCAGCATCAACGCCAGCGAGGTGACATACATGGTCACCGAGTTGGGAAGGAACGGGATGAGGACGTAACCGATCAGCAGGGTTCCGCCGAAACTCCCAAGGGTGCTGATCGAGGTCAGGCGGCCGACGTTGCCGCCCACCCCCGCCACCGAAGAGGTGATGACGCGAACCAGGAAGGGGCCGGTCATGGCCAAAAGGCTGAGGGGGACGAAATAGAGCAGCGCGGAAGCCAGCAGGGAACCCACGGCGAGGTTGAAATCCAGGCACCAGTAAGCGATATGCTCGACGACCAGGACGGTCAGCGCAAGATAAACGGCGGCGCCAAGAATGGCGCCGTAGAGCCAATGCGGCTGTTGTGACCGGTCGGCCAGGCGCCCGCCGGCATAGTACCCCCCCGCCAGGGCCACGAGAGTGACGGCGATTTGCGCAGTCCAGACAAAGTGAGACGTGCCGATGTATGGCGAGAGCATCTTGGCGCCGAGAATCTCGACGATCATGATTGCCGCCCCGGTCACGGCCGCGGTGAAATAGAAAAAGCGGCGCAGGCCGGGCGGCAGGGAAGGCGCAGCCGCGGGGCTTTTCTTCGCGGGGGAGGACTTGGAGTCAGGCGCAGCTTGCTTCATTTCGCTTTGAGGAGGGGACGGAGGGTTTTGGTAAAGGCATCGGCCTGGCGCATAAAACCCAGGTCGGTTGGATGCGAGCCGTCCACGGTGCCTTCGCCATCTCCGCCGATTAACGAGTCGCCGGGCATATAATAGAGGTGTTTGACGCCTTCCTTCCTGAGCTGGCGCCAGGCCTCCCGGAGGGCGCGGCGACTCTGCTCGTGCCGGACTTGCTTTTCCGGAAGCAAAAAGGCATTGGCATAGGTGCGGTCCTCCACCAGCACAATCGGGGTCTCCGGGTGAGCGGCGCGAAGCCGGCGGACAAAGGGAACGACCCGCTCGGCCACCTCGCGACCGAGCATGTTGGGCAGACAATCCAGCACATAAACGGCGGGGTCCAGTTCCGCCAGCAGGTCCGCCAGCTCGGGTTCCATTTTGCCGTTGCCCGAAAAACCCAGGTTGAGGGTGGGCCAGTTCAAGCGGCGGCCGACGATGGCGCTGTGGCACATGCCCGGCCGGGAGGCGCAGCCACCCTGGAGAATGGATGTGCCATAAAACACAATTGGCTTGCGCCGGCCGGGACCCCACGGGCCGGCTGGCTGGAGCCACGACCCGGCCGGCACGCCGAGTTCGACGAACCGCGTGCCATTGTAGAGGGGCAGGTACAACAAGTACTCGCGCTCGCCCTCGGGAAGACCGCTGACGAGTTCGACCTCATTGGTTTGGGCCTTCGGCTGGCCGACCGCCAGCCAGTGCCATGAGCCGCCCGGCATCTTGACGTAAAGGTCCAGGCCGCTGACGCCGGTGGCGGGCATGTGGGGCATGGCGAGGTTGGGAGATGTGAGAGCCCAGCGCGCATGGATCGCGCTCGCGTCGGAGCGAAAGCGGACAAGCAGGCCAGCGGAGTTGCGCGCCAGGTTCCACACCGGCGGCCGGACCGTGGTTTCGGCTTTGGCGGGCAGCCGATCGTAATAGTCTTTCGTATCGGTCCAGCCGCGGCCTTCAACACCCAACTGGCGGATATCGGTCCAAACCAAGGCGGGTGATTGGCGCGCCTCTTGAGCGGTCGGCGCGGCTGCGGTGGCGGTTTCATGCACCCCGAACAGGACAACCCAGGCCGTCAGTTTTGCAGTGAGACTCAGTCGGTTCATCGGCCCGTAAGGTAGTCGTCGGCGGAAATAAGGCAAGGGGCGCGGGCGTTACCGCACCAGCTCGAAAGCGAAGCCCTTCAGGTACTCGGTTTCCGGGATCATCGGGATGATGGGATGGTCCGGCCCTTGGGAAAAGGTGGCCACTTGGCGCAGGATGCGCCGGGCATCGTAAGCGGCGGACAACACGGTGTCTCGAAAGAGATTGGCCGGGACATGGTGCGAACAGCAAAACGTGGCGAGTGTGCCGCCGGGTTTCAACAGCTTTAGAGAGCGCAGGTGAATTTCCTTGTAGCCGCGCAGGGCGTCGGGCACCGCCGCGCGATTGCGGGTGAAGGAAGGCGGATCGAGGATGATGGCATCCCAGCGCGGAATGATCTTCTCGTGCGTCCGGGTGGCGGTCTGGGCCTTGAGCCAGTCAAACACGTTGACACTCTCGAAGGAACATTTGTCGGTCAGTCCATTCAGGGATGCATTGCGCCGGGCGGCGGCGATCGCCTCCGGGCTTTGGTCCAGAAAATGCACGTGCTCAGCGCCGGCGCGCGCCGCATGCAGGCCAAAGCCGCCCAGGAAGCTGAAGGCATCGAGCACCTGGCCCCGGTCCGCCAGGCCGGCGACGCGCTGATAGTTGGTTTGCTGATCCAGGTAAAGGCCGGTTTTGTGGCCAGCCGCCAGGTCGGTCTCGAACTTCAGGCCATTGAGGTTGACGGTGAGGGGACCCTCCAGTTGGCCCTGGAGCAGGCCGCCCGCGTCCGGCAGGCCCTCAAATTTGCGCGAAGCCATGTCCCCCCGCTCGAGTATGGCGCGGGGCGAAAAGACGCGTTGGAGCGCCTCGACAATCAGAGACTTGCGCTGGTCCATCCCCAGCGAGCTGATCTGCACCACGAGCACGTCTTCGTATTTGTCCACGATCAAGCCGCTGAGAAAGTCGCTTTCGGCATTCACCACGCGGAAGGATGAGGCGCCAGGGAGGTGCCGGCGGCGAACTTCGAGGGCCAGGCGGATGCGCTCCTCGAAAAAGGCCTGGTCCGGTTGAATGCGGTCGGGCGAGAGCAGCCGCACGTGGATTTTTGAATGGGAATTGAAGAACCCGGTTCCCAGCAAGCGCTGACGATGGTCTTTGACCTGCACCAGCTCGCCATCGGCGGCGGGACGGCTCAGACGCAGGATCGAAGTGCCATAGACCCAGGGGTGGCCCGCGACGATGCGGTCCGCTTCCCCCGGCTTAAGCAGGACAGTGGGCAGGGAGTCCATAAATGATAAAGGTCGGGAGGTTTTTGATTCGTTGGCCTCGCTGGGCTCAGGGTGCCAGGCGCAATCGGGCCGGGTTTTTCAGCGGCACTTCCTTCACCGTGAGGCTGTAGGAGTATTGGTCGAAATAGATGTTTTGGTCGCCCCATTCGAGTTCGCCGCGCTGAAAATCCACGTTATCCGAGCGCAGCGAGCGTTTGGGCGGCGTGAGGTCCTGGTTGTGGTCGGAGTTGGCGGCCATGCGATAGGCGTCCAGGCCGCCGAAATAGAAGTCGCGAATGTCGCGCCGTTGATCCGGCGAGAGGCTGGTTGCGTATCGCATGGCGAAAATGCCCATATACGGGTCCACCGGCATCCAGCCGTAAGGCGGGAGATAAATCTCGGCCCAATCGTGAATGGACTTGGCGCCGGGGAACGTGTTCCAGCCGGATTGCCAGCGGGCCGGGATGCCGTTGAGGCGGCAGAGGGTGATGAACAGGAGAGCCTCCTGGCCGCAATCGCCGTAGCGGCGGGCGCGGCAGTAATCGCTGATGTTGCGAATGGTGGAGTACTCGATGGCGTAGCTGTATTGGATGTTCTCGGCGATCCAATCGTGGAACATTTTGGCCTTCAGAAAACCATTGGTTTCGGAACCGGCGATGGTTTCCGACAGGGCCCGGATTTCAGGCGTAAAGACGACGTGCGGCGCCTCGCGGGTGTAGGTCTCGAACACGGGGTCCTCCCGGTCGCAGGGCTTGACCAGGGCAGGGTCCACTTGGAACCACACGCCGTAGGTGGTGTAATCGTAAACCACCTCGAAGACGGTGGGTTGGTTCTTTCGAGCCGGTTGTTCGAGAAACACGGACCGAATCGGACTGTCGGCCGGCGCAACCTGGATGGCGCGTGGCGTGGAGGTGATGAGCGTGAAGTCGGTTTGAAACGGGTATTCGCGCGGGATGGGGAGCCACGCGCGGACCATCTCGCCGGCGGGGGCGGCGCCGGGTTTGGCGGTCACCTTCATCGTCATCCGGAAGCGTTTGGGCAGGACATAAGGTTTCTTCTCCGCCACCGCGGCCTGCCGGATGGCCACGCAGTGTTCCCACCGGGCCTTTTCCAGGGCCCGGGTGTCTTTGGGGGGCATGCGGCGCGGGTTGAGCTCGGGATACCGCCAGAACAGGTTGCTCACACTGGAAGTCATGAACCGTCGTTCACCGTCAATCACGCGGCTGTCGAACCGCCCCTCCGCCACCCAACGGTCGTATTCCTCGCGGGTAAGGTCTTTGACGCTTTTTTTGAGGGCGTCGAACAACTCCTCGGCGGTGTAGGGGAAGTCTTTTCGGATGCGATCAAGGCGGTCCAGTTCGAAACGGAGCACGTGGCGGTTTGAGGCGTCGAGGGAAGGGTCGGCCAGGGCGGCTTGGAGGAGGGCGGCGGCTTCTTTGAATTGCCCGCGCAGTTCCAGCTCGGCGGCACGTTCGGCAACCGGCTGCGCCGGGCAAACCTCGAGGGAAAGGCAGGCCACAAAAACCAGCAGAAGCAGCCGCGGCATCAAGCCGAAACCTCGCCGCCGGGCCTCCTGGCGGGGAGCGACCCGCATGTCAGCAATCGTCATGCGGAGAGGGTAACACCTTGAACCAATCAAGCAAGGCGCCGCAGGAGGGATTGACACCGCGTCGGAAGCCGGGGCATCGCGCCTGCCGTTGCCGGGCTGGAGCAGTGGTGGCAGTCATGGCCTGGCGCGTAGTGCCGGAGCTCTGCGTCCCTTGCATCTCGGCGGTTGGAGGGAGACAGGCCCGCAGACCACGCAGACGGACACAGAAGTTTCCCGGTGCGCTTTGCGTCCTTGGCGTGAGCCCAATAGTCGAGAGGTGAAGACGCAAAGGGAAGGACACGATTCCGAGCCCGCTCAACCACCCGACCCAGCGACGGACCACTGGCCTCCTCACGCGAAACCTTCTTACTTTCCCACCTTCGCACCTTCCCACCTTCCTACTTTCGCACCTTCCCACCTTCCTACTTTCGCACCTTCCTACTTTCTTCCCTTCCCACCTTTCCACCTCGCCCTCCCTTCAGCCGCCCCTTCGGCATATCGTCAGGATCGGCCCGCCTTCGGAGGACGCCGTTACGGGCAGGTCCGAGACCTGGCCCACATTGGCTGATTCCTTGGAATGGTCGCTGCGAGTGCGGGCACGCATGGCTGCGCTCAGTCAGACGCGCGGGTGGCTGGCGTGACGGGCGCGGCCTTCGGCCCAGGAGCGGAGGGCCTGGATTTGTTCGTCCATGGTGCGGGCGAGGGGGACGGACTGTTTGAGGGCGGCGAGGACGGTGGGGGTGTCCAGCTCGGTTCCGGCGTAAAAGGCGTCGTAGAGGGCGCTGATGATGGCCTCTTCAATTTCGGCGCCGCTAAAGCCGTGCGTGGCGTCAGCCAGTTGGTCCAGGTCGAAGCGGCCGGGGTCGCGTCCGCGACAGGCGAGATGGATGCGGAAGATGTCGGCGCGCTCGTCGCGGGTGGGGAGGTCCACGAAGAAGATTTCGTCGAGGCGGCCTTTGCGGAGGAGTTCGGGAGGGAGGTGCTGGATGTCGTTGGCCGTGGCGACGACAAAGACGGGGGCGGTTTTTTCCGACAGCCAGGTGAGGAAGGTGCCGAAGACGCGGGCGGTGGTGCCGCCATCGGTGGCGCCGGAGGCCTGGGTGCCGGCGAAGGCTTTGTCAATTTCATCCACCCACAAGACGGCGGGGGCGACGGATTCGGCGACCTGGATGGCGCGGCGGACGTTTTCCTCGGAGGAGCCGACGAAGCTGTTGAACATGCGCCCCATGTCGAAGCGGAGGAGCGGGAGCTGCCATTGGTTCGAGACGGCCTTGGCGCAGAGGCTTTTGCCGCAGCCCTGGACGCCGAGGAGGAGGATGCCGCGGGGGGCGGGCAGGCCGAATTGGCGGGCCTCCAGGCAGAAGGCGCGCCCGCGTTTCAGGAGCCATTGCTTGAGCAGCTCGAGACCCCCGATGCGGTCGAAATCCTCGCGGGCGGCGAAGTACTCGAGGAGGCCGCTTTTGCGGATGATCTGCTGTTTTTCGGCGAAGACCTCCGGGAGGTCCTCGCCGCTGAGCCGGCCGTGTTTGACGATGATGCGGGCAAAGACATTTTCGGCCTCGCCGAGCGTGAGGCCCAGAGCGGCCTGAAGGAGGCGGTCGCGGGCGGCTTCATCGAGGTCAATGCGGACGTCCTTGCGCGCGCTGACTTCCGCGACGATTCGGTCCAACAGGCCGGCGAGGTCGTCGCGGGAGGGGAGAGGAAAATTCAGGACGGTGATTTCCTTCTCCAGCTCGGTGGGGATTTCCATCACCGGGGAGACGAGAATGATGGTTTTGAAGCTGTTTTTGAGGTGCAGGGCGATTTCCTTGAGTTTCCGGATAACGGCAGGGTGGGCTTTGGAGAGGAAAGGATGGAAATCCTTGAACAGGTAGAGGGCCGGTTCGACCTGCTCGATGACGTGGTCCAGTGCGGCGAGGGGGTCTTTGGTGCCCGGGTTGCGGGATTTCTGGGATTGGATGGAAGCGCCGGCCGGGACAATGCCGATGGTGCAGCTCCACTCGAAGACCTTCTTCTGGCGGCGGGCGGCGATTTCGAGGACGGTTTCCTGGACGCGGGTTTCCTCGCTGGTGACGATGTAGAGAACGGGGTAACGGGCCCGGATGAGGGTTTCGAGTTCGAGTTGGAAATTCATAGGGGTCAGCTTGGGGCGGGTGAAGTTCAAGAGCGTTTGCCGCGGAACCAGCGGCGCCACCAGGGGCCGGCGGGTTGGGGCGGCGGGGCCGGGAGCGCGCGGGCGAGCCGATGTTCAATGGCTGGGGGCACGGGGGTGTGAATGGCGTCGTGTCGGAGCAATTCCTCGACCGAGTTGAATTCCAGGACAGCCGGCTGAGTTTCTTGTCGGAGGGCGGGCGTTTGCCGGGTCTCGCTCGCGGTTTGGTTTTTCGTCTGGCGTTTCATGGCACTTCATCACCGGTTTTGCGGAACAGGG